>JTFO01004481.1_pt1 | contig 12218 bp, 10 predicted proteins | sample 235411 | NCBI WGS metagenome assembly JTFO01 (sample SAMN03067590, study PRJNA260953) | activated sludge metagenome | biome: Sludge; feature: Wastewater; isolation source: CETP activated sludge from laboratory augmented bioreactor treating... | place: India:Gujarat | collected 2013-04
ACCAAAAGATAAGTCACCAAAAAAAACAACTTGTAATGAACATGTTTAATTATGAAAAGAAGTAAAATAGTTTGAATCAATGATATTGCGGCAAAAGCAATTGAGACATTAGTGGTTAACTTACTAAAAACCACCATCAATAAGGCGAAAAATGGTTCTACTTTAGAAAAGTAGCTTATACCACTCCCCTCTAGCAACATACTGAAGTGAGAAGTATAATTAGCTGTATCCTGGCCAACTGACCCCCTTAATCCAATAGGTAGCCAAAGCAGTAAAAACACAAGAAAATAGCTAAATCTACTTAAATTCCGCAGTTGCAAAGTTGATATATAATAGAACACTATTATTACTAAGAAGTAACCTAAGTAAAGTAACAATTTATACCTTCTTTCTTAAATTATCGGATTTATTCATATCAAAGTTTCTGTTTCTTCGATTTCAATACAGCGCAATATTTTTATATATTTTTACAAAAACCTTCAAAAGCTCAGTCTGCCAAATGAAGATTATTTAAGAGTGACTTATTTATTTGAATTTATTATGTATTAGATAACCAGGAAAATCCTAACTAAATAATTGAAACAACATTATGCCAATCCTAATCACGCAATTTAAGTAATTGCTGATAAATCTTAAAGTAAGCTAAAATCCCGTACTGCTGCGTCATGATCTTAATATTTTTAAGCTCTGGCTCTCGTTCAATTGGCTTTGTATTAGCATTCAAATAAACAAGTAATTTTTCTAAAGAGACAATTTCAATGCCATTGAATAATTTTAAAATCTCTTTATTTGCGGTTAAAGGGTATGCAGCAATTTTTGCTCCAGATATTGCAGCTTCGACCATTACTCTTCCATACGTTTCCATTTTACTAAGATTAATAAAATAGTCTGAAGCCTTGAATAGTGATGACAGTAGGTAAATATCATGGATTTCAGGTATCCAAATATGATTGCCTTTTTTAATCCAATTAAAACTAGATGACCCCACAATAATTATATTGAATTTATTGTAATTTATATCATCTAAAAAAACTTTAAGATCATCTACTCCTTTATTCGAACTCCAATTCGATGCGACAAATAAAATAATAGGCTTATCGGGACTAAGTTTATATTTAATGTACAATTCATCTTTTTTAAATTTAGGAGGCTTAAGATATGCATTATCAACCCAATTATAAATGCGCTGATTAATACAGGCGCTCCCTAATAAGGATTCCTCGACATACTTATGAGCCCAATCAGAGACACTTACCACGGCAAGATTACTACTCTCATGAAAAAGACGTCTCTTATCTTGAATAATTTTGGGGGTCCTATCGAAAAACCAACTTTTATTATCGTTCTTTAGCTTAGGGCAATTTCCACAGCTGGCCTTCCACCTGTAGCAATCGGCATCTACGAAGTGTGTACATTTGCCAGTAATAAACCAAAAATCATGTAAGGTTATTACCAAAGGGATCTTTTTTCGATTGATGAATTTAAGTAGTATCGATAAATTAATATAATTAGCGTGAAGGTTATGCAAATGAATAATGTCAGGATTTATTCTTTTAATTTTTTTAATTAAAAAAAATGTCGATACCTTCGAAAAGTAACCTTGAAGCCCGGAGATACGAGAAAGCAGTCCGTGAATCAAATGATCCAATCTATTACCAATTTTGAATACTCCTTTTTCATTCTTGAAATGCTTCGGTATTTCTGCAACAAAAACAAAACTCTCTTGTCCTAATCTTAAAGCTTCATCGTGTAGCTGCTTGACAAAACGACCAGTACTCTGTATCCCGTATACGGCATTTATTCTGCAGATCTTCATAGTTTACCAATCATACCGGCTAAATGAGTCCATATTTTTCCAATGCGGAGTTAACTTGGCGGTACCAGTAATTAACCTCACCACGCGCTCTGAGGTATTTCTGATCTTGTACTCTTCCGGTATTTCACGCTCAGTACCTGAAAATACTTCCCGACTTGCTGTGGCAATGCGCACGCCTTCAATCAGGGTATCTTTGTCTAAACCTGTGAGCGCAATAGCTCCCGTGTCAAGTGCTTCCGGACGCTCAATTGAGCGACGCAGGGTAACCGCTGGAAAATCGAGAATAGAGGATTCTTCACTAATGGTTCCGCTATCTGAGATCGCACAAAAAGCTTCCATTTGTAGTTTGTTGTAATCAAAAAAGCCAAAAGGTTTTAGAAAACGAATATCGCCTGTAACTTTATCTAAGCCTAATTTTTCTAGGCGGTTACGAGTACGTGGATGCGTTGATACAACAATGGGGTAACCATACTCGTCGTAAAGTGCGTTGAGTGCTTCGACAACTTTAGCTAAGTTGGCTTTGCTGTCGACGTTTTCTTCACGATGAACGCTGACAATAAAGAATTTGCCGGCCTCAAGTTCTAACTGCTCGAGCACATTAGACTGCTGAATGGAGTCAAGCGAATGCTCAAGCACTTCGCGCATGGGTGAACCCGTTAAATAAATGAATCGGTGCGATAAGCCTTCGCTAATTAAATGCCTACGTGCATGTTCGGTGTACACCAAATTAAAGTCGGCTAAATGGTCAACTAGCTTACGGTTGATTTCTTCGGGCACGTTAGCATCAAAGCTGCGGTTACCTGCTTCCATATGGTACGTGGGTACTTTCATTCGTTTGGCCATGATGGTTGCGGTGGCACTGTTGGTATCCCCAAGTACCAGAACGGCATCAGGCTTCTCTTCTAAAATAACTTGCTCGGTTTTAATTAAAATCTCGCCAAGGCTACGTCCTAAACTTGAGGTATCTACATTTAAAAAATGGTCGGGTTGGCGAACGCCGAGTTCTTCAAAAAAAACGTCATTGAGTTCGTAATCGTAGTTTTGCCCTGTATGAACAATTTTGTGATCAACCACTTGGTCTAGCGCTGCCATAACCCGCGATAAGCGGATGATTTCTGGGCGAGTGCCCAGGATAGTCATTACTTTTAACTTTTTCATGATGCGGCTCTTATTTAAACTTCTACTCTGGTTTTACGACAGGGCAAGCAAAGGTATCTGGGTTTTCACGATCAAAGATTTCGTTCGCCCACAGCATAACGACCATTTCATCGCTACCCACGTTGGTTATGTCGTGGCTCCAGCCTGGTACTGTTTCTACTATTTCTGGGGCTTCGCCATCGGTGAATAACTCGTAGAACTCACCTGTCACCATATGTTTGAATTTGAAGCAAGCTTTTCCCTTTATCACCAAAAACTTTTCTGTTTTGGTGTGGTGGTAATGTCCACCTCGGGTAATACCTGGGTGTGCAGTGAAATATGAAAATTGGCCGGCATCGGGCGTTTTCAACATTTCAACAAACACGCCTCGCTCGTCACCGTATTTAGGCACCGTATAGGTGAACTTATCAGTAGGTAGATAACTCACATACGTTGAATAAAGCTTGCGAATAAAGCCTGTCCCAACGCGCTCAGAAATTAACGTCTGACGGCTTTCTTTGAAGTAGTTCAGTTGCTTTGCAATTTGTCCGACGGTTTTGGTGTATACAGGACCTGCTAGCGCAAAACCAGAGGTTGGTGTCATTTCATTTGCTTGCAAAGCTATGAGTGCTTCGTTAAGTCGAGCAAACATCATACTGACAACATCATCAACATAAACAAGCTGTACTTCGGCATCTTCGTTGTGGATTTCAATAGGGATGTCACGAATGATGTTATGGCAGAAGGTTGCCACCATCGAGTTATAGTTGGGCTTACACCATTTACCAAAAACGTTTGCTAACCGATAGATATAAACCGGATTTTCTGTGGTATCCGAAAGTTGTAATAGAATGTCTTCTGCAGCTTTTTTGCTTTGCCCGTAAGGATTATCACGCTCTGCTTGAATAGACGAACTATAAACAATAGGTATGAAGCGTTGCTGCGATTGCACCACATTAAATACAGCATTTGCTAATGCTTGGGTTAAATCAGCATTCCCTTGGATAAATTCATCGTTGTGCTGCGGCCGGTTAATTCCAGCTAGGTGAATAATACCATCAACATTACTAACTAACTCCGGCAGCTCGCTCACGTGATTATCACGCGTGAAGGTCACCACCTCGATATCTGGCATCTCACTCAAATGCACGACAAAGTTTTTACCAACAAAGCCGCTAGCACCGGTTACCAATAACTTCATGGTTGGGTCCTTGTCACCTAATTAACCTTCAGGATGAATGTATTCGCCTGCTACATAAGCACGCATAAAGTCGAGTTTAAGCAAGAGTTGTTTCATCCCTGCTACATCTAAACGATCAGTGTTATGCGAATTATAATCTTCTACTTCGGCAATTTTGCTGTCACCTTCTTCAACGAACTTAGCATAGTTCAGATCGCGTAAGTCTGGCGGCACGCGATAGTAGTCGCCCATATCTTCAGCACAGACCATCTCTTCACGTGATAATAAGGCTTCGTAGAGCTTCTCACCATGGCGGGTACCCATGATTTGCATAGGGTGCTCTTGCTTGTTAATGAGCTCTAAAATGGCTTTTGCTAACACTTCAATGGTTGCAGCCGGTGCTTTTTGCACAAAGATATCGCCATTTTGGCCATGCTCAAATGCATACAAAACTAAATCGACTGCATCATCAAGGGTCATCATAAATCGGGTCATGCTAGGGTCTGTGATAGTAATAGGTTTACCAGCACGAATTTGGTCTACAAACAGCGGTATAACCGATCCACGCGATGCCATCACGTTTCCGTAGCGGGTACCGCAAATCACAGTTTTATTTGCATCAACGTTACGCGATTTAGCCACCATGACTTTTTCCATCATTGCTTTAGAAATACCCATTGCATTAATGGGGTACACAGCTTTGTCGGTACTTAAACAAACAACACGTTTCACTTCATTTTGAATGGCGGCTTCAAGCACGTTTTCTGTGCCTAACACGTTCGTTTTTACCGCTTCCATCGGGTGAAATTCACATGAGGGCACTTGTTTCAAAGCCGCAGCATGATAAATAAAATCAACACCGCGTGTAGCATTCAAAACACTTTGATAATCACGTACATCACCAATATAAAACTTTAGTTTGGGATGATTGTACGCCTTACGCATATCATCTTGCTTTTTTTCGTCACGGCTGAAAATACGGATTTCAGCGATATCTGTATCCAGAAAACGCCGCAGAACTGCGTTACCGAAGGAACCTGTGCCGCCGGTGATGAGGAGTGTTTTATTAGTAAACAATTTTGTTCCTGCCTGATTAATCTGAGCGATTTTAAAATAGATATTCTAGATAACAAAGGAGAGGACTTCCCCAAAACTTAAATTTGTCAAAACTTTCGCTTAAATTATTAAGCATCGCGTAGCGATAACCAAATCAAGCTTTAACAACTTTGCTATCAGCATCACGATACCGCCCTCTTGTATCTACAACTAACTGACTAGCCTTTAATATCATTTCATAATCAAAATCATTATGGTCAGTTGCCAATACAACCGCATCGTACTCTGCGAGCATATCCTCGCTAATTGGGCGTGACTCAAGTTGGTAGCTGTATTCTTTTAAAGGACCAAATGCCGGTACATAAGGGTCAGAATAATCAACATGCGCACCTTTTCTGCGAATCATGTCCAAGACTTCAACGGATGGAGATTCACGCATGTCATCTACATTCTTTTTATAGGCAATGCCAAGTACTAAAACTTTAGTTTGACTTAATGCTTTACCTCGATCATTTAAGGCGTCCATCAATTTAGTAATAACATATTCCGGCATCGCTCTGTTAACTTCACCAGAAAGCTCAATAAAACGAGTACTAATACCATACTCACGAGCCTTCCACGTAAGGTAGTATGGGTCAATTGGAATGCAATGCCCTCCCAGTCCAGGGCCTGGGTAATAGGCCGTAAAACCAAATGGTTTCGTTGCAGCTGCATCAATGACCTCAAAAATATCAATACCCATCTTATCAGCAACAACTTTCATTTCGTTCACAAGGCCAATATTTACTGCACGATGGATATTTTCTAGCAACTTGGTTAACTCAGCCGCTTTTGTCGAACTCACTGGTACGAGTTTGTCAATAGCTTGCTCATATAAAGCAATACCTACCTGTTTACAGGCTTCAGTATAGCCACCAACGACTTTAGGTATCGTGCGCGTTTCAAAATTAGGGTTACCTGGGTCTTCACGCTCAGGGGAATACACAAGGTAGATGTTTTCACCAACGACTAAACCATTTTCTTCAATACGCGGTTTCAACATTTCTTCGGTTGTCCCGGGGTAAGTGGTACTTTCAAGAGATACAACTTGCCCCTCCCTTAAATAGGGCTTCAACATGTCTGTAGTGCTCACCACATAACTCATATCAGGTTCACGATATTTGTTCAGTGGTGTCGGAACACATAAGATCAAGGCATCACATTCTGTTACACGAGTAAAATCTGTCGTTGCTTCAAACCCAGCATCAACTGCAGCTTTTATACGGGCATCATCAATGTGCGCAATCTTACTGCGGCCGCGATTAAGGTTCTGAACCTTATCTTCATCAACATCAAAACCAATTACTTTATAGCCAAGATCAGAATAGCGTAGTAATAGAGGTTGACCGACGTAACCGAGACCTAAAATACCGATGATGGCCGATTTATCCTTTAGAAGCTTTATTATTTGTGATGAAAACTGCGACATTCAAATTTCCTTGTGAATACTAAACTAATTAGTTGTTGAGCACCGAAGTGCCTTCAAAATCAAACTCGAAACAACCCATCTACCCAGGTTAACCGCACGAGTGTACATTAATTCATCATCTCGTTGGAGCCCGCAGATAATACAGCCTCCAGATATTCGGCTTTCATCCATGCGCGCTTTTTTTCGCTGGGATACAGGCTTTTGATGATTCTGCGCGCAGCATGTTTAATGCCAGGTGGTGCAACATGGAACAGTTCTCCGCACCATGGTTCTGGTGGAACTGACAATCATCTTCTCGCAGGGAAACATCCAGGACCCAGTGCTAGCTATTTTCAACAAACCAGTGTGCGCGTACGGCATCGGCCATCTCCCGCTCCGATAGCTCGGCAGAACTGATATGGTAACTATACGTCAGCTCTTCCTGTTTTCCCTTTACTTGGCGCTAACTTGCACTCATCCCCAAGGTCTTGAGTCCGGGCCACTGTGGAGCTTCTTATGATTCGACTTCAACGTAAACAGGTAATCTCCACCCTTGTCGACAATGTGTTGTGCAATGTCTGTCTGGCATCCCATGGCATCAATCGAGACTAGGGTTCCGTCGATATCGAGAAGCTCAATTAACTCCGGGGTAGCCGTAATTTCATTCGACTTGGCGGCCGTTTTTACTTGCCCCAGCACCAGTTTATTCGCACAGGAGAAGGCATTGACCATGTGAATCGTCGAATGCTTGTCGCCCCGCTGATATGACCTGCGCAACGTTTTACCATCAATGGCAATGACCTGCCCCTGAGTGGCTTCGTGTACATCCTGCATCCAGTTCACAAAACATAGACGGAACTGCTCTGGGTCAATGCGGGAGATGGTGCGTGCAAGGTGATGAACAGAATATCTTCCAGCGGATAGGTGACTTTCGCTGATTGACGTGCGTCCGTTAATGCGCCAAAGTGGCTTGTGAAAGCTTCGATATACATGATTTAACTCCCGAAAAAGGGAGTATATGATCACAGATAACTCAGATCGTCAAACCGATCGTTTTTTGCTCAAAAAACGTTCACGATCTTGCCCTACACCTTTTGCTAACACAAAGAATTGCTAAAACCTAGTTCTTCCAACAGAGCTCTAGTTTTATTCTCGAACACTAATGGATGAATGTGCTCCGCTACTACTTTTCTATTTATAAGAACTTCATCCTTGGTTAATGGCTGCTGCATGCTAGCTGGCGAAGAATTTAGTTCCTCAATAGAATTAACTATAGCTCCGCGATCAAGCCACTCATGATACAGCGGGCTCACTGGATTCATGATTACCCGTGCACCAGCGGCTAATGCAAATGTGACATTTGCTCCAGCTTGCTGGCGACGATGATTCATAATTACATGACTACAACTAGATATTAAAACTAAATATTTTTCAAGTGGAACAAAATTCTCAAATGGCTTATACCGTTCACTAAATAGACTGTATCCGATCTGATTTAACCAAATCTTATAATCTTCATCACCATACGCGAGTGATACAATAAATTCAGAAGAAGGAAATAAACTATTTTGCCGGATTAAATCAAAAACTTCTAGGTGATTATTTGTTGCTGTTGCTGAATTACCAATTAATACTCTTGAGAGTTTGGAGTCAATACTCAGCGGCTTCGCCAAGAATTCAACCAGCTTATGATTATGGGCATAATTCCAGTCCTTAAATTTGGGCAAAAATGATCTATACCTACTATCAACCATTTTATATTCGCTGTTAAGAACTGGGCAAAAAATATCTATCTTTCCTAACTTTCTTATTTTTAGAAGCTTTCTTAACCTTAGCACGCCCATTTTTCGGGCGATGCTTTTCAATCCACGTATAGAAAATATTTGAGAGTAAGAAAAGTTAAGACGATTTGGTAACGGCGATTTTTCTAATGTCTTGTTTTCATATAGGTCTAATTCATTCGGGAAGATAAGGTCATAATAGTCATATCCCATACCAATCCAAACTACTTTTTGCTGTTCTTTTTTGTAATTTAGTAATTTTAATCGATTCCCAGACAAGCCATGAATCACCCAAATATCAAACTCAGCAAGCTGAGAGATACCTTCTTTATTCATCTCAAACTTAACTGGGCTAATAGATTTTAGACTCTCAGGAATGTCTCCAATAGCATCATAAAAATATGTACTCGCCCCTGGAGCAACAGCTTCGAAACTTTGGTGCGCTCCATGAATAAACTTAGGATCACTAAAAAAATGCGCAATTTTCATTAAATAGAAGTTCTTTGTTGTGGTTTGATAGTGTTCAGCAAAAATAGGAAATCATCTTTGCGAATAAAATAGCTAGCGCAAAGGTATGTCAGCCCCATTACCGGCAGCGTTATGAAAACCATAACAAGGTTTGATATCCCGAATGAATGAAATACATACAAAGCAGCAATTGATATCAATCCCGCTATCATGAGGTGTCCGCCATAATCCCGAATCTGACTCATAACACCATACCCAATCAACTTACTCGAATAATAACTATTCGGTAAATAAGCCAAAACAGATGTAACGATCTGGCCAACAAGCAATCCATATACGCCCCATCGATAGCTAATTAAAATCACCACAACCGCAACAGCTTTCTTGATTATCTCTAGGTAGAGAAATAAGTCCGATCGCCCTTTGACTTTTAAAATGTTCAAATTGATCGAGTGCAATGGATACAACATCGCAGCGATACACATCAATTGCAAATAGGACGCCGCTGTTAACCATTTTTCAGGCAAAAATATCGCAAACAGGGGCTCAGCCATAACAGCTAAAAATAACATGGCTGGGAATAGTAAAAACGTCGAAACACTGATGACTCTGCTGTAGCCTCGACGCAAACTTTCATCGTTATCTTGTAACTTTGATAGCGCTGGATAGGTTACTGTCTGAATTGACGATACCAACTGCTGTATCACCAACTGTTTTATCTGATTCGCAAAGTAATACAAACCGGCCACAGTGGCAGAAAATAACTTAGCAACAACTAAAACATACAAGTTCTGAAAGATTGTATCTAATACACCCGACAGAAAAAGCTTATAGCCAAATCCATACATTTCTTTAAGAGTCGGAACTGAAAAGTCTCGTGTTGGGCGCCATCCTTGCACTATCCACAAAAATATTGTTTGCAACAAGGCCGCTAGCAGCATTTGTCCAATCAGCGCCCAAACGCCCCACCCCAAGTACGCTAAGCCAATAGCCATTAACCCTGAGATAACGCTCGCAGGTAGCACCGCTTTAACTTGAGCCTTGAAATTCAAAGCTCGACTCAGGTTTGCTTGCTGCACCACTTGAAATGCATTTATCACAATAGATAACGCAGCCACGCGAATGAGCAGAACTAATTGCTGCTCTTCATAAAACTCTGCAATATATGGCGCGCTTAAGAACAGCAACAAGTAAGCAAAAAGACCCAACCCAATATTGGCAAAGAATGCCGTGTTGTAGTCCGTTTGCGTCACCTCAGGCATACGGATCAAAGCTTGATTAAAGCCCGATTGCATAATCGACGAGCCCAACGCCAGAAACACCGCCATCATCGCTACCAGGCCATAGGCTTCGGGTGTAAGGAAGTACGCAAGCATCAATGTAACGAATACACCAATCCCTCTGCGAGCAAGCTGCTCGAAGAAGTTCCAGAGAATACCTGTTGAGGTTCTTTTTGCTAAAGACATTATATTGAAAATTTACAGAACTTATTGAGGTAATTCATAAAACTCATCTTTTAGAATTGAGTAGCAAATTAAATTAACAAAATGCCCGTCTTTGAATACAGCACTTCGTTGAACACCTTCATTTTTCGCACCCAATTTCTCGGCCACTCTTTGAGATGCCTTATTAGTTTCCAAAATTTTGAACGCAATTCTTTGCATGCCAAACTGAGAATACATGTAATCACAGACTAATCTATTTGCCGTGACAGCAATTCCCTGCCCACGGAAAGTAGGAGATATCATATATGACAATGAACAGCTCTGATTAATAGTGTCAATCTCTGAAACTGTAATAAGCCCGGCAACATTTTTTCGCTCCTTTTGACAAACTACAAATCGAAGTACTAAACCCTTTTCATGCTTTTCAATTGCGCTAATTATCCATCTGCGTTCAGTTTCTAAACCAACAAAACGTTGTATACCTACTACTGCTGACCAAGTATCTTCGTCCAGCCGCCACTCGTGAGTTACTAAATAATCTTCTGGCTCTAACGCTCTTAAAAAAATATCGCTCATTCTTTCATACCTGCACTAATCAAATTAACGATTCTTTCCATTTCCGACAAGCTGTATCGATGATCGACAGGAAGCGGAATGAGATTTTTCACTATCTCTTTCTCTAATGAAGAACTTGTATTATGCCCTAAAACATCATTCCAATATGTAGCGACAAATATCTCATTGTTTATTAAATAATTTCGAAGCTTCTCCCCTTGGGGAATTAGTAGCGGATAAACCATAGGTACAAAATTATCCAATTGAATTTGCTGCGAAATCACTCTAAAAATCGATTTACTATTTAACCAAGCCAATCTTTCATGTAGAAATGCAAAATTCTCTCGACGCTTTTTTGCAATAGATTCATAGTCTATCGATCTGAGAACTCTATGAGTAAATCGCGACATCCTTCTAATGCCTGAGTCCTTAAGAATCCTTTCAGATACTCGATAAGACTCATAAGAACGTTGTGGCCCATTCTCAATACGATTTACAAGATGTTTCACACTATAAGATGCAGAAGGAGTCTCAGTATATTCATTCAATTTAATTTCGGTATATAAGTAGGCACCATCTGGAACACCAAAGAACTTTCTCACAGAGTAAATTGCTGCTCCTTGGCGAGGTGGCGATGCAAAGAATGCTTGGGAATTATCAATAATTGCTTTGCTACCATAACGTTCCAAAATTGATTCAATATAAGCAGATTTTAATGAGAAGTAATTTACATATAAAAAATACTCACCATGATTCAATGACGGCAAATTTACCACCTCGAACTGATGATCTATATTGTAAAATTGGACACTAATTTTGTTAGTGGTAGCTGCAAACGCTAAGCTATTACAACAAAAAGCAGGTAAATAGATTTTTCTACACTTTCGCTCGAGCAAATATGCAACCAACCCACTTCTAGCAAGGTTGAAACGGTAAGCATTTTCATGGAACTCCTTATTGTTTAATGGAAGTTCTAATTCAAAAAATCCACCGATAGGTTTATTCATATATTTAATCTATCAAAACTTTAGGAGGATGATTCGTTAACAAATCATGTAGTGCTTCAGCGCCAGAGTCAAAGAGACATACTCCAATTGTTTCATTTGAACCAGTATATGGGCGTACTTCTTCTCCTATTTCTTTAAAGAGTTCAACACCAAACAGCTTGTCTTTTAAACATTCGGATATTTCGACCCCTTTGAAGTGACCTTCTGAATCGGCATGTAATATGTAATATGCACCGCATTTAAACTTTTCATTAATAAGAGTTAGCACTGGTTTACCTAAGGCCACATCGATTACCGCCTGTGTAAAGTCAAATCCAGTCAAACGC
>JTFO01000927.1_pt1 | contig 12207 bp, 11 predicted proteins | sample 235411 | NCBI WGS metagenome assembly JTFO01 (sample SAMN03067590, study PRJNA260953) | activated sludge metagenome | biome: Sludge; feature: Wastewater; isolation source: CETP activated sludge from laboratory augmented bioreactor treating... | place: India:Gujarat | collected 2013-04
CGAGAGGTGGCGAAACACCTCGGCGGCGGCATCTTCCCCCAAGGACATCATCAAAATCGCACTGCGTTCGATGGAATCGTCCGGTTTAGCCGTTTTCATTTTTTTCATCTTTGTTTAACCAGGAGCGCAACACCATAGCCACAGCGCGTGGATCATCGTGAGCCATCGTGCGGGCGGTGTTCAGATTCTCTTCGTAGCGGCTCATCTCAGCGGCACGTTGTTCGGCGGCCTGCTCGCGAGCGGATTCCTCTTTCTGGCGTTCGACGCGCGCGTCAGCGACCGCCTTGGCCTGGATCAGGCCCTGGATGATGGGGTTGATGACGATGCGCCACGCCATGAACAAAATGAATGCAAAGACTAGATATTTGACCAGTTCCATGGCGAGCTCGCGGTACTCCGGATTTTTCCAGAAGGGGGTATCAATATCGCCTTGCTCGTTGAACTGTCCGTTCACCACGCTCAGGCTATCGCCTCGTTCAGCCGAATAACCAACGGCTTGCTTGACCAGATCGCTGATCTTGTCCAGTTCTGCCTGATCCAGCGGCTGCTTGTCCTTGTCCGTATCGCGGTAGTTCACCACCACGGCCACCGACAGGCGGTTTAATTGGCCCAAGGGACCTTTGACGTGGCTGATGGTGCGATCCACTTCGTAGTTCACGGTGGAGTCGTTACGCGCATTGCCGGTGTTTTGCAGCAAGCGGGCTTGCTCGGCCAGGGATACCAGCGACGGGTCTGTACCGGCAGCCGTCGCGTTCGCGGCATTGGCCGTTTGTGTTGCCGCATTGGCCGGGTCGGCCGCAGGAGCCTGGGGCTGATTGGGCGCGGCAGGCGGGTTCACCAGATTGGCGACGGCATTATTGGGGGCCTGATTGCTCAAAGCGCCGGGTACGCCCTGAGGCTGTTGCGGATTGCGCTGCAGGGACGAACTGGTCTGCTGGCTACGCACTGCGGCCTGGCCGGGCAGCTGGTTGGGCTTGTAGACCTCGGAGGTGTGTTCGCGGCGCGAGAAGTCCACTTCGGCGGTAACTTGCGCACGGACGTTGCCGGCACCGACCAGGGGGGTCAGCAAGGTCAGAATACGTTGGACGGCGCGGTATTCAATATCGTTTACAAAATTGCGTTGCTGATTATCAGCGCCCATCTCACCGGTGGGCGCTGTCAGCAAGCGGCCATTCTGGTCAATGATGGAAACCTTGTCGGCCTGCAGATTGGGTACGCTGGAAGAGATCAGCCAACTGATGGCGGAAACCTGGCCCTCGCTCAGGTCACGGCCTGGGTACAGCGACAGCACGACAGAGGCGGTGGGAGACTGACGATCGCGCACAAACAAGGTTTCACGTGGCATGGCCAGGTGAACACGCGCTTCCTTGACGGCATGCACGGCCTTGATGGAGTTAGCCAGTTCGCCTTCCAGGGCCCGCTGATACGTCACTTGTTCGGTGAACTGGCTGGCGCCAAAACGGCTTTGATCGAGCAGCTCGAAACCGGCATTGCCGCTGCGTGGCAGACCTTGTGAGGCCATTTGCATACGCACATCGTGCACACGATCCTGTGGCACCAAAATGGCGGTGCCGTTGCTGTTGAATTGGTAAGGCACGTTCATCTGGCCCAGGGCCGAGACAATCGCACCGCCATCGCGGTCGTCCAGGTTGGAGAACAGAACCTGGTAAGCAGGCCCACGGCTCCACAGCAAGAGGGCGACAATCAGAGCAATCAGTGCGGCACCCAGCCCGATCAGCACCACTTTGGGTAGGGTGCGTAGCGTGTCGTAGCCAGGGAGTTTGTTCAGCAACTGTGCGGTCTGACTCATGGATGACCTTGGTGAGGCAGAGGCAGGGTTCTGCATGGAATCAGGGGAGTTCAAATCAGGGCGTGCTCAGGCAGCATTAAGGAAAGGGCGGCGGGTACGAAAGAATCAGGCGCTTATACCGGCATACTGGCAATTTCTTGGTAGGCAGCCACTAAGCGGTTGCGTAACTGAACGGTGGCCTGAAAACCGACGCTGGCTTTTTGCAGGTCTATCATCACGTCATTCAAAGAAACGCCGGGCTCGCCCATTTCAAAGGCCTGGGCCTGGGCGCTGGCTTCATTTTGTGCCTGGGACACCCGGTTCAAAGAGCGTGCCAGCTCGGCGGCAAAGCCACCGGGGGCGGCGCTGCTGGCCGAGGAGGACACAGAACTGGAAGCCCCGGCCGCTTGCGCGACTGCGCGCATCTGGGCCAAAAGGTTTTCAATGCTGGAAAGATTGGAAATCGACATATTCGCTTGCCAGAAAGTCAGGATAGGCCACGCGCACAGGTGTGGGCAGCTTGCCGTGCTTAATGTAACGGGTAGAAGGCCAGGCTAAGCAGGGTATCTAAGCCCAAAAACAGGGGCTTTTCAGCCCTTATAAACAAGGGCATCAAGGTTTGGATGCGTCGTGCAAGGCCTGCAAGGCTTGTGTAGCTTGGGGATGGCCCTGTTCCAGGGCGTAGAGCCAGGCCAGCAATTCGGCCACGGCTTGATAGAGCTGAGGGGGAATGTGGCGGTCCAGATCCACCTGCATCAGCAGGCCGACCAGCTCGGGGGACTCGTGTACATACAGATTGTGCTCGCGCGCGGTTTCGATGATTTTCTCGGCCAGCGTGCCATAGCCTTTTGCCACCACCCGTGGTGCGCCGTCCTGAGGATCGTAGCGCAAGGCCAGCGCCTGTGGGCGAGGGGTCGGGACATCATGGCTCATCGGGTACGTCCTGCGGCAGGTTCGGGTCGGCTTCAATTTGCAGTTGACTCAGGAACAGGCCCTGGTCTTGCAAGCGCTCGCGCAAGGGCAGGCTGTTTTCGTCCAGATAATCTGCACACTGATCGGCCTGGATATGAACCAGCAATTGCTGATTCAGGAGATTGAGCCGCAAGGTGATTGCCCCCAGGGTGGGCAGATTCAGTTGCAAGGTGCTGGACCAGTGCTCAGTTTCTTCCTCTGATTGGGCTTGGTGTCGTTGCACGGCCCAGTTCATGTCGGCATCCGGCCAGGCTTGACCCTGCCATTGCAGATTCTGGTGGGCCAGCGTGTCCAGTTGCTGCCGCACCAGCAGGCTATTGGCTGGGTCCTGAGTATTCGTCTGGGCTTGAGTCGTGTGGTTTGTGCCCGTGTTGGCTTCAGCCACGGGACGATGCAGGTTTTGTGGCTCTTGCTGCAGTTGTCCTACGTTGCGTTGTCCAAAGTGCAGATCACTTAGGTGGGACTCGTAAAACAGCCCGCTTTGTTGCAGGGCTTGCGGCAAGGCTTGGGTGAAATGCTGGGCCAGTGCGGCGGTGCTGCCGGTGGGCAGTGCGCTATGCGCTGCGGCGCCTGTGGCCGGTGTTCCGGCGCCGGGCATGCCTGTGGGTGACGCTGTTCCAGTGGCATTGGTGCCTGCTGTGCTTGCGCTGGCAGAGCTTGCGTTGGCGCCACCTGCTGCGGCGCTGCCGGGCAAGGGCAGTCTTTGTTGGGCCAGGGTCGCGATGGTACTGGCGGTGTTCTGGGTGGAGCCTGCACGTGCTCCTGCCTGGGAGTCAGCGCCGGGGCGCGCGGATTCATTCCCGTCTGTTTGCACGCCGGGGCGACCGGGTAATAAGGCGTGTCGTCCCTGGATGGCTGGGGCACGGTCCGGGAAGCGCTCCAGCAAGGACAAAATCAATTGGGCCGTGCGCCCCAAAGTTGTGGGGGCCGAGCTGGTGGTGGCCGTGTTAGGGCCACGCGCATTGACGCTGGGATCTGTCGAGGTTTGACCCTGTTGAGTACGCAGATTCCGGCTGTCGCGGCCCTGTGTGTGGGCGCGGGCTTGATCGACACTTTGGCGTTGATCGCGAGCGGTTTGGTTCTCAACGCGCTCGGGGCGTTGGCTGCCCGGTGTTTGGCTGATCGCATCTGGGCGGGCGCCCGTGGCAATATTGCTTTGCTGTCCGGTGCTGATACCCAAAACGGCATCGAGCCGTTGAATAAGCAGCGTCCCCAAAGGGGAGGGGCCGCCTACGCTCATGGAAGGACGCTAGGCGTGTAATACGCTTGCAAAACGGTCTGCTGGCGCTTCATATTGCCCAGCAACGCACCCAGGCGGCCCAGTTCAGGGGTGGCCAGATGGCGGATCTGGGCATCGTCTTCCAGAATCTGGGTCAGCAACTGACGGCGTGCCTGTTTCTCAGTGATAGACAGGTCTTCCATGTTCTTGAGCTTTTCTACGGCGAGCTGATAGTGTTCGGACTGCTCAAACACATCCTCCCAGCGTGCCATTTGGGCAAGCTCCAGCATGTGACGGGTGATGCTGGCGATAATTTGATATTGATCGACGATCGGGTTAGAGGTCTCGCTCATGTTCGTACCAGGCGCTAAAGGCGCAAAGGAGGTTGGAGGTGCAGGTCAGAAATAGAGTCTGTCCTGTGAACCTCGGGGTCAAGCTGGTTGCTTGGCACGTTGGGTATCAACATTGCTGCGCCAGGCATCGGCAATATCGGTCAGTAAACGCTCGGCCAGCGCCAGCTTTTCCGCGTCATTGCGAAGATTGGCCAGCATCAGGTTATGCAAGATCAGATCGTAGGTGGCAACTAGATTGCGCGCCAGTTCTCCGCCCTTTTCAGTATCGACCGCCATTTTCAGGCCGCTATCGACAATATCAATAGCCTTCGATAAAGACTGCCCCCGCCCGGCAATATTGCCCTGTTCCATATGCAGGCGTGCTTGCAGCATGGCGGTGCGCGCACCGTTAAAGAGCAGGGTAATCAGATGCTCGGGGCTTGCGCTCAGGACCTCGGTTTCCAGACCTACTTGAGCGTAGGCGCGGACCGATTGTTGGCCAAAGCGACGGGAAGGGGCAGGATAGCTCATAGGGGTTTATTTGTTGCTGTTCATATTGCCCAGCATGGATAACTGCTGGCTCAGGTAGTTACTGGTGCCTTGCATGCGGTTGATCATGACGTCCAGTTGGACAAACTGTTTGCGATAGGCCTCGATCTTGTTTTCAATGCGCTGGTCGGCGGCATCAAACTGATCCTGCAGTCTTTTGCCGACCTTTTCGGCGCCTTCCTGGACATTGTCAATGCGGCCGCCTTTTTTGATGAACTCGTCCGCAGCGGCATGGACACGACCGGCAATACCTTGTTCGCCAAGGAACATGTTCTTGACGTCCGCCATATTGGTTTTCAGGACTTCAGTCAGCTTTTTCTCATCCAGCTGCAAATCGCCCGTTTTGGGGTCGACGGTAATACCCAGGCCAACCATGGAGCGGATCTGGCCTTCGCCAGGGACAAAGCCCAGCGTGGCATCACGCATGGCGTTTTGCGCTTCACGAGCCATGGAGTCGCCCGTCAAGGCAGCGCCTTTTTTCAGATCGACGTTATAGGCAGTCAGGGAACGAATGGCATTGTTGAATTTGTTGTACGCTGCCACATAGTCTTTCACCGCATTAAGGGCTGCACTGTCGTCTTTGGCAACCTCTACATTGATGGGATCCTCACCCGCCTTGTTCAGGGTGATTTCCAGCCCTTCAATGGTGTTTTTCAAGGTGTTGCTCTGGCTGGTGATGGCAATGCCGTTCACCGTCAGTTTGGCGTTGGTCGCCTTGGTCTGCTCAAAGCCGCTGGCAGCCGGGTCGCTGGCATCCACGTTGAGCACGGCGGCCAAGTCGTCGTTGCCCTCAACGTTAATGGTGCTGATCGAGGCCGCTTCACCGGTCGCCTCGGCTGACAGTTGCAGACGATATGGCTCGCTTGGGTTGCCCGTATTGATAATGGTGGCTTTCATCCCCAGTTCGGCATCGGCGTTGATGGCGTTCATCACACCTTGCAGGGACGTGTCCTTGCCCTTCATGTCCAGCGTGTGTTCTTTGCCATTGGCCAGGCGAACCGTAATTTTTCCACCCTCGCCAATTGCACTGTCGCGCGAACCATGAGCGGCCGCCGTCAGGGTCTGGCGAGTGGCCAGATTGTCGACTTTGATGACGTACTGGCCGGGTGCTGCGTTGGCCTTGCCGGTGATTTGGATGTTTTCGCTGTTGGCGGTCACTTTCACCGCGCCAAACGAGTCTTCCGAAAGAGCTTTGGTGGCCGACTGCAGCTCACCCAGACTGCTTTTGAGTTGGCCATAGGCCGAGATCTTGTTGGTATTGGCAATCTGGCGGTTCTGGATGACAGCAAGGCTCTTCTTTTCCGTGGTTCGCAAGTTTTCCAGCAGCTCGTCCAGCTTCAGGCCAGAGCCCACGCCAATTGAAGAAATAGCCATATCAAATACTCCTGTAGTGTCCTATTTTGTCGCGGATATGCCGCGCGCAAAGCCCATGTCAATGGGAAGTTTCGATGCCAGTTTGGTTTTTAAACCTTCACGCTGACCGCGTTGCCCTGCAGTTGAACGATCATTTTGGCAATCTGGATCACGGCGTCGGACGGTACGGTGCGCAGGACCTCGCCGGTCGTGTTGTCCACGATCGAGACCACCAGACGTTGCGCCTCGTCATCCATATTGAAGCGAATCCCGGTGGACCAGGCCTGCAGGGAATCGTTGATCTGGTCCAGCGTGTCGTCCAGTGAGTTGACCATGCCAGGCACGGGTTCCTGTTTATCGGGCCAGCGCTGCTGCAACTGGGTATCGGTACTGCTTTCCTTGATGGGGGTCACCGTGGTGGCCGCCGAAGGCATAGGGGTGCCAGGGTTTTGCTCTACAGGAGAAACCGGGGGCACCAAGGCCGTCGTTTGAGATGAAACAGAGTTAATCATGACATCACTCCAGAAGGGGCTTGGTGGCAGGCCGCGAAAGTAAGGCAGGGCTTGGCACCTTTAACGCTCCAATTACGGCACCTTGGCGCGTATCTTTAGGCGGTATTTCGGTTTTCAAGCGCATCCATCCCGTTTAAAGCCTGAATAAGATGGCGAAAGACAGTTTGATTTGGGGACTGTGTGGCAGGGGCGACAGGCAAAATAGTCCCATCTTTATTGTCCGGATTCGTGCCCGTCCATGCCTCGTTCAGAAGACGTCCTGGTTGAGCAGTACGCCCCACTGGTGCGCCGCCAGGCGCTTCAGCTTGTGTCGCGCCTGCCCCCCAGTGTGGAGCTGGATGATCTGATGCAAGCGGGCATGATGGGCCTGCTCGATGCCGTACGCCGCTACCAGGTGGTGGCCGAGGCTCAGTTTGAAACCTACGCCGTGACCCGTATCCGTGGGGCCATGCTGGACGAATTACGCAGTCAGGACTGGTTGCCACGCAGTGTGCGCACCAAAGCTCGTCAGATTGAAGTGGCCGTCAGCACCTTGCGTCAGGAGCTGTTGCGCGAGCCCACCGAGTCGGAAATTGCCCAAGCCCTGTCCATGAGCATGGACGATTATTACGAGCTGCTGGACGAGGCAGTGGGGGTTCAGGTGATTCACTACGAAGACCTGAAACGCCATGCTGACCCATCAGCCGATGCGCTGGAGTTTCTGGAGGACAATTCGCGGGAGCAGGCATACTTTGACAACCCGCTGAACCTGTTGACCTCCCAGGGGCTGCGACAAGCCTTGATTACCGCCATCGATCAACTGCCCGAGCGTGAAAAACTGCTTTTTGCGCTGCAATTCGAGCAAGACTTGAACCAGAAAGAAATCGCGCTGGTGCTGGGGGTGACCGAAGGTCGGGTGTCTCAACTTCGTAGCCAGGCCGTGGCCCGTATTCGTGCCAGTCTGGCAAAAGACAAGTGGGACGCTATTTCTGACAGTGCTGAGTTTCAGGTGCTTTTGTAAGCGTTTTCTGATTTTTTAGTGATGGTTGATCTGGCCTTTCCCGCCCTTGTCGTGCGGGAAAGGCCAGATTTGTTTTAGCGGTAGTCTTGCTGGAAGTTGGTTTTGACGGTGTTCAGCCGCTCCCGGTTGATGTTGGCCTTGATTTTGAACAGGCCCGCTGTTTCAACGGTTTTCTCGGCGTCCAGGAATTCCAGAACTGGCTTGTAGAAATCGCGGTTCCAGAAGTCATGGATGAAGATCCGTGCCGAGGTGGGATCTCCCTTCTCCAGTACGTAGTCAATGCTCTCTAGCGTGCTGGCCACGCGGAAGCGGCCATCGACCAGGATCAGATCAAAGGGCAGGTCCTGGGTGTGGATGGAGCGGCTGTAGTGGGGGAATTGATCTGCGGCACGTAGATCAACGGGGTAGCCCCATTCTCGGGTGGGGCCGATATCAACGTGATTGACCTTGCAGGCCTGGCCGACTTCAGCGTGCAGTTGTTCCAGCCAGCGGCGGTCGCTTTCTACGCCATGCACATTCAGCCCCATGCTGGCAGCCAGCTTGGTCGAGCCGCCACTACCAAATTCGTAGTAATGCTGGGCCTGATCCAGGCAAGACTCAAAAAACTCGATCTCGGCAGCCGTCATGGCCGGGATATCGGGAATCGTCATGCTGGGCAGATTGCGCAAGCGGGCTTGCCGCAGGTACTGCTCGGCTTTGGGGTGCTGATGCTGTGTCAGCAAGCGCTGGGCGTAATCGTGCGCCCCAAAGTAGGCGTGCAGGATAAAGGCCAGTTTTTCCAGGCGTTCGAGGGGAAGGTCTTGCGTGTTGCGCGGCAAGAACAGGGCAATGGCTGAATGGATGCGGCTGCCGCTGTGGCTTTCCTTGAGCTGCTCGTCGGTGTAGCCACTTTCACAGTCAAAGGCCATCAGTGTGTAGAACTCCAGGCCATGCGGTGCCAGCAGGTCCCGAGCCTGGGACAAGTCCAGTTGCTGGGCATCACCTGGGGCAAAATGTACCTTGATGGAAACGGCCAGGGCCTGCTCCAGCGTACGAGCCGCATGGCTGAGCAAAGCGTGATTGTCGTAGTTGTCGGCCAGCATCAGCCAATCAATGGGTGCATCTCGTTCCAGATCATCTAGTCGGATGGACGTCAGATCGAACTGAGCCAGCTCCTGGCTGGCGTTCATGACGGGAGGCAAGGTACCGCTTTGCTGGTTGTCCAGACGGGCCTGGAAGCTGACAGCGCCGCCATGCCCCAGCACCGCTTGCTGGACGATTTGCAGTCGGTTGCGATTCAGCGGAAGAAGCAGGTCCTGCGTGGTCGCGGCCGGATCAAAGCAGATGACATGCAAAGCCCCGGTTTCATAGAGCTGCTCGAACTTGGCGTCCTGAAGCAAACGTGCACCGTGATCAATAAGCACCACCGGGCTCTTTAGTTCGAAATTGAAGTCCTGATCGTCATCGGCCTTTGGCAAGGGTACGGCAAGCGAGGCGCTTTCCTGGTCTTCAAAGCGAACTTGATGGTCTGCCTGGATGCCAAGCGCGGCAGGGGCGACACCGTCGCAGTGACGTTGCCAGATCGCACGCAATCCCTGACGTAAGGATTGAGCAAAAGAGTCGTGATCGCAGACTGGAGAGTTCAGGAACACCTGGCGCATTTCGCTGCGCAAGGAGGCCAGCAGGGCGTGATCCTGAGCCAGCAGGCAGGCCAAGGACACGTAGTGCTCCCAGGACTGGGCAACCAACTGCGGATACCCGGCGTTGCTGATGTGGCTGGTGGAGTGGCGGCTGGCAAAGGTGGGGCCGGGCAGGGTGATGACCGGCACACCCATCAACATGGATTCCAGCGTGGTCAGACCACCGGAGAAGGGCCAGGGGTCCAGAGTGATGTCTACTCGGTTATAGGTTCTGAGTAGCTCGCGATGATTGGACTGGCCTTCAAAGTCCAGGCGCTCGGGATCAATGCCTTGAGCTTGGAAACCGTCCTTGATGCGCTGTTTGAACTCTTCGCCTTCGTACAAAGAGCCTTTGAGCAGTAGGCGGGCATCGGGTACGGCTTTCAAAATAGCGGCCCAAGCCTCAATGGTGGGCGCATTGATCTTGTTGGCATTGTTAAAGCAGCCAAACGTGATGTGGCCATTTTCGCTCAAGGGGGCTGGGCCTACCTCGGGAACATAGAACGGAGGGGTATAGCTGATGTAGCCGTTGGGCATGCGTATCAGCTTTTCCGTGTAGTCCGAGTCTGTTCCCTCGGGGCTCTCGAAGCGGTCCGAGATCAGGTAGTCGATATAGTCCAGGCCCATGGAGTTGTTCAGGCCGCCTACCCATTTCACGATGAGCGGGGCGGGTTTCATGGACAGCATGCGCAGCCGGGTGCCTTTGTGATAGCCACTCATGTCGATCAGAATATCAATCCGGTCGCGACGGATTTGCTGATTGAGCTGATCATCGCTTAATGCAGCAATTTCGCGCCAGGCGTGGCATTGTTCACGAAATTGCGCGGTGAGATCGTCGGGCTTGTCGGTGCTGCTGTAGGCGTACAGCTTGAATTCTTTCTTGGGCAGACGAGTTAGCGAGCCGCTGGTCATGCGAATGACGGGATGATTGCTAAAGCCATCGGATAGCAAGCCAATACGCAGTGTGCGGCCGGGCAGGCGACGTGTGTCTGCTGCTGCGCGCATGGGGTAGGCAAACCGCTTTTGCCAGTCTTGTTGCAGTTGAGCAATAGCGGCCAGATCCAGATTCGGGTTGAAGTGCTCGTCGGTAATGACCTTGCCCAGAATCAAAGCGTTCTTGGGGTCCTGGCGATGGGCCTGGCGCAGCAGCTTGCGCGAACCCTCCAGATCACCGCGTTTTGCATGCAGCTCGGCCAGTTTGAACCAGGCTACCGCGCTGGGCTTTTGCTTGATTTCCTCTTCCAGCAAGGTTTGGGCGGCCGCATAGTCTCGGCAAGCCACGTAGACGTCCACCGCCAGATCGCGTGCAGTCAGATCTTTTGTCAGTTTGAGCCGGGGCAGGTAGCTACGTGCATCCTGGGGGCGTTTCTCGTTGATCAGCGCCTTGATGATGAGCGACAGGCTGGCCTGGTGCTCGGGGTGTTGGGCAAGCAGCGCTTCCAGAACGGGAATGGCGGCACAGAATTGGCTGCTATTGAATAACTGGAGGGCGTCTTGGTAGCGCGTATCAGGGGACGCAGAGCGGTCAGAGGAGGACATGGCGTAGTAGGAAGCTGAAGTCTCGTTCAAATCTGGCTAGCATACCGGCCACGCTTGAGGGTCAATGCGTGAAATAAACCGGTTTTTCAGGTCTTTGGCCCAAAAAAAACCGGATATTGCAGGCAATATCCGGTTTTGGGGCAACTGGCCGACAAAATGAATCTGTCGGCCCGGTGTGCAGCAGCTGATTAACGCAGCAGCGACAGAACCGTTTGTGGAACTTGGTTGGCCTGGGCCAGAACCGATGTACCAGCTTGTTGCAGGATCTGAGCACGAGTCATGTTGGAGACTTCGACAGCGTAGTCGGCGTCTTCAATGCGCGAACGCGAAGCGGACAGGTTGGTCACCGTGTTGTTCAGGTTGGCGATGGTGGACTCGAAACGGTTTTGCACAGCACCCAGGTCGGAGCGCAGGTTGTCCACGTCCTGGATAGCGGCGTCGATCGATGCCAAAGGAGCGACCAGCGACAGTGTTTCTTTGTCGGTCACTTCAGCGCCACGAGCCACAGCGATGGTGTTGGTTGTCGCGTTGGCGGTCATGGTGCCAGCAGCGTATACCTTGCCTTCGTGCAGGATGTAGTTGGTGGAAGTTGCACCTGTGGTCTGAGTCAGAACAGTACCACCGCCAGCGGCGTTAACCACGGTGTCGGCGTTACCCATTTCAGCAGGAACGGCTGTGCTGGTGGTGCCCGAAGCAGCTTTCATTTCGAACTTGGTAGCATCGAATTTCTTGGCCAGCTTGGAAACGTCCAGATCTTTCAGGTTCAGCGTTTCGGAGTCGATCTTTTTCAGGTTAACCGAGATGGTTTCACCGTCGTTAGCGCCAACCTGGATAGCCAGGGACTGGTCTTCGGCCAGTACTTTCACGCCGTTGAACTGAGTTTGTTCGGAAACGCGGTTGATTTCGGCCAGACGCTGGTTGATTTCAGCCTGGATTGAAGCCAAGTCGGTTTCGGAGTTGGTGCCGGTAGTCGCTTGCACGCTCAGGGTACGGATGCGCTGCAAGTTGTTGTTGATTTCGTTCAGCGAACCTTCGGTGGTCTGAGCGATAGAGATACCGTCGTTGGCGTTGCGGGCAGCTTGGGTCAGACCGTTCACGTTAGCGGTGAAGCGGTTGGCAATAGCCTGGCCGGCGGCGTCGTCTTTGGCGCTGTTGATGCGCAGGCCGGAGGACAGACGCTCGATGGCTTGACCCAGTGCGCCTTGCGATTTGCTCAGATTGCCTTGGGCAACGAGGGAAAGCGAGTTCGTATTGATAACAGACATGGTAACTCCCAATGTTGAG
>JTFO01008725.1_pt1 | contig 12202 bp, 10 predicted proteins | sample 235411 | NCBI WGS metagenome assembly JTFO01 (sample SAMN03067590, study PRJNA260953) | activated sludge metagenome | biome: Sludge; feature: Wastewater; isolation source: CETP activated sludge from laboratory augmented bioreactor treating... | place: India:Gujarat | collected 2013-04
ACTTGACCGCGCACATATGGTGGAGTTAGTTCGCCAATGTGCTGAGCTCAGAAAACAAGGCCACAAAGTAGTGATTGTCTCATCGGGAGCCATTGCGGCGGGTCGAGAGCACCTCGGCTATCCAGCTTTACCCCATGCGATTTCCAGCAAACAGCTCTTGGCAGCGGTCGGTCAAAGTCAGTTGATTCAAGCATGGGAGTCTCTTTTTGCTCTGTATGGAATTAAAATCGGGCAAATGCTATTGACCAGAGCCGATTTAGAAGACAGAGAACGCTTTCTTAATGCCCGTGACACCATCAATGCGTTAGTGAATAACGATATTATTCCTATCGTTAATGAAAATGATGCGGTGGCCACCAATGAAATCAAAGTCGGTGATAATGATAACCTTTCGGCTTTGGTTGGGATTTTATGTGGTGCGGATAAGCTGTTATTGTTGACGGATCAAAAAGGTTTATTTACGGCTGATCCGCGTAAAGATCCGAATGCTGAATTGATCAAAGAAGTCAAAACCATTGATGACACCTTGAGAAAAATTGCAGGTGGCAGTGGTACCACACTCGGTACTGGTGGTATGGCGACCAAACTGCAAGCGGCTGATATTGCTCGCCGAGCGGGCATTGAAGTGATCATTGCGGCGGGCCGAGCTCAGAATGTTATTTTTGACTCCTTAAGTGAGCAACCGCAAGGTACGCGATTCTTAGCATTGGAAGAGGCATTGGAAAACCGTAAGCGCTGGATATTGGCTGGCCCTGCGGCTTCTGGTGATATTATTATTGACCTTGGCGCAGCCAATGCACTACTGGAGAACGGCAGTAGTTTATTAGCGAAAGGGGTAGTTCGAGTTGAGGGGCAATTTGCTCGAGGGGAAGTGATTCGAGTAAAAGATCAACATCATCATTTAATCGCTCGAGGCATCAGTGCTTATTCAAGTCGTGATTTAGCTCAAATTGCGGGTAAACACAGTAAAATGATCATTGAGATTCTTGGCTATGACTACGGAGCTGAAGTGATCCATCGTGATAATATGGTCGTTATTCAAGAATAGGGAGAAATAGCGTGGATTTAATCCAAATGGGCCAAGCGGCGAAAGCGGCCTCTTTTCAACTCGCCACCACATCAACCGCACAGAAAAACCGTGCATTAGCCATGATTGCTGATGAACTTGAAGCCAATGCGACCATTATTTTAGCTGCGAATGCACAAGATATTGCCTTGGGTAAAGAGGCGGGGTTGAGTGACGCATTGTTGGATCGCTTACTTCTGAATGAATCTCGCTTAAAGGCGATCGCCTGTGATGTGCGTAATGTGATCAGTTTATCTGATCCTGTGGGTAGCGAAATAGACAGTAAAGTATTAGAAAATGGGATGTCACTTGCACGGCGTCGCGTCCCTCTTGGGGTGGTTGGTGTGATTTACGAAGCGCGTCCTAATGTCACGATTGACATTGCAGCCTTGTGTTTAAAAACGGGTAATGCGGCTATTTTACGTGGCGGAAAAGAGACCTTTTTCTCTAATATGGAACTAGTCAAAGTTATCCAGTCGGCATTAGTTAAAGCACAGCTCCCCATTGCTGCCATTCAGTACATTGAAAACCCATCTCGTGAATGGGTTTCTCAGCTACTTAAGTTAGATGAGTACGTGGATATGATCATTCCACGCGGGGGCGCTGGTTTACATAAAATGTGTAAAGAAAATAGCACAATACCCGTTATTATTGGTGGTTTTGGGATAAGCCACATATTTGTTGATGACAGTGCCGATCTCGATAAATCGGTTGATGTGATTGAAAATGCCAAAGTACAGCGTCCTTCTGCATGTAACTCTTTAGATACCTTATTGGTTCATGAAGCGATTGCTCAACCGTTACTCAATAAATTGGTGACAAAACTCAATGATAAGGTCACTTTTGTGGCAGAAAATCAAGCCAAAGCCTTGATGAGCGAAGCGAGAGATATTCGCTCAGCTGAGCCGGGTGACTTTGATACTGAGTGGTTGAGTTATACCTTAGGGGTAAAAGTGGTCAAAGATGTACATGAAGCCATTGAACATATGCGTACGCATAATGCTAGCCATTCTGATGCCATTATGACCAATGATCTCTTTAATGCTGAATTGTTTATTAATTCGGCTGGTTCTGCGGCTGTGTACGTTAATGCATCAACGCGTTTTACTGATGGTGCACAGTTTGGGTTAGGCGCTGAAGTGGCGGTATCGACTCAGAAACTTCATGCCCGAGGCCCGATGGGGTTAGAAGAACTGACCAGTTACAAATGGGTCGGTAAAGCCAATTATCTATCACGCCAGTAAAACAAGTAACGTGACGCTGCGTCAAGGTTAACACAATTGTGTTAATAGGTTGAGAAAAGGGGCAAATATGCCCCTTTTCCTTTTGTTCATATTCGCATTTCGGTACACTGAGTACCTTGTTATGGAGGTTATATGCATTGTCCTTTTTGTTCTGAAAACGATACGAAAGTGATCGATTCTCGCTTGGTCGCGGATGGCCATCAAGTGCGCCGTCGTCGGCAATGTTTAGCGTGTAGTGAACGTTTTACGACCTTTGAAACGGCTGAACTCGTGATGCCTAGAGTGATTAAATCCAATGGTAATCGAGAGCCATTTGATGAAGAGAAAATGGTGGGAGGCATGCAACGTGCGTTAGAAAAACGTCCGGTAAGTGCCGATGCGATAGAGCTGGCGATCAGCAATATTAAATCCAAACTGCGCGCCACTGGGGAACGTGAAGTTCCCAGCCAACTGATTGGTAATTTAGTGATGGAACAACTTAAAGAGTTAGATAAAGTCGCTTACATCCGTTTTGCCTCTGTTTATCGTAGCTTTGAAGATATTCGTGAGTTTGGTGAAGAGATTGCCAAACTGGAAAATTGAACTTGAGGCGTAGTATGTCCAGCTTTACTCGTTTTGATTACCACATGATGGCTCATGCGCTGAAACTGGCGGAGCGTGGTCGCTTCACCACGTCGCCAAATCCTAATGTTGGTTGTGTGATCACGCAAGGTGACAACGTCGTAGGTGAAGGCTTTCACTATCGAGCGGGTCAACCTCATGCGGAAGTTCATGCGCTACGAATGGCAGGAGCGCTGGCGCAAGGGGCAACCGCCTATGTCACGCTAGAACCTTGTTCCCATTATGGAAGAACGCCACCTTGTGCTAAAGGATTAATTCAGGCAGGGGTGAGTAAAGTGATTTGTGCGATGCAAGACCCGAATCCCCAAGTTTCTGGCCGAGGCATTGCGATGTTACGGGAGGCGGGCATTGACGTTGCTGTTGGGCTGCTTGAAAGTGAAGCTAACGCCTTGAACCTAGGGTTTATTAAACGAATGCAAACAGGAATGCCTTTTGTGCAGTTAAAGTTAGCGGCTAGCCTTGATGGACAAACCGCTCTTGCTAACGGTCATAGCCAGTGGATAACCTCACCGCAAGCGCGGCAAGATGTTCAAGCTTATCGTGCTCAGGCTGGTGCCATTTTATCGACCAGCCAAACCGTAGTGAACGATAATGCCTCTTTAGCGGTTCGTTGGTCAGAATTACCCGCTCATATACAGTCAGACTATTCCCAGCACGAACTTCGCCAACCTGTACGTGTGATTTTAGACCGCCAACATCAACTGCACTCATCTTTACGCCTGTATCAAACCGAAGCCCCCGTGTTGCGTGTGGCTCAGCAGCAAGCGGAGGTGTGTGTCGCGTTGGATCCACAAGGTCGATTAGATCTTCGCCAAACCTTGGCAACGTTAGCACAGCAAGAAAATATCAACCATCTCTGGGTGGAAGCTGGGCCAACCTTAGCTAAAACGCTTCTAGAAGAAAAGCTCGTCGATGAGTTAATTATCTATTTAGCCCCTAAGATTATGGGCAGTGATGGACGAGGACTGTTTGGCGCATTAGGCTTAACGGAAATGGGCCAAGTCTTGGAGCTGAACATTAACGATTGTCGAATGATTGGGCCTGATCTTCGGTTAACCGCAACCTTAAAGCAATAAGATACGAAATTATGTTTACTGGAATTATTGAAGCGGTGGGGACATTAACCGCGATGACTCAGCAAGGCGAAGATGTTTCTATCACTGTCAATACTGGAAAGTTAGCGATGGATGATGTCAAGCTCGGGGACAGTATTGCGACGAATGGTGTCTGTTTAACAGTCGTTGCGATGACATCACACAGTTATAGCGCCGATCTTTCACTGGAAACCCTCAATAAATCGGCATTTGCGCATTATCAAGTGGGCGATAAGGTCAATTTAGAAAAAGCCATGTTGCCAACGACTCGATTTGGTGGACATATCGTTTCTGGGCATGTGGATGGTGTCGGGGAAATACTGGAGCAGAACCGTGTAGGGCGGGCCATAGAACTTTGGGTCAGCTTACCTTCTACGCTGAATAAATATGTCGCAGAGAAAGGTTCAATTACGGTTGATGGCATCAGTTTAACCGTTAATGCCTTACGTAAAGGGGCGTTTAAATTAACCATTGTCCCTCATACTTCACAAGAAACCACGATCGAGGCGTTTAAACCCGGCCATAAAGTGAATCTAGAAATTGATGTCTTGGCTCGTTATCTGGAACGATTACTTCGAGGAGACAGCCATGAAGTGGCTCCTCAATCTCGCTTAACGATGGAATTCTTACAACAAAATGGTTTTGCTTAATACCAATGCTGAGCGATGCATTGCGGTAAGCAAAGGCCTGTTCATAGGAAAAGAATGATGGCAATTAGTACCCCTCAAGAAATTATTGAAGATATCCGTTTGGGTAAAATGGTTATCCTGATGGATGATGAAGACCGCGAAAATGAAGGCGATCTGATCATGGCTGCCGAACATATTACCCCGGAAGCGATCAATTTCATGGCCACGCATGGCCGTGGGCTTATCTGTTTAACCATGACCAAAACCCGTTGTCAGCATCTTGGTCTTGCTCCGATGGTTCAAGATAATAATGCTCAATACACAACGAACTTTACTGTCTCTATTGAAGCTGCGGAAGGCGTTACCACCGGAATTTCAGCGGCTGATCGTGCCCGTACTGTTCAAGCGGCCGTCGCCCAAGAGGCGAAAGCTTCCGATTTAGTTCAGCCGGGGCATATCTTTCCATTGGCTGCCCAAGATGGCGGGGTTTTAACCCGTGCCGGGCATACTGAAGCGGGCTGTGATTTAGCGCGATTAGCGGGGTTAGAGCCAGCATCGGTGATTGTCGAAATTCTTAATGAAGACGGCACCATGGCTCGTCGTCCTGATCTGGAAATCTTTGCTGAAAAGCATGGCATCAAATTAGGGACGATTGCTGATCTTATTGAATACCGTAATCATACTGAAACGACGATTGAACGGGTGGCACAATGCCAGCTCCCTACCGAATTTGGTGAGTTTGAGCTAGTGACTTACCGTGATGTGATTGATAACCAGATTCATTTTGCCCTGAAAAAAGAGACCGCATCGACTCAAGCTCCTTTGGTAAGAGTTCATCTGCAAGATACCTTTACGGATTTACTACGGAGTGATCGAAGTGCTGAACGCAGTTGGAGTTTAGATAAAGCGATGAAGCGTATCGGCCAAGAAGGCGGAGTATTGGTGATTCTTGGTAATGAAGAGTCAACCGAACTCTTGTTGCATCGTGTAAAGATGTTTGAGCAACAAGATAAGGGTGAAGTACCGACCTTGGCGAAAAAGCAAGGAACTTCACGCCGAGTTGGGGTGGGCTCTCAGATTTTGGCTGACCTAGGGGTCAGCGAAATGCGCTTACTCTCTTCTGCGAATAAGAAATATCATGCATTAGGCGGTTTTGGCCTTAATGTGGTTGAGTACGTATGTGAATAAGTGAAGATCTTGTCATCATTCAAAAAATGGCAAGATTTCAATTCGACAAATAATGAACATTAAGTGATGTTCGTTGGCTTGAGACTTCTGGCGGTGTAGAGAGGCGTGTCAATTTCCATTAGATATCGCTCACAAATTTGTGCTAGAATCCGGCGATTCTCACTTGATGAATAGAGTTAAAGGAAAGCTTATGAAAGTGATCGAAGGTGGTTTCCCAGCACCCAATGCTAAAGTTGCGATTGTGATTTCTCGTTTCAACAGTTTTATTAACGAAAGTCTATTGTCTGGTGCCATCGATACTTTGAAGCGTCATGGCCAAGTGAGCGACGATAATATTACCGTTGTTCGTTGTCCTGGAGCCGTTGAACTTCCTCTTGTTGCACAACGTGTAGCAAAAACGGGTAAGTTTGATGCGATTGTCTCGCTCGGTTCAGTGATTCGTGGTGGTACACCACACTTTGACTATGTTTGTAGTGAAATGAATAAAGGTCTTGCCCAAGTTTCGATGGAATTTAGCATTCCTGTCGCCTTTGGTGTTTTGACTGTTGATACTATCGATCAAGCTATTGAACGCGCAGGAACCAAGGCTGGTAATAAAGGTGCCGAAGCCGCACTAAGCGCACTTGAGATGATTAACGTTCTTTCTGAAATTGATTCCTAATGGGGGCCAGCGTGAAACCAGCCGCACGTCGTAATGCACGCCAATTTGCACTACAAGCGATTTATTCATGGCAAATTACTAAAGAGAATGTGGCGACTATTGAAGAGCAGTTCTTATCCAGTGGTAAGTACGATGAAGAAGAACATCATGCTGCTGAGCCTGCTCTTGCAGCTCCAGAAACAGATGTTATCTATTTTCGTGACCTTCTAGCCGGTGTTGTTCTTAACCATACTGAATTGGATAGTAAATTGCGTCCTTTTGTTTCTCGACCAATGCAAGATCTTGATATGATGGAACTGGCATTGCTTCGCCTAGCGATGTATGAGATGACTCGACGTGATGATGTTCCCTATAAAGTTGTGATTAATGAAGCGATTGAATTGGCAAAAGTTTTTGCCGCTGAAGATAGTCATAAATTTGTAAATGGGGTGCTGGATAAAGCCGCTCCTCACGTACGAAAAAAAGCGTAAGATTATTAATGAAAGGTCAGCATCTGCTGGCCTTTTTTCTATAGCATGGGTATGGATAAGTGAACGCTCATTCACCATTCCCTGTATTCGTAAATTCTATTCGCAAGCCTAGGGATTATTCCGATGTTTGGTGAATTCAACTTAATTGAAAAATACTTCTCTGATCGCCAACCTCAGCGTAAAGATGTTCATTTAGCGCTCGGGGATGATTGCGCCATTCTTCATGTACCTAATCATGTTCGAATTGCGATCAGTACAGATACACTCGTGGCTGGTACTCACTTTCTGGCCGATGCTAACCCTGCTTGGGTTGCTCATAAAGCTTTGGCTTCTAATATCAGTGATTTAGCGGCAATGGGGGCAACACCTGCTTGGGTGTCGATGGCGCTGACTTTACCGAGTATTGATGAGCGCTGGTTAGCGCCTTTTTGTACGGCTTTTTTTGAGTTGGCGAATTACTATAATGTCCAATTGATCGGCGGTGATACCACCAAAGGGCCTCTTGCTATCACTTTGACAGTACAAGGATTTATTCCCCAAGATAAAGCATTACTGCGCGATCAGGCGAAGGTGGGCGACTGGATTTATGTCACCGGTGAACTTGGCGATAGCAAAGCTGGGTTAGATGTTATCCTTGACCCTAAGAAACGAGAGCACCCTTTTGCCGCCGAGTTAGAACGGCGCCATTATCTCTCGACTCCTCGAGTGTTGGTTGGTCAAGCCTTGTTGAATATTGCTTCTTCTGCGATTGATATTTCTGATGGTTTAATGGCTGACTTAGGGCATATTTTGCATCGTTCTCAAGTGGGGGCAAGTATTGATGTCAATGCCTTACCTCTTTCTAAAGAACTTAAGCAGTTTGTCGGTGAACTTTCTCTGGCTCAGCAGTATGCTTTGACCAGTGGAGAAGAGTATGAACTTTGCTTTACCGTTCCAGAAGAGAATCGAGGGGCTCTAGAAAGTGCATTAGCACATACCGCTTGTAAAGTGACCTGTATTGGTCAAATTCGTCCACAAGGCATCATTGAATTGACCAGACAAGGCAAGAAACTTGATTGGTCACTAATGGGGTATGATCATTTTAAGGAGCCTGTATGACTAATCCGATTTCACGCCTTTCTATGCGCAACCCTTGGCATTTATTGGCAACAGGATTCGGGAGTGGGTTATCTCCCATCATCCCGGGAACGATGGGAACATTAGCATCGGTTCCTTTTTATCTGCTATTGGCGCATCTTTCTTTTTGGCCTTATGTGTTATGGGTTCTGCTTGCTTGTTTGATTGGAGTGAAAATTTGTCAAGTGACATCAACGGATATGAAGGTCCATGATCATGGCTCGATTGTTTGGGATGAGTTTGCAGGTTTTTGGATCACCATGCTTATTGTGCCTTTTCTACAATTATCGGTTTGGGATTGGCGTTGGCCTGTAACGGGATTTGTGCTATTTCGTTTCTTTGATATGGTTAAACCGTGGCCGATTGGTTGGTTAGATAAACGTGTTGAAGGTGGGCTTGGTATCATGCTGGATGATATTGTCGCGGGTATGATGTCTGCAATAATGCTTATCATCGTGGGATCTTGGGCTGGCTGGCTTAACTAACCGGATGAATCTTATAGGCTAGGGGAACACTTCCCCCAGCCTATATTGTGATAAAACGCTTATCTTTAATATTGACCTTTTCTTTTAAGGCGCGAGTTTGGCTACGTTTTCAATTAAACGTTCACGCAGTGCTGTTTCTTCTTCTTCTGTCAATTTTCCCCCGCTGGCGCTAGTGAGAATAAATAAGTCCTCAGCCCGTTCTCCTATGGTGGTGATCTTGGCGGCATGGAGATCAATGCTGAGTTCTGAAAACGTCGCACCAACGGTTGCGAGCAATCCCGGTGTGTCTAACGCCACAAACTCCATTAAGGTGCGTTTCTTACTTTTGGTGGGGAGGAAATCAACCTGAGTACGCACTTTAAAGTGCTGTAAATTACGTGGTATACGTCGAGTTTTGATTTTTGTTGGGCGACCATCATGTAACACATGCACTAGATGTTTTATTAAGGCTTTATGACGTAACTCTTCAATCGCTTGTCCGTTGTGATCTAAGACCATGAAAGTATCAAGAACGTAGCCATCTTTGCTGGTCATGATCTGCGCGTCATGAACGTTAAGGTTACGCCTATCCAATTCTGCCACTACGGTGGCAAATAATGCGGGTTGATCTTTGGTGTAAACAAAGACCTCTGTCCCGCCTCGAGTGGCCTTCTTGCTGATCAAAACCAACGGCTGGCTTGGTTCATTATGTGTCAGTAGGTGACTGCCATGCCAAGCGATTTGCTTATGAGTATGACGTAAGAAATAATCGGCTTTGAAACGCTGCCAAAGTAGCTCAATGTCACGGCTTGCAAACCCTTCTTTACGCAGTAAAGCAGAAGCCATCTGTTGATTGTGGCGAATTCGTTCACGGATATCGACCGGATATTCTAATCCGCGCCGGAGGGCTCGTTGAGTAGAATAGAACAGTTCTGCAAGTAAGGTTCGCTTCCAGCTGTTCCAAAGTTCAGGGTTAGTGGCGCAAATATCTGCAACCGTTAAGCACACTAAATATTCGAGATGTTCTTCATCGCGCACTTTTTTTGCGAACTCAATAATGACATCGGGGTCATAAATATCCCGTCTTTGGGCGGTGACCGACATTAATAAGTGATTTTGTACTAACCAAGCAACCAGCTTACCTTCGTGTTTAGAGAGTCCATGTTCAATACAGAAATCGTAAGCTTCTGCTGCGCCGATTTCAGAGTGATCGCCACCACGCCCTTTCCCAATATCATGAAATATGGCGGCAATAATCAATAGCTCTTTTTTCTGAATTTTAGGGTAGATTTCACAGCAAATAGGATGGTGTTGGTGATTTTTAGGATCGTTAAATAAATTGATGTGTTTGAGTAACCGAATACTATGTTCATCAACCGTATAAGCATGAAACAGATCAAATTGCATCTGCCCAACAATTTGGCTCCATTGAGGAAGATAAGCCGCCAAAACACCTAATTTATGCATCTGACCAAACGCTTTGTGCAGAGCATTGGGATGGCGAGTTAAGGCCATAAATTTTTTTCGTGCCGCTGGAATGGTGTGTAAAAATTTATTCAACCGACGGCGGGCAGTGCGCAGTTGGCGCATGGTAGAAGGAGCGACTCCCTGAATGGTGGAGTCACTCGCCATATGCAAGAACATATCCAAAATGGTTTCAGGCCGAGCTTGAAACAGGGCGGGTTTGCGCGCTTCAATTAATACGCCTCGGCGTTGGAAATCTTCATCGATAATCTCAGGCTCACTCTCTTCGCCATGATTTAAAATGGCTTGGTCAAATAGCTTAAGGAGCATTTTGTTGAGTTCAGCGACGCGTCGTAGCGTGCGATAAAACTCTTTCATCATCATTTCGACTGGGCGATTACCTTCACCAGTAAAACCGAGATGCTCAGCCACTTGTGCTTGATGAGCGAAGGTGAGTCGGTTGTCGTAACGTTTAAGCTCAAGGTGTAAGGCAAAACGGATGCGCCATAGAAAGTCTTGGCATTCGACTAACTCTCGATATTCAGCATCGGTGAGAAAACCAAAGCGGCTCATTTCATACAGGGATTTCGCACCAAAGTGGCGGCGAGCTACCCAGCTCAAGGTATGAATATCTCTTAACCCGCCGGGGGTAGACTTGATATCCGGTTCAAGATTATAGGTGGTATCATGGTAGCGAGCATGGCGTTCCCGCTGCTCTTGAATTTTGGCTTGGTAGAATGTTTCGCTTGGCCAAAAAGAGTCAGAATCGACGATAGATTTAAGCTGCGAAAAGACCGCTTCACTTCCGCACAATAATCGAGCTTCTTGTAAGTTGGTGGCAACGGTTAAATCTTCACGGCCAATTTCAGCGCATTCGGATAATGTGCGTACCGCATGGCCTACTTCCAACCGTAAATCCCATAATAGAGTAATAAACTCGCTGATCTTACCGCCCAGTTCATCGGCCAGTTTGTGTTCTGACACCACTAAAATATCAATATCAGAGAGGGGATGAAGTTCTCCTCGACCATATCCTCCGACGGCAGCAAGGGCGATTTCTGGATGATGTTGAAAGCCTAAGAATTGCCAAAGTCGATGCAATAACAAATCCATGTATTCTGCACGTCCGAGTACGAGATCGTTAACCGGATGGCGAGCTAAAAATTCCTGACGTTGATAAAGGGAGAAACAGTCGAGTTGCTGCTTTAGTTCATCGACACTCAATTGAGCATCAGTAAAACGGAGAGGGGATAAATAAGGCATAGCATGCGGTCCGTGCAAGAGAGTGAACTCAGGTCTGTTACTGAATCTAACAGAGAACAATCCCCGAGCTCAAGCTCTCCTTTATATCATATCGATAGCGCTGACCGCTTTTTGCTATTAGGCGTTGTGAAAAATACTAGGCGTTGTGAAAAATACGTGGGATGGTTTCTTCTTCACGCAAGGTTAAAATCTCACAGCCATCGGCCGTGACTAACAAGGTGTGCTCCCATTGTGCTGAATTTTTGTTGTCTGCGGTATAAACCGTCCAATTGTCTTCATCATCTAGGCGGCAACCAAATTTACCTGCATTGATCATGGGTTCAATGGTAAAAATCATCCCTTCACGTAGGACGGTGCGATCATTGTTTCGGTAGTGCACCACTTGTGGTTCTTCATGGAATTCAGCCCCAATGCCATGCCCACAGTAATCACGCACGATCGAAAATTTTAAGCGCGGGTTATTTTTATTGTTGGTCTTGATGTGTTTTTCAATCGCCGTACCAATTTCACCTAATTGTACACCCGGTTTGACCTTCTTCAGCGACAGATATAGGCACTCTTGGGCAACCAAACAGAGGCGTTTATCAGCAGGAGAAACATCACCGACAAGAAACATTTTGGAGGTATCGCCATGGTAGCCATCTTTAATCACGGTGATATCGATATTCATAATATCGCCATCTTTTAGCACGGCAGGGCGCAGAATTTGACCAAAATGACTGTCTTGTGTGGCGGGAATACCATGGCAAACAATGTGGTTAATTGAGGTGCAAATGGACTTGGGAAAGCCATGGTAATTAAGCGGGGCGGGAATTGCACCTTGAACTTCAGTGATGTACTGGTGGCAAATTCTGTCTAGCTCTTCGGTGGTGACCCCTGGTTTGACATGGGGTTCAATCATTTCCAGAACTTGCGCGGCAAG
>JTFO01006786.1_pt1 | contig 12164 bp, 8 predicted proteins | sample 235411 | NCBI WGS metagenome assembly JTFO01 (sample SAMN03067590, study PRJNA260953) | activated sludge metagenome | biome: Sludge; feature: Wastewater; isolation source: CETP activated sludge from laboratory augmented bioreactor treating... | place: India:Gujarat | collected 2013-04
AAAAATATTACAAAGAGGTTGGTTTACTGAAATAGGCGCGTCGACATCATTTGTCACTCCGCCTTTGGTGGTGATATCCAAAACATTTTGGGTACTGACTAAGCAACCCGAGAGTCCCCATGCTCAGAGACTGAGTATGGGGATAACTAACCAATGATATCCCCATAAAGGCGCTTTATTTCAGCGTTAGCAAGCAGTTCTCACCCTATGATGATATAAACCAGAGAAAAGCAACTAAGCGGAACTCTGTATGAATAAGTAGGATGACTTTTTACAAAGTCCTCTCTCCTATCATTTGCTCAGCTTATCACAACATAACCTAGTGCTAGGCGATAAACCAATCGGTATCGCTTGCACCCAGCTTGAGCGAAGAAACACCGCCACTTAACGGCGGCTATAGCGTAGGAAGAGAGTAAACCATCAATATTAAGGATAACGTACATGACGCAGGCAAAAACCCCGTCGCAGGATGTGCAAGAGATGGTTGCACAGGCAGATACCGGAGCAAGAAACCCACAAGGGTTTTCAGGGCGTATTTTATGGTTTGTCCCCCTTTGCTGGTCTCTTTTTCAACTCTGGTATGCTTCACCACTGCCATTTATTTTTAATTTCGCCATTTTAAACGACACCGAAGCTCGCGCTATCCATTTAAGCTTTGCGGTATTTTTGGCTTTCACGGCTTACCCAGCATTGCAGCACTCTCCTCGTGATCGCATCCCTACCGTCGATTGGATTCTAGCCTTAGTAGGAAGTTTTTCTGCTGCTTATATCTACCTTTTCTATACCTCTTTATCCGGTCGTTCAGGAGCGCCTACTGATCTCGATATTATTGTGGCGGGTATCGGCATGCTTCTATTGCTTGAAGCGACACGCCGTGCATTAGGTCCCCCTTTAATGTGTGTGGCTGGTCTCTTTTTACTCTATACCTTTGCTGGGCCACATATGCCAGACGTGATTGCTCATAAAGGAGCCAGCTTTAATAAAGCCATGTCTCATTTATGGCTAACCACAGAAGGCGTTTTTGGGGTCGCATTAGGTGTTTCGACTTCCTTCGTCTTCTTATTTGTGCTGTTTGGAGCAATGTTAGAACGAGCGGGGGCAGGCGCTTATTTCATCAAAGTAGCCTTTTCTTTACTTGGCCATATGCGAGGTGGCCCAGCCAAAGCTGCAGTCGTAGCATCAGGGTTATCAGGCTTGGTCTCAGGATCTTCAATCGCCAATGTTGTCACAACCGGAACCTTTACTATTCCGCTCATGAAACGAGTGGGTTTTTCTGGCACTAAAGCCGGTGCGATAGAAGTCGCAGCGTCAACGAATGGCCAGCTCACTCCTCCTATCATGGGGGCCGCCGCATTTTTGATGGTCGAATATGTAGGAATCTCTTATGTAGAAGTCATTCGAGCCGCTCTGTTGCCCGCACTTATCTCTTATATAGCTCTGATCTACATTGTTCATCTAGAAGCTTGTAAAGCAGGAATGACAGGGTTACCTCGTCGTCGCCCTTCAACATTCGTCAATAGCCTACTCTCTTTCACGGGAACCATTTTAGGGTTATGTATTCTGAGTGCCTTAGTGTATTACGGCGTCGGCTGGACAAAGCAGGTCTTTGGCGATGCCGCTACACCAATAGTAACCGTGGCTCTTCTAGCCTGCTATTTTCTCTTGTTGAAAATCTCGGCTCGATACACCCATGAGCGTGAATTTAGTTTGGATGAAAATATTCAGGAGATACCCGATGTTGGCCCTACCGTAAAATCAGGCTTGCACTACTTACTGCCCATTGTGGTATTGGTCTGGTGTTTAACCGTTGAACGTTTCTCACCCGGATTGTCTGCCTTCTGGGCAAGTGTATTTATGATTGTTATCCTGTTAACCCAAAGGCCCATTATTGCTTGGTTTAATGGAACCCATGATGCCACTCAACAGGCGAAAGCGGGGGTCACCGACTTACTAGAAAGTTTAGTATCCGGTGCACGTAACATGATAGGTATCGGTGTGGCGACGGCAGCTGCGGGTACGGTTGTCGGCGTTGTTACCTTAACTGGTATTGGCTTAGTGATGACCGACTTCGTTGAGTTCATCTCTGGCGGCAACATTATGTTAATGCTGCTCTTCACCGCTGTCATTAGCTTGTTATTGGGGATGGGGCTCCCCACCACCGCCAACTATATTGTTGTTTCCACCCTAATGGCCCCCGTCATTGTCACTTTAGGCGCACAAAGTGGTTTGATCATTCCACTTATTGCCGTACACCTATTCGTGTTTTATTTCGGTATTTTAGCGGATGATACCCCCCCTGTAGGGCTTGCGGCTTTTGCTGCCGCCGCGATTGCAAAATCAGATCCAATCCGTACTGGTATTCAAGGTTTCGCCTACGATATTCGTACCGCTATCTTGCCATTTATGTTTATCTTCAATACTCAATTACTACTGATGGGCATTGATTCATGGTGGCACTTAGCATTAACCGTGGGATCGTCAGTCATTGCCATGCTGCTATTTTCTGCCGCCACTCAAGGTTGGTGGTTTACTAAAACAAAATGGTGGGAAGTCTTACTGCTATTACTCCTAACCTTTAGCTTTTTACGTCCCGGTTTTTGGTGGGATAAAATCTATCCTGCCCAATATCAATATCCTGGAACAGAGTTAGCACATATTGTTGATAACGCGCCAGTTGGCCAACCGATTGTGATGATCGTTGCAGGGGAAACCTTAATGGGAGATTACATCTCAAAAACCGTACAACTCCCGTTCAATGATCAAGCCACAAGTGCAGAAGAACGCATTCGTTCAATGGGGTTGACCGTTAATAAGATCAACAATCGAATGTTGATTGATGCTGTGGAGTTTCGCAGCCCAGCCGAAGCCGCAGGCATCGATTTTGATTGGGAGGTTCGAACAATCGTTGTAGATAGTGACCGCCCAATGAAAGAGTGGGTATTCCTCCCTGCACTATTAGTCACCTTACTACTGGGATGGAATCAGAAGAAACGGGCCGCTAAACGGTCACTGACCGCTTAGCCTCGTAATGATAATCCGATCTATGCCCAAGAAATAATAGCATTCTTGGGTATAGTCTTCGTTAACACTAAATACTGAGATAATAAATTATGTATCACCATATTTTGGTTCCTGTCGATTTAAATGAACAAGGTTTTGCTGATAAAGCAACCCAACTGGCCGTATGGCACGCTCAGCAAAGTGATGCAAAAATTCATCTTTTAACGGTTCTACCCGGTATTCATATGTCCATGGTTGCGACCTATTTTCCGCGTGATGCAGCGGCAAAAATGAAGCAGGATATTCGGGAAAGATTGGAGCAATTCGCTCAGAAAAATATTCACCCTGACGTCGATTATCAGCTACATGTGGCAGAAGGAAAACCCTATACCACTATTCTTGAACATGCCGCTAAGCTACAGGCCGATCTTATCATCATGCCCAGCCATAAGCGTTCTCGAATCGATAAAGTGATGTTAGGCTCTGTCGCAAGCAAAGTCGTTGAACACTCCCCGATTAATGTTCTGGTTGTCAAACCACAAGGCTAACTCTTCGGCGCTTAATGCGCCTTTTTGTTCGCTATTGCCTATCGAATTAATTGCTCAATTCTTCTTTTCTTTTTGAGAATAATTATCAATAATGATTACATCAAAAGAAAGAACGTTGAGTAAACATCATGAAAAAGACATTAAGCTTTGCTGCAATACATTTTACTATCGCTTTCACCATCGCTTACATCCTTACTGGTGATATTATTTTGGGCAGTTTGATCGCCATGCTAGAACCCATGGTTAACACCGTTGCTTTTTACTTTCATGAAAAAGCTTGGGCCAAACACCCATTGTTACAACGCTATTCAGGTAAAGCACAAATAAAAACCGGCAGCTTCGCAGTGATCCACTTTAGTGTCGCCTTTAGTATTGCTTACTTATTGACAGGAAGCTGGCTTGTTGGCGGGGTCATGGCGATGATTGAACCAAGCTTTAATACCTGTGCTTACTACTTCCATGAAAGATTGTGGCAAAGTATGCACCCTCAGCAAACAAAGCATTCGGATCATAACCACTGGGGCTGTGCCCATTAGTCTTAAGGAGTTATAAAGGGAAATGGGTTACACAGAAACGATCACTTAAGCCCAATTGTAGCTCCGCTTTTTGTCCGTCTAACTCAACGCTGATCGTATAAAGATCCTTCGGGTTTGGGCTTTCGGGTTGATAATACTTGGGAGCCTCAACCTGAAAAAGAGCACTAACATGATCGCTACGGATATCTATCGGTAACTGGTAAGTGACATGATCAAACCGCACCGATGCAGAAATAAGCCCAGCGGCATAAGGTTTAAAAAATAAGGTAATCAGCAATTCACATCCCCCACCATGGTGCCAGATCTGCTCGGTGGTGACATGCTCTAATCGAACATGAGAAATACAGTGTAAATAAGGCTCTCGCCATATTCCTATTCGCTCATCGTAACGCTGTGGAGACAACTTCCCTAATAAACATTGCTCGGTCTCTTCACTATCAATCAGCCATTCCTCTTCTGGATAAAGAAATAGGATCTCTATTCGATTTTTACCCAGATTAAGCAAAGAGCGGATTTCTTTTTTATAAATGGATTGCGTTCCATCACAGTCAAATAAAGCAATCCCATTCAACCGAATTTCGGCATGATAATCTATCCCCTCTAACACCAGATCGATTGCAGGATAGCTGAGCAGTTGCTCGTCAACCTCGATATCATGCATCAAGTGCCACTCTTGTTCTGCAATCCTTGATTCATCCAGTGATTCCGGTAAGGCTGAACTCAGTGGACCAGGAAAACAGAGATCCTCCTGTGGAATAGATAAATCCGTCAGGGGTGAAAGTTGCCAACAACCGGCGAGAGAAAGCTGCATAATCGATATCATGTCTAATGAGTTTTCGTCATATATACATGACCTAGATCAAAAATACCAGCCAAGAGGCTGGTACTTATCATGCGGGAAAAGTCTGATTACTCTTCGTCGTCGTCATCTTCATCGTCATAGAGAGCATCTTCACCTTCGTAGTAAGTGCCCCAACCGTCGTAGATAACATCAAATTTTTCAGCCAAATTCACGAGTTTTTCAACTTGTTCATCAATCGCTTGAGGGTTTAAAACCGATGACATAGTCGCATCGAAACAGAGGAGCTTATTGCCATCTTCATCTTCAGCCTCTTCCGCTTCCAACACTTCAAAACCCAGTTTAAAGGCTTCAACCGCCGCTTTTTCTAATTTCTCAAAATCTTCTGAAAAAAAGTGATGTTCAATTTCATATAAGGCTTCTGGATCACTGCCGTCATCGAGTAGCGCTTGAATAATATCACGAGTCTCTTCTTTTTGAATTTCAATGAATGCTTCAACAGAGAGATAGTCATCTTCATGAGACATAGCTGTGGCTCCAAGTAAATAGGCTCAAATTTTTGTGCGACGAAATATCGCACGGTTCCTCATAAATTACCACCAACAAAATGATCTTCTACCGATCTTTTCTCTCGCTCGGTCAGGAATAGATGAGGCTCTCTCTAATATCGCTTATTCCGTTCCGCCAACGGTCAACGCATCGAGTTTCAATGTCGGTTGCCCAACCCCAACGGGTACACTCTGTCCGGCTTTACCACAGACACCAACTCCCCGATCAATACTCAGATCGTTACCCACCATAGAAACCTGCTGCATCGCCTCGATGCCAGATCCTATCAAGGTGGCACCTTTAATTGGGTGAGTAATCTTACCATTTTCAATTAAGTAGGCTTCGGATGCGGAAAAAACAAATTTACCCGACGTGATATCCACTTGCCCACCACCAAAATTAGGGGCATAAATACCTTTTTTGACGCTGGCAATGATCTCTTCAGGGGAGTGTTGCCCAGGCAGCATATAAGTATTGGTCATACGTGGCATAGGCAAATGAGCATAAGATTCTCGGCGACCATTTCCTGTCGGTAGCCCCCCCATTAAACGGGCATTCAACTTATCTTGCATATAGCCTTTGAGAACGCCATTTTCAATCAATACATTATATTGTCCATTCACGCCTTCATCATCGACGTTAAGCGAACCACGCAGATTTTTTAATGTACCATCATCCACAATCGTGCATAGATTCGAGGTGACTTTCTTACCCATTTTGCCAGCAAACATTGAAGAGCCTTTACGATTAAAATCCCCTTCTAAGCCGTGTCCTACGGCTTCATGCAATAAAACGCCCGGCCAACCAGAACCGAGCACCACCGGCATCGTTCCCGCAGGGGCCGCAACCGCTTCTAAATTGACTAACGCTTGGCGAATGGCTTCATCGGCATAAGCAAAGGCGATTTTTTGCCCATTCTCTTCATTAAGAAAGTAGTCATAGCTAAATCGACCGCCGCCACCCGCACTACCACGTTCTCGACGATCACCTTTTGTCGCTAACACTGAAATAGATAAACGGACCAATGGACGAATATCACCAGCGTAAGTGCCATCCGTGGCCGCAACCAGCATCTGCTCATGAACGCCACTTAAACTGATCGATACTTCTTGAATTCGTGGTTCTTTGGTTCGGATATAGGCATCAAGCTGCTGTAATAATTCGGTTTTTTTCTGTTTCTGCCAGCTTTCTAGTGGGTTGGTCGCAACATAGTAATGCTGGTTATCGGTGCGATGAAATGCGTTTACTTGAGCATTTTTCCCTTGTTGAGCTATCCCTCGTGCGGCTATCGCACTCTGCTTTAAACCATCTAATTGAATTTGATCAGAATACGCAAACCCCGTTTTTTCTCCACTTACCGCTCTCACACCTACGCCACAATCAATATTGAACGAGCCATCTTTAATAATACTGTCTTCTAAAACCAGAGACTCATGCCAGCTAGATTGAAAATAAATGTCTGCATAATCAATGTCACGAGTGGCGATACTGGCTAAAGTATTCGCAATATCTTGTTCACTGAGCCCTGTTGGGGTTAATAACGCCTCTTCAATATGGGTAATACTCATAGCGGATTTTTTTTCTCTATCAATTGATTATAAAAACGTGTGTGTTCCATAACAGGCATGGCACGGCGAATAGGCACTGTCTGCTCAACCTCAATGTCAACCACTAAGCATTCTGCATCTTGGCCAAGTGAAGCGACAACCTCTCCCCACGGGCTGACGACCATTGAGTGTCCCCATGTTTCACGCCCACAAGGATGAACGCCTGTTTGACCAACAGCAACCACCCAACACTGGGTTTCTATCGCTCTTGCCTGTAGTAAAACTTGCCAGTGAGCTTTTCCAGTTACCGCAGTAAAAGCCGCCGGCACAAATAGTATTTGAGCCCCTTTTTGGCGAAGTTCTGAATAAAGATGAGGGAAACGAAGATCGTAACAGATAGATAAGCCTAACATACCGAGCGGTGTCTCCACTACTGTCACTCGATTGCCAGGGATAAAAGTCTCAGACTCACGATAACGACGATGACCATCTGTCACATCAACATCAAACATATGCAGCTTATCATAATCAGCCACAAGTTCACCTTGAGGGTTAAACAGTATTGAGGTACTAGTAACCCCATGCTCACGACGAATAGGAAAACTCCCCATCAAAAGCCACACTTGATAACGACTAGCAAGCGCCGATAATTGCTGCTGAATTACCCCTTGCTTTAGAGGTTCTGCATGGTGATGATAATCAAAATGACGCCCAAACAGCAGGGCGTTTTCCGGGGTGACCACCCATTCCACCTTCTGTTTAACCAATTGTTGCAAATTCTGTTCAATAACTTGGAGGTTTTCTTTGATAGAAGAACCTGACGTCATTTGTATCAATCCCATCCGTGCCATGTTGAACTTCCTCTTTGATTATTTTTTCAGTTTTTCTGGTAACTGAAATTCCCCTTTACTACGCGATAACTCTTTAACTATCGGTGCATCCATCGGGCCGGTCACTTGATAATTCACTTGTGTAAACACTTCCACGACAGGAGAAATCACCGTGGTAATCGCCAAGACATACAAAGCAGTAGCAGGAGTCACAGCAAAGGCGGTCATGACGGGAAGGCCTGAGGTAATATCAGGAATAAAATTCACTTCTGCATCGACCATTCGTGTATTTAAGTCTGCCATACCTTTAATGGTCATTTCTCCGGCAATCGCATCCATTTTAATATTGTTCGTGACAAAAATACCTTGAGAAAACTCGCCACTACCAGTGATCCGGCTAAAGGCCATACCTTTATCAAACACATCACTAAAATCGAGCTGCATCTTACGAATAATCGAATCTAAGCTAAAGATACCCAATAGTTTTGAGGCACCACTCACATTAGAAATCGTCCCTTTACCGAGTTTGGTCTCTAAATGGCCTTGTAGCGTATTGACTTTCATTGACCAAGGAGCACCTTGCCATTGTGTCTGGCTCGTAATTTCGAAAGGTGCTCTTTGAATACCGGAACTGATTCCAAATCGTTCCATTAAGTCGCTGTTATTGTCCCCTTTCATCTCTAGGTTCATGGTTGTTTGGCTAGTATGCTCTGTTAAAGTCCAAGTACCATTGATATGAACCTGATTAGAACCACTCACTATATCGATTCGCTTCCATTCCAAAGTGTCCTTTTGACGTTGAAAATCCATATTGAGCGAACCAACCTTGTAGCCTTGTAACCAGAAATCATCAATCACTAAAGTTAAGTTCGGCATCAATGAATGAAATTGTCGATCAAATTCAGAGATCAACGGCGCATCTTGCTTTTCCCTATCTACTAATAGCGAACTTCCTTCACTGGCTTCCATTTCTAGCTGGGGTAAATAAAGATGCAAACGCTGCAAAGAGACACTCAGATCATAAGGTTCAATATAATTCGCCTTTCCTTGAACTTCTTGACTATTGATTTCAGCTTGCCAACCAAGATTTTTTCGTCGGGCAGCAAAATCGACATCGTGCCACTCTAACTCAGCGAACGTAAGCTCTTTAACCTGAAGATCAATACGTTCAGGTAAAGGGATTTCTGGAGCATTCAAGTTCGCCAACGCTGATCCAGAAGAAGCCTTCGAGGTTTGCTGGAGAAGATCTATCCATTGATCAAGATTAAATTGATCGCTGCGTACTTGTAAGTGATGCCCCACGACAGGGCTCATCTTAAAGCTGCCTTGACCAAGCAAAAGATAAGTTGCGGTAAGTTCAGGAATCGATTGTGTGATATCAATTTCTGCTTGATATTTGGCTTCAGGAAGCTGCAAACGCGCAGAGACCGATTGCTGATTTCCCGATGCTTGTAAACGGGCAACACCTGCACTATTTAGTGATTTATTCAGTGGATAAGGATACTGGCTGGTTACGGAACGTAGATTCACTTGTGTATCGATTTGGTAGGTAAAGCCGACGTCGGTTAACTGAATATCAACCCCCATCTGCCAAGGTGCATGACCAGAAAGCGGGGCTACCCAAGCCTCACCAACATAAGGTTTTAGTGGTGACGTCTCCCAATCGCCCACCAAGTCAATCGCCACATTATAACCTTGCTGAGCACTTTCCCCTTTAAAATCAAAGGAGATGGATTGATCCAACAAATGAGCAGACAATCCAGCCGCCGTGACAACATCATCATCAAAATAAATACGTCCGGATACCATTTCTAACATCATGGGGGGAGTATGGATTTCCACATGATTCTGTTTTAAATCAGCCCATCCCCAAGCTCGAACATCCTTATCACTCTCAAACGGAATACTTAGCTGAAATTCAGAGTTGACCAAACCATTCACATTGATCGCCGTGAGTGCAGCCCCAACAGAATCCACCAACGGTGTGGCTGTCATATAATCTCGTACCGCATTACCTTGGCCTGCAACCGTAGCTGTGAGCTCTAACTTGCCATCACTCGCCAGTTCTCCTATTTGCCCAACAATGCGCTGCGCTTTCACTCCCATTAAAGTGGCGGAGCGAGAGTCAAGATACATGGCATCATTTTCAAATAACAGATCGAGTTGGAGATCGGTAATGGTGGGCCAAGCGGTATCAAAACTAAATGTTGCCTCTTTTAAAGCAACCCAAGCTTGGAAGACGCCCTGATTGTCGGTATAGGGAAAATCATTTAAAGGCCCATACCAGAGTAACTTAGCCGTTTTTACTTTTCCGCCCTGAATCGAGGTAGAGAGGTAATCGGTCAGATCTTGCCCTAATGCCAACGCAGGCAAATAACGCCACGTCGATCCAGCATTATAAACGTCCGCTTCGGCATAGAAAGAAAGAAAGGGGCTCTTCTGATAAGGGAAATCAAGACGAAATTCACCTAATACTTGTAGATCAGGCGTCGCAGCCGTGACTTTATCAGCCCACAAAGACCAACCTTGTTCATCACGCTGCCACACAAGATCAACCGCCGCTTGACGAATCGGCAAAGGCGCTTGAAAAACCTCCCCATAGGGGAGCTCGTCATCAATCAAGAAAGCGTGAATGACCGCTTTATCTAACGTTCCTGCAATCGTTGCTTGTAAATGATGAACTTCGGGCAATAACGACCATTGGTTTATAGCCCCTTGATACAGATTGGCAGAATAATGAAGAGGTTGATTGGCTTGCTGACCTATACGAAGATCTTCAAGCCTGCCGTGAGGGTTTAATTTCTCTATCCAAGAATAAGCTTCTTTCGCATCCGGAAGTAATGCGGCAAAGGGAGATAAACTTTCTAGTGTCAGCTGAGAGAAGTTCGCTCGCCAGCCATCGGCTTGCCACTCAAACGCGACATCAAGACTGGGCCAAGGCGTATCATTAGTTCGCAAGTTAAGTGAATGAGCACTCACTTGCCATCCCTTTTCTGTGGGTGAAAGCAGCAATATTCCTGATTCTAATAACAGTTCATTTTGCTCTTTTTCATGCCACGTAATTTCTGAAGGTTTTAATTCAACGTATCCATCAACAGGTTGATTATGCTCTAGTGTTGCCCAAGCATTAAAGCTGACGATGCCGCGCTCTATCCCCACTTCATCGGTAAAATATCGAGTTAACCAAGGGCGGACTCTCAGTTTATCGGCACTAACGTAAAACTCCCCTGAAATGTCACGCAGTGAACCATGATCTTGAAAATCGGCCCGTACATTTAATGAATTGATTTCACTGTCCACTAAACTCACGATGCCTTCAGCGCGATGCTGCTGACCTTGGTTTTTCCAATGCAGTTTTTCAATCTCTATCTGGCGAAGATCACCCGCCATCGTTTGATAAAGAATGGTGGAATTCTGGATAGAGAAATCATCCAGTTGGCGCAAGAAGAGATTATCTAAACGCTGAAGTATTCGCCCTTGAGTATTGGCCGGAAGGCTCGGATCCGATTGACTTAATGCCAGCCAATCAACAGATTGAATATCTAACGTCAGTTGGTGAATGATCAGGTTGGCGACCACTGGCTGGCGTTGCAGTAGACTTTGTAATAAATCAAATTCCACATCGATACGCCCAGTATGAAACTGGATCTGACTGCCATCTGGCAAATTTGCCTGTACGCCTTGTAGTGCCAGTGAAGGGTGTGTATTTCGCCAAAAACCACGCACATCCGAGATAACTAATTGGATTTGAGTTCTATCACTCACCCAATGCTGAATCTCATCTTTAAAGCGGTTCATCTCTGGTAATAACACACGCAAAGTGGTGACAGCCAAAGCCAACACCACTAACAGGCTAATCAATAGCCATAACACCATCCGCCCAAGGCGAGTTAAATTTGGTATCACCCGCAACCCTACTTACATCATGACAACATCAAATTGCTCTTGAACATACAAAGATTCGGCTTTAATACACACTTCTTTACCGATAAATACTTCAAGTTCAGCCAGAGAATGAGATTCATCCCCTTGTAATGTTTCAGCCACCGCCGGAGAGGCGTAAACCACAAATTTATCGGCGTCATAAGCGCGATTCACTCGTGTTACTTCACGTAAAATTTCAAAACAAACCGTTTCCACCGTTTTGACCGTTCCACGCCCTTCACAAGTTGGACAAGTCGAACAGAGAACATGTTCAATACTTTCTCGGGTTCGTTTACGCGTCATTTCCACTAAACCTAAGTGGGTAAAACCGTTAATATTGGTTTTGACTCGATCTTTACTTAATGCCGCTTCTAGCGAAATCAATACCCGTTTACGATGTTCATCAGAGGCCATATCAATAAAATCGATAA
>JTFO01006730.1_pt1 | contig 12163 bp, 7 predicted proteins | sample 235411 | NCBI WGS metagenome assembly JTFO01 (sample SAMN03067590, study PRJNA260953) | activated sludge metagenome | biome: Sludge; feature: Wastewater; isolation source: CETP activated sludge from laboratory augmented bioreactor treating... | place: India:Gujarat | collected 2013-04
GATCATGCCTTGGGCAGCAGCCCGCCGAATCCAACGGTCGCTTTTGATACTCATAAGAAATTAGCCGCCTTAAATCAGTAACCGGTTATTTTATCGTTTAGATACACACACAAGCCAATTGCGGCGCAAATATATCATTTGCACCACAATTGGCTGCCCGTTTGAAGCCGGGCAGCCTGCATCAATCTTTCGAGAACCAGCGGTAAATCAGGGCCAGACCGTTTACCGTACCCGCGCTGACTTCAGCGGTCAGGCCCCGCGCCAAGCGGTAGCTGGCCCGACCTACCGTGCCGGTATCGGCCATGGCCTGCTCCAGGCTGACCGAAAAATCGGCCGTTAACGCCTTGGTAATTGCAATGAACTTACGCTCTTCATTGCTGGTGCCACTGTTCAGGGATTTGACCACACTTTCGACTGGCAAGATGCTACCAGCACTACCCAGGTCGCCTGAGCGCATGGCCACCTCATCAATACCGAACTTGCGGTAAAAGGGTTCGCCGTCCCCTAGAAAAGAAGTGCCCACACTGAGCAACAAGGCCATGTCGCCACCGGAGTCATCCGGGCCATGGCCCAACAAAAGCCAGGACAGCTTTTCAACTTCACTGACTTCCGGATAGGACACCAAATCGATTCGGGGTCTACGCGCCGTGCCAACCACCTTAACACCTGCTTCTACCGCCAGCCCGGTACGCACGGCTTCAATATCCAGGATGGGCGAGGTGATGTCGCCCTGAAACGTCACCGTACCGCGCTTGAGCAAGAGCTTCTGCCCATACAGTTCGATACGACCACCACGAGTACGCAAGGCACCAATGCCGGTTAACTTGCCACCGGCCATGGTGATCCGCAGATTGCCGACCAAGCCCGAGTTCACACCATAACCGGTCAGATAAAAGCGTCGGCCCAAATCCACATCAATGTCCATACTCATATCAGTGGCGGCCTGAGATGGCTCGGCAGCAGGCTCATCGCCAGCCCGCACAATCACCACGTCGCTATCTACCGTGGGAATGCCGCCCAACATATCCAGATTGAACCATCCTGCATCAGCCACTACCTTGCCGGTAATCGCAATACGAGGCAGCTCCATGTCCAGATTGATATTGCCGGACATCATGGCGTAACGGTCAGAGCGTTGCAAAATGGGGAAACGGAAAATATCGACGCCAAATGCCCCTTGCTGAGTACTCAAGTTCCACTGCCCGGACACTGTCAGCTTGCCATCCTTGGCATCCGGACTCTCTTTCAGCCACGTAGCCGTACGCCACTCTTGCGGCTCTACCCGCAGACGGGCCGGGAAAGTCAGCGAATCCAAGCGGAAAATATCGCCATCAAAACTGGCATCCAACTGCCCGTCAATCAAACGGATACCGTCATCGAGACGAGTAAAGCGCAACTCGCGGCCCGTTACCGTGCCTCGGCTGGTCCAGGCCCATTTCGCGCCCACATCAATATTCACGTCCGCATTCAGACGGCCGCCCAATTCCATGGCATCACCCAGGAATAGGCGCGTCCAGCTCAGGTCATCAATATTGGCTTGAATGCTGACCGTTTTGCGATCGTTCTCGTCCAGGGTCAGCCCGTGAATGGGGGTTTGAGCCTTGGCAGTGACGTAGCCCATGTCCTTGGTACGCACATCCATCTGAGCATCCAGACGGCTGGTAGTACCCGAGGTAGGTTTCGCATCAATGACGATGCTCAGATCCTCCAGGCCCAGAGACATGGGAGGTTCGGCAAAAACCTGGACATCACCCGCGACACGATCCACACGCACTTGCCCAGCCAAGGCGCCATTGAACTTCAGGTCCCAACGGGCTTTGATATCAATTTCAGGCGGCTGGGTTTTCTTGTTCCTGGCAATCTTGACCCCGCCCCCTTTGGCTTTCTCCGGATCTTCCCGCACCCCTACCTTGCGCAACAAACGCGCGATGCGAGGTTCGGACAAGACCAGATCCAGCAATTCACCCCGGCTGGCCCACTGTCCCGGCTGATACGTGGATTCCTGATGACGCAGATTGATCCAAGGCTCGCTATCGACGGAGGTGCTCAAGGTAGCCGCACCCACGCGAACCGACCAGGGTTCCAGAGGTGGCTGCGCAGCGCGCACTGCGGCTGCACCACCCTCCATCGATGCCGCTTTGTCAGTTTGTGCCGCTCCGCTACCATCTGCCGCATTGACTACCGAACCAGTACCCGCACCCTGTTGTACTTCGTCGACCGGCCTGGCTCCTTCATTCGCCAAAGCCGGGGCCGGAGCCACACCAGGCTCTACCGCCGGCTGTTCTGCAGACGTCGCATCTGTCTTGGCAAGGGATTCTTTTCGCGCTGGCTCGGGTGCACGCAATGCATCCGTAAGACGCAGTGGCATAGCCGACTGCAAACGCACAGCCAGACCTGCATGGTCAGCCTGCAAACGGCTTAGCTGGCCATCCCAGTAGGCTGCCTTGCCTTGATCGGCGAAATGCCAGCCGCCTTCCAAGGCCAGATCCGCTTGCGCGATGCCCTGACCCAGCTGAGTACTGTCTTTGCCACCCAGATCGTATTGGCCTTGTAGCTGTAAGGTGTGGCGCGACACGTCGCCACGCAGTTGGCCTTGCGCCGATGCCACACCCAACTCCAGGCCGGGCCACAATTGTTCTGCTTTGGGCATCTTGACTTGCAAATCCAGTGCCGCCGTGCCGCTTATACCCAAATCGCCCTTTAAGAGCACCTGGTTATCGCCCACTTTCAAATCAGTCAGCACATCGCTCAAGTGCAGTTGACGCCACCAGGTCGGCTCCCCCGGCTGCGCTGGTGCGGCCGCTTTCGCCTTGATCTGCCCAATCGCCGGTTGTTTGTTCCAACGGCTGCCTTGCAGCAGTTGAATATCGACATCCGCAGAAAGTATTTGTTCTTTATCCGCCAGCACCACATCAAACTTGCCCTGACTATTGAGCAGAGCGTCAGGCAAGACATCGCCTAATAATGCATGCAAGTCCAGCTTGTTGCTGCTGAACTGACCTTTGAAATGATCCTGAACGTGCACACCTTCCTGTGTGGCATCCCAGGCAAAGTCTGCATCCAGCAAGGACTCGTCTGGCAATTTCACGGCCAGCTTGGCCTGACGCACGGGTACGGAATCCAACGGGCTCAATTCTGCACTGGCGTCCAGGCTATAACCCTGACCATGCCCCTTAAGTAGCAAGGTGGCTTGTTCCAAAGAGCCATTCAAGGTGATTTGCGCATTGACCACACAATCGGGCAAAGGCTCGGGCTCAGGAACAGCAACCGGCTCCTGGATACGTTCTTCATCAACAAGACCTGCACTGCCCCCGGGCTCGGAGCTGATGACTCCGGCGGCACTAGGGGTATCTACAGGCTGATCGACCGATTGGCTATCAGGGGCGAGTTGGCCCTGCGTGTTGGCCTTGGTTTGGCTTTGCTGAGGAGTTTGTGCCGCAACAGAGGCCGCCGCAGCCTTGGCATTGGCATTGGCTTTCAGCGTTTGTGCAGCGGCTGTCGTTGTGGACTGAGCAACGGCGACTTTTGCAGCAGGCCGGTCGGACTTCGATTGCTCCGCATAAGCGGGCAGATACTGCTTGGCGCAAATCGGAGAATCCGCCGTCAAACCACGAGCAATGATTTGGATATCGGCTCGTGCCGGATATGGCGCTTCCAGGCCCGCCAGCTCTACTTCACCCTGAAAACCAGCGCGAATGGACTCATTGGCCACCATCAAATCGTACAGACGCAACTGTGCGCTGTCGGAATCCACAGCCAGAGCCGAGGACAAATCCGCAATGGCTACCGGCAAGGGCGTACCATCTTGCGTCAACAGGAACTGACCCAAGGCCAGTTTGTCCACGGCAATACTGATAGGCAACTCAGGCATTTTGAAGGGGGCGTCGGACTTGGGCTCGTCCGAGGATGTCAAGGCCACATCCACTTTATGGGCACTGAGCTCCACCACATGCAAGCGTCGCTCCCAGAGCTCTTTCCAGTTGGCCTGCAGGCGCAAACGTTCGATATCGACATGGGTATCGGGCAGGGCCAGCACCAGGTGGTCGATACTCAGACCGTCCCAGATCGTTCCGCGTACGCCTTGTGCACTGCCCTGTGCATAAGGCAAGGCCGTGCGCAGCGCCCAACGGGTACCAACCTGACTGGCCAGCACCCAATACACAAAACCACACACAAGCAGCAGGGCCACCACCACAAAGGGGATGCCCCACAATGCAAAATATCGGAACCAGCGCCGAACCCAAGCCATTAAAATGCGATTCCCAAAGAAAAGCTCAAACGTAAACGTTTGTCCCGCTGACCATAGGCCAGATCAAGATTGAAGGGCCCGGCAGGGGTTCGGACCACCGCTCCCAAACCGTAACCCCAGGCCAAGTCCATATCACCAAAGCTGGACGCCGCATCGCCCACGTCCACAAAAGCACGCATGCCGTACATGCTGGTGAAAAAATGCGTGTACTCCACACTAGCAACCGCCATGGCCGGCGCGCCCACCACGGCGTCGCTGCGTTCAAGACCAATACTTTGATATTTATAGCCCCGGATGCTGCGCGCGCCCCCAGTGCGATAACCGAAATCAGGCGGCGTCCGATCCGTCATCCCCCACACTTTGCCGACTTCCCCGCGTACGGACAAGACGTCCCGATCCCCAACCGGCCACCATTGTTGGAGTCGCAAATTGCTGCGGTAGAACCTTTCGCCCCGATCCAGCGTGACACCAGCACCGACACCAAAGTCAATCAAATTGCCTTCGCGCGGATCGTATTTCTTGTCCACATCGCGGCGCAGCCACTGCCAAGTTGCAATGGCAGAAGGGGTTTCACGAGTGGGCAGGCCAGAAATCTTGGTCTTGTCCCAGGCCCCCAGCACACCCCACTCAGTTTCGTACTCAACGCGGCTATTACCCGCCGCCTTTCGTTCTTGGCGCAGCTTCCAGCCCAAGGCCAAACGCTCAGTGTCCAGGCCTTCAACGTCAGAGCGATCATACAAAACACCGAAACTGTTCTTGTAGCCACGAATCGTGGGCGGCAAATGGATGTCATAAAAAGCCCTCTGGCGGTTTTTATCCACCCCAAGACCGGCCTCGGACCAAATGGGCAGGCCAAACACAATATTCTTTCGGTACAGGGCTTCGGCACGCGCTCCGTGGTCGCTGTCAAAACCCAAAGAGCCGGTGAACTGCTTGGATGGTGCTTCGGTCACTCGCACCCTTACAGGCAGCTCTACATCACCATCAGGAAGCTCTTTCTTTTTGCTGGCCTGCTCATCCAGAGTGACAAAGGCACCCCGAAAAAAAGTGGTGGCCGCCAAAGATTGCTGCCACTCGTCCAGCTTGTCCTGATCGTAGGGGTCACCGGGGGTATAGCGCACGTAGCGGTCCACCAGTGACTGGGGGACTCGCTTCAAGCCGGTGGTCTCCAGAGGCCCCATGCGAACCCGTGGCCCGCTATCGACGCTCAGGGACAGGTCGGCCACCCCTTCGTCAGCCAGTACCGTCGCCCGCGTGTCTATATAGCGAGCGTAGTAAAAGTCCTGGCGCTGTACGCTTTCCAACAAATCCGCCTTGGCCGACGACCAGACTGAATTTAAAAAAGGATCGTCCACTTTCAGGGGAAAACTGGCCTTGATCCCTTCCAGACGCACTTGGTATTCCGGCTCCTGGATCTTGCCTTTGAAGTCCAAGGCAATGTCGCGCACACGCGTGATTTCACCTGGCTGAATAATAATGTCCCAATATTCCCCGCTGGAATCTTCACCCACCTCCAGCGTAACCACAGAGTCAAAATAGCCCTGGGTCTGCAAGGCGGAAACGGTCGCATCATGGGCCCGGCGCCGCAGACGCGAGACCTCTCCCAAGTCCTGATCTTCCGCCAAACGCGTAATGGCACTGACCGCACGCTGAATTTCTTTCAACGCCTGGGGGGGCACGCCCCCCGGATCAATAATGACATCAGGAACGGAAGACTGAGCCCACACAGCAGGGCTCAGGACTATCGAGAACAACAGGCAAAAGCCGGATTTGCGCATACGTACTCAAAGAGGACGAGGAACAACCTTGGGGCGCTGCCCCGACGTGTCTGGAGGTAGTTGCGACAAGTTAGCCGAAACGCGATTGGCAATCTCATGATAGAGCCGAGCCTCGGGGCTGTCTGCGCTGGCAATCACGGTAGGGGTACCGGAGTCGGTCTGAGCCCGAATGCTCATTGCCAGCGGCAAGGCACCCAGCCAAGGCACGTTGAATTGGCTGGCCATATCGCGGCCACCGTGTTGGCCAAAGACCGGGTCAGCGTGACCACAGTTCGAGCAAATGTGAACCGACATGTTCTCCACGATACCCAAGACTGGCACATTGACCTTCTGGAACATGTTCAAGCCACGCTTGGCATCGATCAGCGCCAGATCCTGCGGAGTGGTCACAATCACAGCGCCCGTCAGCGGGACTTTCTGCGACAGGGTCAAGGCAATGTCGCCCGTGCCCGGAGGCATGTCGATGATCAGGTAATCCAGATTGTCCCAACGCGTTTGTGTAAGCAGCTGTGTCAGCGCCTGGGTTGCCATCGGGCCGCGCCAGATCGCTGGAGCGTCCTCATCCAACAAGAAACCAATCGAGTTCGCTTGCAGACCGTGGCCAATCAGCGGCTCCATCATCTTGCCGTCTGCACTGCGCGGACGCTCGTGCAGGCCCAGCATGGTGGGCACGCTAGGGCCGTAAATATCCGCGTCCAGCAAACCGACACGCGCACCTTGCATATGCAAAGCCAAGGCCAGGTTCACCGACGTCGTACTTTTACCGACCCCGCCCTTGCCCGAGGACACCGCAATAATGTTGCGGATATTGGGCATGGGGCGCAAGCCTTCCTGCACGGCATGTATACCAATGCGAGGGCTCAAATGCAGCTTGGACAGGGTGGCACCCACGCCCGCCAAAGCTTGCTCGATACGTTCGCGCAGTTGCCCCTGAATGTCATAAGCCGTGTAGGGCAGATGCAAAGTCAGCTCAACCTGGTTCTGGTCAATGCCCAGTTCGCATCGACCCGCATCGACCGATAACTTCTTTAACGTGTTGGGATCGGTCACACTCGCCAGGGCTTGCAACACGCGCTCGGAACTCACTGTCATTTATACAAAACCTTGATATAAAGAAACATCACCATACCTTTAAACCAGAAATTTAGCGGTTCAAGAGGAATTTTTTTACACTTATGGTGTCATACTAAACCTATGAGCACATTTAACCAGATTATCCGCACAGCCCTCTTTGTCTTGCTGACAATTTTCGGTGCAATCATGGCGTTTATCTTCATGGTTTCCACCGCGATTGCGATCGGCATTTTATACATTGTGGCGCGTATTAGTGGCCGTCCTTTCGGCGTTAAAGCCTATTGGGACCAGCGCCGCCGCCCCACTACTGCCAGCAAACAGTCGACAGCACCACGTTCGCGTGATGTCACCGACATCGAGATGCGCGAGATTCCTTAACAGTTCTTGACTGTGCGCCAAGCAGTTGGTTCACAGCAACGCTGAATAGGTATTGCCCCCGAACACCCTGAGTCGTCATAGGCTCAGGGTGTGTGCATTTGTATCATTCGCAATTCCTCATCAGCACTTTACCCGTGGACATTCCTCGGTCTGGCGCTGCACAAGTGTCCAATAGACCGTAGAATCCTTGTTCCCTTTCTCTTTTATTTTGTTAAGTCATGTCACGAACGATATTTGTTACGACCGCCCTGCCGTATGCCAATGGCTCGTTTCACATCGGCCACATCATGGAATATATCCAGGCCGACATCTGGGTTCGGTCCATGCGAATGTCGGGACATACGGTACATTTTGTGTGTGCGGACGACGCCCATGGCGCCCCCATCATGCTCAAGGCAGAAAGCGCGGGCATTACCCCCGCCCAGTTGGTAGACAAGATCGCGGCCGAACGCCCCACCTACCTGAACGGCTTTAACATCAAGTTCGACCACTGGCACCGTACGGACTCGCCTGACAACGTCGAGCTGGCCCAGGATATCTACCGTACGCTCAAAAGTGCCGGTTTCATCGATACACGCACCATCGAACAGTTCTATGACCCGGTCAAAGGCATGTTCCTGCCCGATCGTTACATCAAGGGCGAGTGCCCAAAGTGTCACGCCAAGGACCAGTACGGCGACAGCTGCGAGGTCTGTAGCGCGGTTTACGCCCCGACCGAGCTGATCGAACCCTACTCCACCCTGACCAATGCGCGTCCGGTGTTAAAGACCTCGGAACACTTCTTCTTCCGTCTGTCCGACCCGCGCTGCGTGGCCTTCCTGCAAGAGTGGACCACAGGCAAGAACGCCCAGGGCAAGCCACGTCTGCAATCGGAAGTGCTGGGCAAAACCCGCGAATGGCTGGGTACAGGCGAAGGGGCCGAAGCGTCCCTGAACGACTGGGATATTTCCCGCGACGAGCCTTACTACGGCATTCCGATTCCCGATGCGCCCGGCAAGTACTTCTACGTCTGGCTGGACGCGCCTGTTGGTTACCTGGCTTCCTTGAAAGCCTACTGCACCAAGGCCGGTCTGGACTTTGATGCCTTGCTGGATCCGGAAGGCAGCACCGAGCAGGTGCATTTTATCGGCAAGGACATCGTGTACTTTCACGCCCTGTTCTGGCCTGCCATGCTGAAATTCTCCGGCCGTAAAGTGCCTGATGCACTGAACGTACACGGTTTCATCACGGTTAGCGGCGAAAAAATGTCCAAGAGCCGTGGCACAGGCATTTCACCCCTGCGCTACCTGGAACTGGGTATGGATGCCGAGTGGATGCGCTACTACATGGCCGCCAAGCTGAACTCGCACGTTGAGGACATGGACTTCAATCCTGATGACTTCATTGCCCGCGTCAACAGCGACCTGATTGGCAAATACGTCAACATCGCCAGCCGTGCCGCCAACTTCATTAGCAAGCACTTTGATGGCAAGCTGGCCTACCAGGGCGACACCTCCGAGCTGCAAAACCAGCTCAAAGAAGTTGCCGAGAAAGTCCGTGCCGATCTGGAAAGCCGCGAGTACGGCCGTGCTGTGCGCCAAATCATGGCTCAAGCCGACATCATCAACCAGGCTTTCGATACAGCCCAGCCCTGGGTCATGGCCAAAGGCATTGCAACTGCCGAGCAAGCCCAGAAAGATGCGCTGCAAGACATTTGCTCGCGCACCCTGGCTGGCTTCAAGGGTCTGTCTGTCATGCTGACCGCCATTTTGCCTACCCTGACCGATCGCGTTGCCCGCGAGCTATTCGGTCTGGATCGCAGCTTTGTCTGGGATGACGTGGCTGCCTTGCCTGATTACATCGCTCCATTCAAACACCTGATGCAGCGGGTAGACAGCGCCATGGTGGACGAACTGCTGGCCCCCCCGCCAGCCCCAGTCGTCCTGCCCGGTGGCGAAGCGATTGCCGACACCATCGACATCAAGGACTTCATCAAGGTTGATCTGCGCATTGCCAAGATCGTCAGCTGTGAAGCCGTAGAAGGGTCGGACAAGCTGCTGCGCCTGAGCCTGGATGCTGGCGAAGGTCGTTTGCGCCAAGTGTTCTCTGGCATCAAGTCGGCTTACCAACCCGACGACCTGATCGGCAAGCTGACGGTTCTGGTAGCTAACCTGGCTCCTCGCAAGATGCGTTTTGGTGTGTCCGAAGGGATGGTTCTGGCTGCCAGCCATGCTGATGACGCCGTGGACCAAGGTATCTATATTCTAGAGCCCTTCCCTGGCGCCCAGCCCGGCATGCGCATCAATTAAGACGCATTCCTGATACGCCCAAAAGCCTCGCTCAAAAGCGAGGCTTTTTTGTATCCACATATCAAAGAATAGGCTCAAAACAGCCTGCCAAGCCCCTTTCAGCACCCTACAGGCCGGGAAAGTCGATACACTCTTTATCTTGAAACTGCTGTATTGATACACAGCCTGCCGCTTTGCTTGCAAGGACCGTTTGGCATGAAAAATACCCCCCCTTCTGATCTGGACCGGCACCGCGGCGCTCAACGCTCCACCTGGGTCAGCGTCCTTGTCAATATTGGTTTGAGCGTGCTGCAACTTGTGGTGGGCCTGTTTGCCCATTCTCAAGCCCTGATTGCCGACGCCATTCACTCTTTATCTGACCTGCTGTCGGACTTTGTAGTGCTGATTGCCAACCGCCATAGCCGCCAAGGCCCAGATGCAGACCACCCCTACGGTCACTTGCGCTACGAAACGGTCGCTACCTTGGCCATTGGAGGCCTTTTGCTGGCCGTGGGTGCCGGGATGTTGTGGAATGCCGTCTCTGCCTTGCGCGACCCCAGCAGCATCGAGGCTGTACACCCCATTGCCTTGGCCATTGCCTTGACTGCGCTCTGTAGCAAAGAACTCCTGTTTCGCTACATGTTGCGTGTAGCAAAACGGTTACGCTCGACCATGCTGGCTGCCAATGCCTGGCATGCACGCTCGGATGCCGCATCCTCCTTGGTTGTCAGTGTCGGAGTCATGGCGAACTTGGCAGGCCTGCCCTTGGGCGACCCCTTGGCTGCCAGCATTGTGGGCTTGATGATTCTGCGCACGGGCTGGAAGTTTGCGATAGGCGCCTTCCACGATCTGACAGATAAAGCGGTCGATCAGGAAACGGAAGAGCGCATTGCCAAACTCTTGCGCGAGACGCCCGGCGTAGAAGGGATACACCAGTTACGCACCCGCAAGCTGGGCGACATGATCTGGGTAGAGGTAGACCTGGAAATGGATGGCAAGCTGACCATCAGTCAGGGGCACGAGATTGCCGTGGCTGCACGGGCGCGTGTGATGGCCGAAGAACCCGTGCTGGATGTAATGACGCACTTTGATCCAGTCACGCCCAAGCACTAAAGCCTGACGCGTCTTTGCCACTCTCGCAGGCCGAACACCCAGGTATCAAACGCGGTGCTCACTCTCGGGAGCCAACATTTCTACCAGCACACGGGATAAGGCCGTCACCATCTCATTGGCGTGGGGCCTATGCAAAATCGCCAGTTCAAAAGCATCAATCCGGGGCAGGCCTTGTGCTTGCCCCAGCTCAATATGGTCGTCCCGCACAGCACGCCGTGGCAACAGGCTGATGCCCATCCCGTCTGCCACCGCTCCTTGAATGCCGCTCAAGCTGGAACTGGTAAAACTGATGCGCCAACGCCGCCCCAAGGACTCCACTGCACTGATAATCTCCTCACGGTAAACACCACGGCGTGGGAAAGTAACCAGGGGGATAGGGTCCAGATGAAAGACCGGATCGGTCGCGCTATCGACCCAGGCCGTCTGCTCGGGTAAACAGACCACCGCTTCGCGGGCATTATGACGCTGCTTGACCAGCACCAGATCCAGCTCACCCTGATCGTAGGCGGCCAGCAAATCGCTACTTAAACCGCTGCTGACTTCCAGCCGCACCTGCGGAAACTGCCGATTGAAACCCGCCAGGGCCCGCATGGTCTGGCCGTTGGTAAAATCCTCTGGCACACCCAGCCGTACCGAGATAGTCACCAACGAACCCGACAAGGCTTCTGACAACTGATGATTCAGGGCCAGCATCTGGCGGGCGTAACCCAGCAAGGTCTGCCCCGCTTCGGTCGTGCTGACTCCCCGGCTGGCCCGATCCAGCAGACGCAGTCCGGCCAGCTCTTCCAGACGTCGTACCTTCTGGCTGATCGTGGACTGGGTGGAATGCAAACGCGTCGCTGCTGCCGTAAAGCTGCCGCAATCGACCACCGTCAACAAGGCCAGCAACAGGTCCAGGTCGTACAAGGGCCGATTCAGGCTGGGACTGCTCGATAGTTGATGATCCATATCTTCAAAATCCTTCTGACATCACGCCTTTGGCCCAAGCAAAGTGCTGGCTATTGCCTGTGGATACTAGCTGTGCATCAAAGATGGCTCGTGAGGCCCCAAGCTACTGGGTGTGGGCACGGAGCGTAGATCAACCGCTGCTCCAAGACGGACGCGACATCAATGAGCATCAATATAGGTAGTAACACTGCTGCCTGCTTCGGCATTGGCATTGGCATTGGCATTGGCATTGGCATTAAAGCACTTGCAGCAGTTGTTGCTGTTGCTGTTGCTGTTGCTGTTGCTGTTGCTGTTGCTGTTGCTGTTGCTGTTGCTGTTGCTGTTGCTGTTGCTGTTGCTGTTGCTGTTGCTGTTGC
>JTFO01002879.1_pt1 | contig 12156 bp, 6 predicted proteins | sample 235411 | NCBI WGS metagenome assembly JTFO01 (sample SAMN03067590, study PRJNA260953) | activated sludge metagenome | biome: Sludge; feature: Wastewater; isolation source: CETP activated sludge from laboratory augmented bioreactor treating... | place: India:Gujarat | collected 2013-04
GTACAGTTCAGTTATAAGGTTGTCAAATGTGAAACTCAATACTCCAATAAAGCCGATGCAGAGCCAATCTGTTCCTTATTTTTCGATGAGTCTTCTCAGTACGGCACTGCTTTTTGGCTGCGCAAGTCCAGATCGTGATCAAGACTTGGCCAAGATGAAGTCCGCACAAGAGTGGAATACCGAACAAACGTTTACTGATCATGCCAGCATAGAATGGCCGACGGATGCTTGGTGGGAACGCTATCAAGATACACAGCTTAATCAATTAATAAGGGAAGCCTTTGAGTATTCCCCCACGTTGCAAATGGCGAAGGCACGGTTAGACAATGCCCGAGGCATTGCCGAGCAAGCAGGGGCAGCTCGTTCGTTGGATGTTGGGTTGGCGGCTTCTGCAAGCGAAAGTAAAGTCAGTTATCAGTACCAATCGTATTCACCACCTCATGGTTGGAATGATTACGGTTCACTCACGCTTAATTTTCAATATGACTTTGACTTTTGGGGTAAGAACCGAGCGTCGATTGCGGCGGCAACCTCAGAGTTGGCTGCCGCAGAGGTTGAAAGCGTTTCTGCTCGTTTGATGTTAGCGACATCCATTGCTAATGCCTATGCAGAACTGGCTCGTCTCTATGCTAACCAAACCACGGTAGCAGCGGCTTTAGGGGTGAGAGAGAAAACGGTTGAGTTATTGCAAAAACGCTACGACAACGGGCTTGAAACTCTGGGGGCGGTTAGCCAAGCCAAATCGATTGCTGCCAGTGTTGATGCTGAACTTTTGGCATTAAATGAGTCGATTGAATTACAAAAAAATGCGCTGGCCGCTTTAGTTGGGCAAGGGCCGGATCGCGCACGAACGATTTATGCTCCAACCATTACGCTCGACGCTCGTTTTGGTTTGCCAGCAGACGCCAGTATTGGCCTGTTAGGGCATAGAGCCGATATTGTTGCTGCGCGCTGGCGGGCTGAGGCGGCGGCTGAGCGGGTGGGGATCGCACAAGCCATGTTTTATCCCGATGTGAGCTTTTCCGCATTCATCGGTTATCAAGCTTTTGGTCTCGATAATGTGTTTAACAGTGGTAATGATGCAGGCGGCATTGGTCCGGCCATCTATTTACCCCTCTTTACGGGCGGCCGATTGGAAGGGCAACTCACTTCTGCTCAAGCCCGTTATCAAGAGTCGGTCAGCTTATATAACGCTACGTTAAATCAAGCTTTGCATGACGTTGCGGATGTGTTGACCAGTACTCAGGCGTTGGATGAGCGGATTGCAAAAACGCAACAAGCCGTCATACAAGCTGAGCGCGCTCACCATATTGCCAACAATCGTTACCAAGGGGGGCTAGCGACTTACCTTGATGTTTTGGTCGCCGAGGAGACGTTACTCAATAACCAGCGGGCGTTGGTTAACCTTCAGTCTCGTGCGTTTAGCTTAGATCTTGCACTTATTCATGCTTTAGGCGGTGGGTTTTCGCCCTCTCATTCTTGATTTGGTTTTAAAAGGTTTTTCTTATGAATTCGTCTGAACAAACAACAGAACATTTTGATACTCACCGGGCTTCACAAGCTCGTAAAAAAGGATTCCTGCTGCTTTCATTAGCGATCATTATTGCAGGTGGCGGTTATGGTGTTTATTGGTACTTCATTGGTTCACGTTTTGTTTCAACCGATAATGCGTATACCGCGGCTGAAATCGCTGAAGTGACACCTGCGGTTAGTGGCATTATTGCTCGTGTTAATGTGGTTGATACTCAATATGTGAATCAAGGTGACGTATTGGTACACATTGATGATACCGATGCTCGTTTGGCTCTGAGTCAAGCTGAAGCCGATTTAGCGCTGGCGAAGCGTCGTGTTCGCAGCTACTTAGCCAATGATGAAGGACTCACCGCTTTGGTGGAAGCGCAAAACGCCAATGAACAACGGGTAAAAGCTCTGCTAAGCGCAGCACAAGCAGACTTTGAACGAGCGAAAATAGACTTAACTCGTCGTGAAGAGCTTGTGCGCTCGGGGTCGGTATCAGGGGAAGAGCTGAGCAATGCACAAACTGGGTATAATCAAGCGCTAGCGAATCTGCAAGCCGCTCAAGCGGCAATGGCGCAAGCAAAAGCAACGAGGCTGTCGAGTATCGGTTCGCAAAAAGCCAATGCCGCGTTAACAGATAACACTACAGTAGAAAATAACCCTGAAGTCTTGCTAGCGAAAGCTCGTTTTGAACAAGCGGAAATTGATCTTGAGCGTACTATTATCCGAGCCCCAATCAGCGGGGTGGTGGCTAAGCGTCAGGTTCAGGTTGGGCGTCGGGTTCAAGTGGGAATGCCATTAATGACCATCGTGCCTATTAACCAGATTTATGTTGATGCCAATTTCAAAGAGGTGGAACTGCGTGAGGTGAAAATAGGTCAGCCAGTCACATTAACCGCAGATTTGTATGGCGATGACGTGACTTACCACGGGGTGGTTGCGGGTTTTTCGGGCGGGACAGGTTCGGCATTTTCTATGATTCCGGCACAAAATGCGACCGGTAACTGGATTAAGGTAGTGCAGCGTTTGCCCGTACGAATTGAATTGGATCCGAAAGAGTTACAGAGCCATCCCTTGCAGGTGGGGCTTTCAATGATTGTCACTATTGATACTGCCGCTGAAATTAACGCACAAACGTTAGTGCAATATCGGGCAACCCAATTAGCAGAACAAGGTTAAGGTGAGAGGATGAGTCACGCTTCTGACCATGAGATCAAACCTTTGTCAGGTGGGGCACTGTTTGTGGGGGCCTTGTGTCTGGCAATGGCGAACTTTCTGGCTATTTTAGATACCACCATTGCCAATGTTTCCGTTTCTACCATTGCCGGAAGCTTAGGCACATCAACGAGTCAAGGAACCTATGTCATCACCTCTTATGCGGTTGCCGAGGCGATATCCGTACCATTGACGGGGTGGCTAGCTTCACGTTTTGGGTCTATTCGAGTGTTTGTGACTTGTTTTCTGTTGTTTGGTGTTTTTTCACTGTTATGTGGAATGGCAAACAGCATGAGTACATTAGTCATGTTTCGGATCTTTCTGGGGTTTTCTGGTGGGCCATTAATGCCGCTGTCACAAACTTTAATGATGCGAATTTTCCCGAAAAATAAGGGGCATGTTGCCATCGGTATTTGGAGTATGACCACGTTGATTGCACCGATAATGGGGCCCATTTTAGGTGGAATATTGTGTGATCAGTTCAGTTGGCCATACATCTTTATTGTAAAAATGCCGCTTGCGATAGGGGCTGCCTTGATCTGCTGGACGTTGTTACAAAAATTTGAGACCAAAACCGTTCGTTCTAAAATTGATAAAGTTGGACTTTTATTATTAGTGGTGTGGGTGGCAGCTTTGCAACTGATGCTGGACGAAGGTAAAGATCACGACTGGTTTGAATCATCACGGATTGTCACATTAGCTGTGATTGCGGCGATTGGTTTTGTGGCATTTCTGATTTGGGAGTTGACAGAACGTAACCCTGTGGTGGATCTCAAGGTCTTTCGGCATCGCGGTTATAGTATGAGTATGGTGACGTTGTCACTGGCCTTTGGTGCTTTCTTTAGTATTTCTGTGTTAACGCCATTGTGGTTGCAAATCTATATGGGTTACACCGCGACGATTTCTGGGTATGCCACGGCGACCATGGGAATATTGGCCGTCTTCCTCGCCCCCATTATTGCTAACTTATCATCGAAATACGATCCTCGGCCTTTTGTTTTTGCTGGGGTAATGTGGCTGGGCTTTTGGACCTTTATGCGTAGTTTTGGCACCGTAGACATGACGTTTTCGCAAATTAGCTGGCCGATGTTTTTCCAAGGTATCGGGATGCCGCTATTTTTTGTTCCATTGACTGCGATTGCGCTAGGCAGCGTCAGAATGCATGAAATGGAATCGGCAGCGGGGTTGATGAACTTTATTCGTACTTTATCTGGCGCTTTTGCTACCTCTATGATCAATACTTTTTGGGAGCGAGAATCTCGCTATGTTCACGCTGAATTATCTGGCTTAACCGATAAAGTGGGCGTGGCGAGCCAAGCGATGCAAAATGCAGGAATGAGTACCGAGCAAGCGCGATCAGCGATGGATTGGACCTTACAAAACCAGAGTGTCATGGTGGCGACCAACCAGTTGTTTTTGATGATTGCGGTTATTTTTGCCGTCGCTGCATGCATGATCTGGTTTGCTCCTAAACCGAAGTACGCGGTGGATACTTCCGCTGTACATTAGTCATTCAACCCTACATTCATCATTTTTTTGGCGGTGGTCAGTGCTTAATAGACCCTTATTGATCACCGTCTTTTTTGATAACAATATTGATAACACTTCTCATTACAATAGCAGTTATGCGAGACTATAGCCTTATGATGAGGTGGTGGCTCAATGAATATTCCTTCAATTTCTTTTGAACGTATCTGTAAGTTATTGGATTACATCCATAATCATTTAGATCAACCGCTGACATTAGATGAGTTAGCCCAGCAGAGCTGTTGGTCTCGCTGGCAACTGCAACGTGTGTTCCAAAGTAAAACAGGGTTAACGGTGGCGAACTACGTTCGAGAACTCAAACTCAGTACCGCAGCGGAAACCTTACTGGCAGACTCAAGCCGCGTGATCGATATTGCGGTGAGTTTAGGATTTAATTCCGAAATCAGCTTTAGCCGAGCATTTAAACAGCATTTTGGCGTGAGTCCGAGAGACTACCGAAAGCAAGGGCGTCGTATCGGGCTGCGTAAGCCTTTTCATCGAAGCGATGGCTCATCCGTGAATGAAAACAGATCACAGCTCATTGAAGTCAAAGTCGAGTCAGCCGATTCATTCGCCGTTTATGGGGTGAGTGGGACAATACAAGGGCTCTTTTCTGAAACGCCCGATTTTTCCTATCGAGTGCCTCAATTATGGCAGCAGTTCTATCAGTCATTTTCAAGCGTTCAACAGCAACCCTTAGTGGGCGTGATTGATGTGACTGGAACCAAATTGAGTGGGCACGTTTTACCTTATTTAGCGGGCACGTTGCACCCTTTGGAGGGGACTGAACAGCTTATTATTCCTGCCCAAACTTATGCGGTTGTGAAACACAAAGGCCCAGTGATTCACCTCGCTAATACGCTGGAATGGTTTATTTTTCATTGGTTACCCCATTCGTCGTACCGCGGTGTTGATGGGATTGAGTTAGAACGCTACCCCATTGGATATCGTGCTGATCATGCTGGGGCAGAAATGGAATATTGGCTACCGATAGAAGTAGTTTAGCGATAGGAAGATGCTCCAAATTGTTAACTTTCTCCATGTTTATTACCATAGAATAAAAATGATAGTTATTCTCATATAAGAAAAAGCAGGGTAGTTGAAACATCATGGAATTTAACAAACCAATCTCTTATTCGCCGATCGCGTTGGCCATGCTGGCCTGTTTTATTACGCCAGCCGCTTTTGCTCAAGAAGTGGTCTCGGCAGAATTAGAAACCGTCACCATTTTAGGTCAAACCTATCGTAATACCGCGACCAAAACCGTCCTTGAGCCGGAGGAAACACCGCAAGGCATTACCGTGCTTGATGGTATTGAATTAGAACAGCGTGGAGTAACTTCTTTAGGGCAAGCGCTGCGTTATGCTCCGGGAGTGGTGACTGAAACCAAAGGCGGTGCGGTTACCATGTACGATAATTACTATATCCGAGGCTTTCAAGTTGACCAGAGTTATTACGATGGGTTGCTGTTGCAGTATTTGAAAGGTTGGAACTTACAGCCTCAGATTGACCCGATTGCCATGCAACAGGTAGAAATATTTAAGGGGCCGACTTCGGTACTGTATGGCTCAATGCCGCCGGGTGGCATGGTCAATGTGATCGCCAAATCGCCACAAAAAACGCGTCATACGGAAGTGACGGCTTCAACCGGATCTCGTCACTTAAAACAAGTCACGTTGGATACCACGGGGGCAATCAAAGAGGGGCAAGCGGCTTATCGCATCATAGCTAAAGCCCGTAAGCAGGACGGTCAGGTTGATGGCACAGAAGAGGAGCGTTACCTTATTGCCCCGTCGTTGGATTGGCAGATTAATGATAAAACCTTGTTAAACCTCAACCTCTATTACCAAAACGATCCAGCGATGGGAATGAACTCAGCGCTGCCAGCCTCAGGAATGGTTACGAGCAATGCTAATGGTTCTACCTCCCCCTCGACTCATGCGGGGGATGTCAATTGGAGTCAATTTGAGCGAGAGGTGCTGATGTTAGGCTATAAAGTACAGCATCAGTTGACCGAACAATGGCGTGTTCTGCAAAACTTGCGTTATACCGATGCTTCTTTAACGCAGAAAAATACCTATCACCTCGCCAGTGGTTTTAATGAAACCAGCGGTGAGTTATCTCGTCATATCTATAGCACCGATGAAGACTACACCGGCCTTGTGATCGATAACCAACTATCAGGGGTGATCCCGTGGGGAAGTGTTGAGCATAACCTCTTGTTTGGCCTTGACTACCAGCGGTTAAAAGGAGATTCAGAATATAAAGAATATGCCACGACCAATGCCGGTTTTTATCAATTTAATCTTTTCAATCCCAATAATAACCTGCTGGACTCCAGTAGCCTGAGCCAAGTTTATTTAGCTAAAAATAACATTTCGATTAAACAGTTAGGGGCTTACTTTCAGGATCAAGCCCGCTGGAACCGATGGGTATGGATTGCTGGGGCTCGTTATGACCACTATGAAAGCCGTAGCCAGTATGTGGATGCCTTGACCACCACCAAAGCGAATCATCATGAGGTGTCGTATCGAGTCGGTGCTTTATATCAATTTGATTCTGGGTTTGCCCCTTTTATCAATTTTGCGACTAGTTTTTCACCGGTTGCAGGCAAAGATAGTAAGTTTGACCAGCCATTTAAACCCGAAGTGGGAGAGCAGACAGAAGTTGGGGTGAAATACCAATCCGCCGATATGAGTCAGCAGGCCACCGCTTCACTGTATCGGATCGAGAAGAAAAACGTGGTCGTGACTGACCCCGCTTCTGCGAATTATCAAGATGATATCCAAGTGGGGAAAGTGCGTTCTCAAGGGGTAGAATTACAAGCGCGTTGGTGGATTTTACCCAATTGGGATATCGCCGCAGGTTATACGTATGCGGATGTTGAAGTCAGCAAAGATAGCGCGAATGGGCTAGAAGGGACAACCCCCATTTATGTGCCGAAACATAGCGCCACTTTATGGAGCACTTATCATCAAGAGCAAGGTGTGCTGAGTGGTAGCCGCATCAGCGCGGGGACTCGTTATGTCGGGGAGATGTTTATGGATGCCACCAACACGCAAGGTAAAGTGCCTAGCTACACGGTGGTTGACCTCTCTTTAGGGTACGATCTGGGCCAGTTGAGCGATAATTTACAAGGTGCCAGCGTGGATGTAATGGCTAACAACTTGTTCAATAAAGAGTATTACAGCTGTTACAACAACGTAAACTGCTGGTATGGCGCAGAGCGGAGTATTGAGCTAAAAGTGGGTTATCAATTCTAATCTCACCGTCAGTTTTCTGATTTTCTCGAATATGAACGCCCAGAATTTCTGGGCGTTATTTTTCTTAAGTTAACCCTCTCTTAACCCCTGTTTATTTACGCTAAGGTTCATCAACAGGAGTACACCACTATGATGTCATCGCATTGGCTAAGGTTATCCGCCGTGAGTTTATTGATTGCGGGGTTAATCGGCTGCGCCACCCATTCTCAGCAAACGTATCAAGCGCGAGTTTCTGAATCCCTTGAGCAACTTACGGCTTGGTCTGTTATTGATACTGAGCCTGCTATTGATATGGTTTCGATTACGGAATTAATTGATATTCCTGAATTAAAGCAATGGATTGATCGTGCTTTGGAACATAACCCTAGCCTACAGCAAACGGCATTAGCGCTTAAAATTGCTTATGCACAAAAACAACAGATCGCCGCAGATCAGCTACCCAGTGCAGAGTTGACCCTAAGTGGAGAGAAAGAAGAGCACAGCCATTCTCAATACAACACGGAGTTGAGTGTAAGCTGGGAATTGGATATTTGGCAAAAAATCGCAGACGGTAAAGCAGCGGCTAGCGCCAACTTGCGTAGCCGTGCTGCGGACTACCAAGCCGCAAAAGACACCTTAGCGGCAAGCATTATGCGGCAATGGCTCATGATTAACCTTTACCAGCAGCAAGTTCATATCGAAACGCAGCGGTTAGAACTTTTGCAACGTAATGAAAAGGTGGTGACAGAACGCTATCGTCAAGGTTTAGGTGGGCTAGAAGACCGAGATAGCGCACTAACCAATATGGAGTCTACTCGAGCGACATTAGCTGAATATCAAGAAACATTAGCGTCAGCTCGCCGAGATTTAACTACCCTATTAGGGCAATTAGGAAGCCAAGACCCTCTTATTATTCCTGCTCAATTTCCCACGGTATTGCTTTCGTTGGCTCATTTGCCAGAGCAAGATCTGGCTCGTCGGCCTGATCTTATTGCCGCTTATGCCAACATTGAAGCACAACAATACACCACTCAAGTGGCATATAAAGCCATGTTGCCCAGCCTGAGTTTTAGTGCGGCATTGAGTGACAGCGATCACCACTTAAGCGATAGCTTACTGACTAGCCCTTTATGGAGCATTTTAGGCCAGTTAACAGCACCGCTGTTTCAAGGTGGAAAACTTAAAGCGGAAGCAGAGATGGAAGCCTTAACGACAGAACAGGTCTTTTGGGCTTATCAGGAAACCTTATTGACGGCAGTGAATGAAGTAGAAAGCGCTCTTGGCCAGGAACAGGCGTTGGAGCGTCAGCAACAGCATTTGAGGTTAGCCCTAGACAGCGCACAACGCAGCAGCGCTAATTATCTGGATAAATATCGCAAAGGGTTAGTAGACATTCTTGAACTACTCACCATACAGCAACAAACCTACGATATCGAAATCAAACTCGCTCAAGTCACTTATAACCGATTAAGTAACCGTATTGATTTGGGATTAGCATTGGGATTAGGAGTTAAAAATGAGGATCAATAAGGTCACTTTCGGAACCACTTTACTGGCATGTGCCATTTTTTTGGGAGTGATGGCTTACACTCATAGTCAACTGTCCCAAATGAATGAGCCCAAAGAGAGCGGGTTGCTTCATGATACGGTTCAACCTGAGCATGATCCCGTCGTTGCCGTTTCCGTTATCGACGTAAACATAGGGCACTATTCAGCACAAGTTCAAGGGTATGGTGAAGCGAAACCTCGTTATGCACTTAATATTACCACTGAGGTCTCTGGACGAGTGTTGACATTAGGGCCGGGCCTTGAAAGTGGTCAGCGGGTAAAAAAAGGTGAGGTACTGGCCACTTTAGATCAAACAAAATATCAGCAAGCGGTGAGTGAAGCTCAGTCTGAATTAGCAACGGCCACCTTAAACTTATTGGAAGAAGAGCGTCAAGGGGAACAAGCAAAACTTGAGTGGCAGCGGTCGGGGTTATCTGGGGAGCCTGATTCACCATTGGTCCTTCGTCAACCGCAGCGGGATCAAGCAAAAGCCGCTTTAACGAATGCACAGAAAGTGTTAGCAAAAGCTCAGTATGATCTGAAAAACACCGTGATCTATGCACCCTTTGACGGATTAGTTGTGAGCCGAGACATTCAACTTGGTAGTTATCTGCAAGAAGGTGGACAAGTCGCCACTTTATACAGTACCGATGTGGTCGAAGTCGTTATTCCACTTTCAGAAGCGCAATGGTTGAATTTACCGATACGAAGCAATACCGAGCTGGCTCGTCACCCACAGAGCTGGTCTGTAGAGTTGCGTTATCGACAAATGGCATGGAACGGTTATGTAACTCGTGTTGAGCAACACCTTGACAGTAATACTCGCCAACGTGCATTGGTTGTAACCGTTGCTCAACCTTTGGATATCGAACCTCCGTTATATCCAGGAACCTTTGTGACCGCCATTGTGGATGGAACTCCCCTCGAACAGAGTTGGAAATTGCCTCAGTCAGCCATTTCTCAGCAAGGGGAAATCTGGTACATCGATAGCCAAGGCAAATTGGCCAGTATCCTAGCAGAGAAACAGTTTGAATCGGGTGGTTTTGTGTATGTTAAAGCCTTTACCCATGAAAGCGTACAAATTGTTCAGCGCCCATTGAGCAGTTACCAAGTCGGTACTTTGGTGCAAGTGATCAGTGAGGTAGCATTATGAGTATGACACCTCCTCCATCGGGTATTATTGCTTGGTTTGCTCGAAATTCAGTGGCGGCCAATTTATTACTTCTATCGGTGATCGTGATGGGCGTTTTGTCACTCAGCCAGTTACGTCGAGAAGCCTTCCCGAGTATGGAACCAGATCGAGTGACGGTTTCAGTCACCTATAACAGCGGCGACCCCAAGCAAGCGGAAGAGGGGGTTGCGATTAAAATTGAAGAGGCATTGGAAAGCGTTCCGGGAATAAAACGGATTACCTCTACCTCTAACGCTGGCGGCAGTACGGTCACTATTGAGAAAACCAGTGATTACAATCTCAACACGTTACTCTCAGACATTAAAACAAAAGTAGATGGGATCAATAATTTCCCCAGTGATGCAGAAAAACCGATCATTGAAAAAGATCGTATGCAAGATCACGCTATTTGGGTTCAGCTCTATGGTAGCGTGGATAGAGCGACCTTGCAGTCGTTAGCACAAGAGTTAAAAACCGATCTTTTGCAACAACCTGCCATTCGAGATTTAGAAATCAAAGCGAGCGCTGATCCGGTTATTTCTATCGATATTGATGAAGCCACTTTACAAAGTTATAACCTAAGTTTGTCTGACGTTGAAGATAAGGTGAATGCGGAGTCATCGACACCTCTTACGACCAGTTTGCGTCATCCTGATAAAGCGGTTCGCCTGAAAGTGGCAAACCAGAGGTATGAGGCGGAAGAATTTGCTAAAATACCTCTTATTAATACTTCACAAGGTACAACACTTAAACTGGGTGAGATAGCCGTTGTTCGAGAAACATTTGATGAAGACACCTTCACATTATCTCGTTATAACCAACAAAATGGCATGTCGATTGAAATCGTGATGGACGAGTATGGTGATGTCACTCTGATTGCTGAGCAAGCAAAATCAGTCGTCCAGCAATGGCGAGATCAACAATTATTGCCAGAAGAGGTTTTCTTAGAGACTTGGTACGATCAAAGCCAGATGATTAATGATCGCCTCAGTTTACTGGTGAAAAATGCTATATCAGGCATCATTCTTGTCTTTTTTGTTCTGGCGCTGTTTTTAAACGTTCGAGTGGCTTTTTGGGTTGCTGCGGGCTTACCGTTTGTCTTTTTTGGCTCACTATTTTTCATGACAGGTTCGTTTGCCAACCTCACCATCAATGAGATGACGACTTTTGGTTTTATTATGGCACTCGGGATTGTTGTTGATGATGCGGTGGTGGTAGGCGAAAGCATTTATGACACTCGGCGTAACGAGGGTGACAGCCTAGATAACTCGATTAAAGGGGCCATGAAAGTCGCAATACCTACCGTGTTTGGTGTGCTGACTACCGTTGCTGCATTTATGGCGTTATCCAATGTAACAGGTGGGCTTGGGCAAATTTTTGCTCAGTTTGCTGCGGTTGTGACGGTCTGTTTATTGCTTTCCATGGTGGAATCAAAACTGATTTTACCGTCTCATCTTGCTCACCTAAATACTCATCGCAATGCAACAAAAGGTGGTTGGAGTCGAGTTCAGCGTAGCGCAGATTCAATATTGAATTTTTTGAATTATCAGGTGTACACGCCCGTTATTAAACTGTGTTTACGATTTCGTTACGCAACATTATTGCTATTTCTTAGCCTACTGATCGTGATTGCGACATTGCCTATGTCTGGAACGGTTAAAATGGCTTTCTTTCCCGATATTCCTCGTGATATCGCTTCGGCAGATATCACGATGTTAGACGATGCCAGCTTTGGACAAACTCATCGAAATTTATTAGTGATTGAACAGGCAGCGAAAAGGGCTGATACCCATCTTCGTGCTCAGCTGGGATTACCGACTGAACAAAGCAGTATTTCCAGCCTACAGGTATTGGCTTCATCCGATACCGAAGGCAGTGTTACGGTCGCCTTCATTGACTCTCCGGGGTACGACACCAATCAGTTTACAAAAATAT
>JTFO01004656.1_pt1 | contig 12145 bp, 10 predicted proteins | sample 235411 | NCBI WGS metagenome assembly JTFO01 (sample SAMN03067590, study PRJNA260953) | activated sludge metagenome | biome: Sludge; feature: Wastewater; isolation source: CETP activated sludge from laboratory augmented bioreactor treating... | place: India:Gujarat | collected 2013-04
GTTATGATTAAGGCTTGGTTTGCAATTCCCTTCTGGCAACGCGTGCTGGGTGCTTTTGCACTGGGCGTGCTGATTGGTGTAATTCACCCTGACATTGCGCAAGCGTTACGGCCGTTGGGAACACTCTTTATCAATGCATTAAAGATGTTGGTGGCGCCACTGATCTTCTTTGCCATTGTGAGTGCTATTTTACAGTTAGGTAGCGGCGAAAAGGCTGGCAAAATTGGTATGCAAACCATAGGTTTGTTCCTACTTACAGCGGTTATTGCCAGTGTCATTGGGCTATCGGTAGCACAGTTATTGGATATTACTCCGTCACCTGATTTAGTTGCCGATAGTAACTATGAACCGAAAGTGGTGCCTGGGCCCATTGAGGTACTGTTGAGTTTTATTCCGACCAATCCGTTTGCTGCTTTGGCTGAGGGTAACGTGATTCAAATTGTGGTGTTTGCCGCGTTGGTGGGGGTAGCCATCAATCAGTTGGGTGAGGTCGCTAAGCCGGTAGCAGCGGTGATGAGTGCCGGCGCACAGGTGATGTATCGGATCACCAAAATGGTATTGGAACTGACCCCGTTCGGAGTGTTGGGGTTAATGGCGTGGGTGGTCGGTCACTACGGTTTAGCCAGCTTAACTCCTTTGGCCGCTTTTATTGGGGCCATTTATCTCGCCTGTTTACTGCATATTCTGTTGGTGTACGGCACCATGGTACGGTTAGCTGGGATGTCGCCTTGGTTCTTTTTTAAGTCGGTGTTTTCAGCGCAATTGGTGGCCTTCACAACCTGTAGTAGTTTTGGCACGATTCCGGCCGCACACCAAGCTATCACTGAAAAACTAGGTGTCCAAAAAGAGTATGCAAGTTTTGTGTTACCTCTTGGTGCCACCATTAACATGGACGGTTGTGGCGGGATTTATCCGGCCATTGCTGCGGTCTTTATCGCACAGATTTATGGCATTCCGTTGGATTGGGCAGACTATATGCTGATCACCTTAACGGCCACGCTCGCCTCGGTAGGAACCGCTGGTGTGCCAGGCACGGCGATGGTGATGCTAACCGTCACCCTCAATGCGATTGGGTTGCCGTTAGAGGGGATTGCATTTATCGCTGCTATCGACAGAATCATAGATATGGCGCGTACGGCAACCAATGTGACCGGTGATATGGCAGTGGCAGTGGTGTTGGGGCGCAAGCAACAGAGCGCAGATGATGACGCTAAGGCCCAACTAGGCTAGTATTGATGGCAGCAAGTTAAGGCTGCCGCAACAGTGCATGAAGGATTCTCGGATGAGTTTGAAAGTAGGTATTTTGGGTGCCAGTGGGCGCATGGGGCAGGCGGTGATCGTGGCGGCAAAACGTCTCGATGTAGCCGTAACCGCCGCTGTGGTTAGTCAGCAGTCGCCCCGTTATGGACAACCTATTCGCGCTAATGATGCTGATGGCGGTGTCTGCTTTCAGCACGCCGATGAACTGCAAGCCGGCCAAGTTGAGGTGCTTATTGACTTCTCTTTACCGCAAGCGCTGTCGGCTAATTTAGCGTTAGCGCAGCGATTACAAGTTCCCATTGTGGTGTGTACGACGGGTTTAGGCGAATCCCATCAGCAGGCGCTCGATCAAGCAGCGACAAGTATTCCGGTGTTATATGCAGCTAATACCAGTGTCGGTATCACGTTACTGCGGCAGTTGGTAAAACTCACTGCGGCAGCATGGCCGCACACGGATATTGAAATCATTGAAGCGCATCATAGTGCCAAGCGCGATGGCCCATCGGGTACCGCACTGGCCTTAGGTGCTAGTGCAGCTGCTGGGCGCGGGGTGGAGTTAGCTGATGTTAGTGCTGGGGTGCGTGGTGATGGCTTACGCCAACCTGGATCGATTGGTTTCGCAGTGGTACGAGCGGCCGATATCATAGGTGAGCACACTGTTTTATTTGCTCAGTCGGGCGAGCGTTTAGAGCTAACGCATCGCGTTGGTGACCGGCATATTTTTGCACAAGGTGCAGTACAAGCAGCACAGTGGCTGCAGCAGCAGCCGGCCGGCCGTTATAGCATGGCGGATATGTTGCAATTAAGAACCTTGTTACAAGACCTTCTGTAGGCTTGTTGAAAGAGTAATTTCTGGTTTACGTTAAGCTAATATTTCTGTAGAATACCGCCAATTTGCCAGTAAGTTTTCGGGCAAGCTGAAACGCGCACTCCAGAGGTGTTTGGCTGGTTAAAAATCCAAATACCAGACGCTGGTGCAAGGTAATCAACGGGGAAGTCAAATTATTGATTCACCCGTTTTTTTATGTACGGAGGTTAACCTTGAGTATTCTAGCGAGCCACTCAGCAAGTAAAGCCATTTTGGTACTTGCCGATGGAACTGTTTTTCACGGCACGGCCATAGGAGCCGGCGGAACCGCGGTTGGTGAAGTTGTTTTTAATACCGCCATGACCGGTTATCAAGAAATCCTTACTGACCCCTCTTATTCTGAACAAATTGTTACCCTCACTTATCCCCACATCGGCAATTACGGCACTAATCACGAAGACGAAGAATCCAATCGAGTTTGGGCTAAAGGCCTAGTTATTCGAGATTTATCGCTTAAAGCCAGTAATTTCCGTCGCGAGCAATCGTTGGCTGATTATCTACGGCAACGCAATGTGGTGGGTATTGCTGATATCGATACGCGCAAACTAACTCGTATCCTCCGTGAGAAAGGTGCGCAAAATGGCTGCATCATGGCTGGCGATATCAACGTAGCCAAGGCGTTAGAACTAGCACAAGGTTTTGCTGGATTAAAAGGCTTAGATTTAGCCAAAGAAGTGACCATTCGTACGCCAGTGGAGTGGACCAGCGGTAGCTGGCGCTTAGGTGAAGGTTTTAAAGAATTAACTGAGCAACGGTTTCATGTGGTCGCCTACGACTATGGCTGCAAACGCAATATTTTGCGCTTGTTAGTGGATCGTGGCTGTAAAGTGACTTTGGTACCTGCGCAAACGCCGGCGGCAGACGTGTTAGCGCTGCAACCGGACGGAGTATTTTTATCAAATGGCCCCGGCGACCCTGAGCCGTGCGATTACGCCATCAAGGCTATTCAGGAAATTATTGCGGCACAAGTGCCGATTTTTGGTATCTGTTTGGGCCATCAATTGTTGGCGTTAGCCAGTGGTGCTACCACCATTAAAATGAAGTTAGGCCATCATGGTGCCAACCATCCAGTACAAGATTTAGCGACTGGTCGAGTGATGATAACCAGCCAGAACCATGGGTTTGCGGTAGATGAGGCAACCTTGCCTGCGCATCTTAAAGCGACTCACAAATCGTTGTTTGATGGCACCTTACAAGGTATTGCGCGCACCGATGTGAAAGCCTTCAGTTTTCAGGGGCATCCCGAGGCAAGTCCGGGCCCGAATGACGCCGCACCCTTGTTTGATCACTTTATCGAATTGATGAGCCAATAATTATGCCAAAACGTACCGACCTCAAAAGTATTCTGATTTTAGGCGCTGGGCCGATTGTTATTGGCCAGGCCTGCGAGTTTGATTATTCTGGCGCGCAAGCCTGTAAGGCGCTGCGTGAAGAGGGTTACCGAGTTATCCTGGTCAACTCTAATCCAGCGACTATCATGACCGATCCAGAAATGGCTGATGTCACTTACATCGAGCCGATTCATTGGGAAGTGGTTGCCAAAATCATCGAAGTGGAACGGCCAGATGCCATCTTGCCAACCATGGGCGGACAAACTGCGCTCAATTGTGCGCTAGATTTAGACAAGCACGGCGTGTTAGAGCGTTATAACGTAGAAATGATTGGCGCTAACGCAGATGCCATCGACAAAGCGGAAGACCGTGATCGTTTTGATAAAGCGATGAAAAAAATCGGCCTAGCAACGCCAAATGCTGAGATTGCGCATAACCTCCAAGAAGCCTTTGAAATTCAAGAACGGTTAGGTTTTCCGGTGATTATTCGCCCAAGCTTTACCATGGGCGGCAGCGGTGGTGGTATCGCTTATAACCGCGATGAGTTTGAAGAAATTTGTCGGCGCGGCTTAGATTTATCACCGACTAAAGAATTGCTCATTGATGAGTCATTGATTGGTTGGAAAGAATATGAAATGGAAGTGGTGCGCGACAAAAAAGACAATTGCATTATTGTCTGCGCCATTGAAAACTTCGACCCGATGGGCATCCACACTGGTGACTCTATTACCGTTGCCCCAGCGCAAACCCTGACCGACAAAGAATATCAGCTGATGCGTGATGCGGCGATGGCGGTATTGCGTGAAATTGGCGTGGAAACCGGGGGCTCAAACGTGCAGTTTGGGATCGATCCAGATACCGGACGTATGGTTATTATCGAAATGAACCCACGGGTATCGCGCTCATCAGCATTAGCCTCGAAAGCAACAGGGTTCCCGATTGCTAAAGTAGCCGCTAAGTTGGCGGTAGGCTATACCCTGGATGAATTAGAAAACGAAATCACTGGCGGCGTGACGCCAGCCTCGTTTGAGCCAGCGTTGGATTACGTCGTGACTAAGATCCCACGCTTTAACTTTGAGAAATTTGCCGGTTGTAACGACCGTCTCACCACCCAGATGAAATCGGTGGGCGAAGTGATGGCGATTGGTCGTAACCAGCAAGAATCTCTACAGAAGGCGTTGCGCGGACTCGAAATTGGTGTGTCTGGCTTTGATCCTATGGTGGATGTCAACGACCCTGCGGCCCGCGGTAAAGTGATTCGTGAACTTAAAGAGCCAGGCGCCGAGCGGATTTTCTATATTGCCGATGCGTTCCGTTTAGGTATGACAGTACGCGAAGTGTTTGAGTTGACCCGCATTGACGAATGGTATCTGATTCAGATTGAAGAGTTAGTGCTGCTGGAAGCTGAGATTCAAACGCTAGGTATGGCTGGCTTAGATGAACGCACGTTACGTTTGCTTAAGCGCAAAGGCTTTGCCGATAAGCGTATTGCAGATTTATTGGATGTTGCTGAAGCTGAAATCCGTCGCCGACGTTGGGATTTAGCAGTGCATCCGGTGTATAAGCGGGTGGATACTTGTGCGGCGGAATTCAAATCTGATACTGCCTACATGTACTCTAGCTACGATGAGGAATGCGAGGCAGCGCCTACCAATAACAAGAAAATCATGGTGATTGGTGGCGGCCCTAACCGCATCGGTCAGGGCATCGAGTTTGATTACTGTTGTGTGCACGCAGCGCTAGCCTTGCGTGAAGATGGTTACGAAACCATTATGGTCAACTGTAATCCAGAAACCGTATCCACGGACTATGACACCTCAGATCGCTTGTATTTTGAATCTATCACCCTGGAAGATGTCCTTGAAATTGTTCGGGTAGAACAACCAGAAGGCGTGATTGTGCAGTATGGCGGTCAAACTCCGTTAAAATTAGCGCGTGAGCTTGAGGCTAACGGCGTGCCTATTATTGGTACATCGCCAGATGCCATTGACCGTGCAGAAGACCGGGAACGGTTCCAAAACGCGGTGCGTCGATTAGGTCTGCAGCAGCCAGAAAACTCAACCGTCACCAAGGTAGACGAAGCGCTTCGCGAAGCCGATCGGATTGGTTATCCGTTGGTAGTGCGGCCGTCTTATGTGTTAGGCGGACGAGCGATGGAAATCGTTTATGATGAAACTGATTTACTACGCTATTTAACTGACGCGGTGAAAGTCTCTAACTCGGCGCCGGTGTTGCTGGATCGCTTCCTTGATAATGCCATTGAAGTGGACGTTGACGCTATTTGTGACGGCCAAGATGTGTTAATCGGCGGCATCATGCAGCACATTGAACAAGCGGGTGTTCACTCGGGTGACTCAGCCTGTTCGTTACCGCCTTATTCGTTAAGTGACAAGATCCAAGACGAGCTGCGTGAGCAAATGCGCAAGTTGGCGTTTGAATTAGGCGTAAATGGCCTTATGAATGCCCAGTTTGCGATTAAAGACGACGAAGTTTATTTGATTGAAGTTAACCCGCGAGCAGCCCGCACGGTGCCGTTTGTGTCTAAAGCGACTGGCTTGCAGTTAGCAAAAATCGCAGCGCGGGTAATGGTTGGACAGTCTCTGGCTAGCCAAGGTTTTACCAAAGAAGTGATTCCACCCTACTACTCGGTTAAGGAAGTGGTGATACCTTTTGCTAAGTTCCAAGGGGTAGACCCCATTCGTGGGCCAGAAATGCGCTCTACGGGCGAGGTTATGGGGGTTGGCGAAAGCTTTGAAGAAGCCTATGCCAAAGCTAACTTAGGTGCTGGCGAAGCCTTAGCTAAAGCGGGTAAAGCTTTACTTTCAGTGCGAGATAGTGATAAAAGTCGTTTGTTCGAGTTGGCGCGCGGCCTTATTGGGCTTGGGTTTTCTCTGGAAGCCACCCGCGGCACCGCAAAACTACTCAACGACGAGGGCTTGGCTTGCTCCGTTGTGAACAAGCTACAAGAGGGCCGGCCGAATATTGTCGATGCCATCAAGAATGGTGAATACAGTTACATTATTAATACCGTCGAAGGTCGCCAAGCGATTCAAGACTCGGTTTATATTCGTCGCGAAGCCCTCTTGAATAAAGTTATTTATACCACCACATTAAATGCAGCGTTTGCCACAGTTAAGGCTAATACCGCGGACGACCGCGCCCGCGTTAATTCGTTACAAGCATTGCATAAAAGGGTTTTAGCACAATGAGTCAAATACCAATGACCACCCGCGGCGCAGAGATGCTGCGGGAGGAACTACAGCGTTTAAAATCAGAAGATCGGCCACGGATCATTCAGGCGATTGCCGATGCTCGTGAACACGGTGATTTGAAGGAAAACGCTGAATATCACGCGGCGCGAGAGCAGCAGGGCTTCTGTGAGGGACGCATTCAAGAAATTGAAGCAAAACTTTCCAATGCTCAAGTGATTGATGTGACCAAGGTTCCTAACCAAGGTAAGGTGATTTTCGGGGCTACTGTGACCATTTATAACACCAGCACTGATAAAGAAGTTACCTATCGCATCGTCGGGGATGATGAAGCTGATATTAAGCAGAATTTGATTTCAGTGAACTCGCCGATTGCTCGCGCTTTGATCGGCAAGCAAGTTGATGATGCCGTGATGGTCACTACGCCAAGTGGTGATGTTGAATACGAAGTTGTTGATGTGAAATACCTTTAATAGCTGAGTAAAATTTACAAAAAAACCTAGCGCGAGCTAGGTTTTTTTGTTTGGGCAAAGGTTTACAGTCTCTCTGCCTGACTATTTATTTAGCAAGGCTTTTAATTCTTGTTGTTTCTGTTCGCGCTCAGCGGGCGTTAGTGGCTTATGGTGATAAGCCTCAACATCGGGAAATACTTCCTCAATCTCAAGTTCTAACGCTTTGGCGATGGCCAGTGCCACAGGCTGTGACTTGGCCTTGCGGGCAACCACTTTTGAAATAAGAGAAGGACTTTTATTAAGAGCTTCGGCCAGCATCGAATAATCGAAGCCGCGATGTCTTAATTCCTTTTTGATTTTTGCGCTATCCATCAGTATATTAGGTCTTTTCCTGGGCGATGCACTTGGTGTGCGCCGCGAGTTCAAAAATAGTTCATAAGAAGGTCTTTCTGTGTCAAATGACACAGATAAAATTAATTAAATGCCAAATGACTTAAACGAAAATAGACCACAGAACCCTATTAAAAGCAACTTGGAAATACCTGATGTGGATACCGTAATGGAGCGTCTGGCGCTGATCTCTGGTGAGCGTTCAGCAAGCGGTATCATGCGCTGGCTGGGGATTAAGCCAAGTTCCATAGCTAACTGGAAGCGGCGCGGGTCGGTTAACTTCGATCCTATCATTGCAGGTTTGTTACGACACAGGGTGTCGCTAGATTGGTTATTCGCGCCTTATGAAGACTTATTTTACCCAACCGTGGGACAGTTGGGGGAACTGAATGAGTCAACCCCGCTGTATCAACAGAATCAGGCCATGAATTTAGCGATAGAAGCTATTAATCGCATTGACCCAGTGCTCGAACGCTACAATCTACCCAAGACAGAAACCAATCGGCAATTGATGTCAGAAACTTATTTTAAGAAGCGGGGAGAGGCATTAATTTTGTCGGCTGCGCTGAACCAGGTAGCAAAAGCACTGGCAACGGCGCAGCCGAACGAGGCAAGTCAAGCGGATTAAGCTTTAGGTAAACTGATCTTTTTGGCTTGGCTTGGTTTGTATAGGGTTAATATTTTACCAACCACCTGTACCCGATAAGCATTGGTGTGGGCTACAATGGTGGTGTAAATTTGTTCACGCACTTCGCGTTCTTCTTCTGGCACTTTAATTTTAATCAACTCGTGGTGTTCAAGGGCCAGTTCGATCTCTGCCATCACGCCTTCGGTAAGGCCATTACCACCTAATAAAACGACAGGTTTGAGTGAATGAGCTAAACTTTTCAGGTGTTGTTTTTGCTTATTGCTTAAGGTTAAAGCCGTTGCCATGTAATATATATCCTACGTATGACTTGAATTTACGCTATTCTACCGCCATCTGGGTAGAATAAGCCAGTTTGGTGGAAAAGAAATGGGTAAAAAACGTTCGGCCAGCAGTACGCGTTGGCTGCAAGAGCACTTTAGTGATCATTATGTACAAAAAGCGCAAAAGCAGGGTTTGCGCTCGCGTGCTGTGTTTAAAATAGACGAAATACAAAAACGCGATAACTTATTGCGCCAAGGTATGACGGTAGTAGACTTAGGAGCGGCCCCTGGGGGCTGGTCACAATATGTCGTGGATACCCTGCAGGGTAACTGTCAAGTTATTGCTTGTGATATTTTACCGATGGACGCAATCGCCGGTGTCGATTTTTTAGAGGGTGACTTTCGTGAAGAAGCAGTTTTAAATGCGCTATTGGACCGAATCGGCGGTAAGAACGTAGATGTAGTATTGTCGGATATGGCGCCTAATATGAGCGGTAACGACAACGTGGACCAGCCGCGAGCTATGTATTTGGTTGAGTTGGCCTTAGAAATGTGCCATCAAGTACTCAAACCAAATGGTAGCTTTGTGGTCAAAGTTTTTCATGGGCAAGGCTTTGAAGAATATCTAAAAGCAGTTAGAGCAGCATTTAAAGTTGTGCGCACGCGTAAACCAGATTCTTCTCGGGCACGTTCTAGAGAAGTGTATCTGGTAGCGACAGGTTATAAACTGTAGTACCCTGTAGGGCGTGCTACAAATGCAAACAAGAGGTAGTCGGCTTTGAGCGATATGGCAAAAAATCTGATTTTATGGCTGGTAATCGCCGTCGTACTTATGACGGTATTTAACAGTTTTAGTCCCGGTGGCGCAAGTAACTCGAATGTTGCTTACAGCCAATTTATCACGCAAGTGCATAACGGTGGGGTGCGCAAAGTTGACATCGACGGCCGCGTTATCAAAGCGCAGTCGCGTACGGGTGAAAATTTTACCACGGTCATCCCAACCGCATCGGATCCTGACTTATTGAATGACTTGTTGGATAACAACGTAGAAGTTAACGGCAAGTTACCTGAAGAGCCAAGCATTTTGGCCTCGATCTTCATTTCATGGTTCCCGATGTTATTGCTGATTGGCGTATGGATTTTCTTCATGCGACAAATGCAAGGTGGCGGCGGCAAGGGCGCTATGTCGTTTGGCAAAAGCAAAGCGCGCTTGATGAGTGAAGACCAGATTAAAACGACCTTTGCAGACGTGGCCGGTTGTGACGAAGCCAAAGAAGAAGTCAGCGAGCTGGTGGATTATTTGAAAGATCCGACTCGGTTCCAACACCTAGGTGGCAAAATTCCTAAAGGCGTGTTGATGGTGGGGCCACCAGGTACAGGTAAAACCTTGCTAGCCAAAGCTATTGCCGGTGAAGCACGGGTGCCTTTCTTCTCTATCTCAGGTTCTGATTTCGTAGAAATGTTCGTTGGTGTGGGTGCCTCGCGGGTACGTGACATGTTCGAACAAGCGAAGAAGTCAGCACCTTGCATCATCTTTATCGATGAGATTGATGCGGTAGGTCGCCAGCGTGGCGCCGGCTTAGGTGGTGGTCATGACGAGCGTGAACAGACTCTTAACCAAATGCTGGTAGAGATGGACGGTTTTGAAGGCAACGAAGGTATTATCGTGATTGCCGCAACCAACCGCCCTGATGTCTTGGACCCGGCGCTGTTACGTCCAGGTCGGTTCGACCGCCAAGTAGTGGTTGGTTTACCGGATGTGCGTGGGCGTGAGCAGATATTGAAAGTACACATGCGTAAAGTGCCACTGGGCAAAGATGTCGATGCATCTCTAATTGCGCGCGGTACGCCAGGATTTTCTGGTGCAGATTTAGCTAACTTAGTGAACGAAGCAGCGTTATTTGCTGCCCGTACCAACAAGAAAGTTGTTGCTATGGAAGAGTTTGAAAAGGCTAAAGACAAGATCATGATGGGGGCAGAGCGCCGCTCGATGGTGATGACCGAAGATGAGAAAGCTATGACGGCTTATCATGAAGCGGGTCACGCGATTGTCGGACGTTTGGTGCCAGAGCATGATCCTGTTTACAAGGTGTCGATTATCCCGCGCGGACGAGCGCTTGGGGTAACCATGTACTTGCCCGAACAAGATCGCGTAAGTCACTCTAAGCAGTACCTAGAAAGCATGATTTCTAGTTTGTTTGGGGGCCGCTTGGCAGAAGAAATCATCTATGGGTTTGAGAAAGTGACTACCGGTGCGTCGAACGACATTGAGCGGGCTACACAAATTGCACGTAAGATGGTGACGCAATGGGGCTTGTCAGAAAAAATGGGGCCGTTGCTCTATGCTGATGATGAAAACGAAGTCTTTTTGGGCCGCTCGGTCACTCAGCACAAGCATATGTCTGACGATACCGCACGTGCCATCGACCAAGAAGTGAAGCTGCTTATTGATCGTAACTACGATCGAGCTAAACGCATTTTGGAAGAAAACGTAGATATTCTACACACCATGAAAGACGCATTAATGAAATATGAAACCATTGATGCGGATCAAATCGATGATTTGATGAATCGCCGTGATGTGCGTGAGCCACGTGATTGGCAGCAACGCTCTAACAGCAACAAAGATGGTGACAGTTCAGCCAAAGCAGATGATGTCTCCCCTGGTGCCGAACCAGCAGATAATTCATCGGCGAGCTAAGCAGATAAAGCCCCGCAAGTCGGGGCTTTTTTTTACCCAGTTTGATCTGAATGAACAGCGATAAGGAACCCAATTGATGAGTGCGCCAATCGAGGTGATGGGCATTTTAAATGTCACGCCTGACTCGTTTTCTGATGGTGGTCGTTTTAACAATTTAGATGCGGCTTTACGCCAGGCTGAGCAGATGCTTGCGGCTGGTGCCAGTTGGTTAGATATTGGCGGCGAATCGACCCGTCCTGGCAGCGCTGCAGTGGCGGTGGAGGCCGAACTAGAGCGAGTGATTCCGGTAGTGACAGCGCTGCGCCAACGGTTTGACGTGAAGTTATCCGTAGACACTACTAAACCGGCGGTGATGCGCGAAGCCATCGCGGCTGGCGTGACCATGGTCAACGATGTCAATGCCCTACGCGAAGAGGGGGCAGTGGAACTGTTAGCACAACATCCTGCGGTGCTGGTGTGTTTAATGCACATGCAAGGGCAGCCACGAACGATGCAGCAGCAACCTAAATACGATGACGTGGTAGCTGAGGTGAGTGAGTTTTTACAGCAGCGTGTTAACCTTTGCACACAAGCTGGAATACAAAAACAAAACATTTATTTGGATCCAGGCTTTGGTTTTGGCAAGAGCCTAGGGCATAATTACCAACTGTTGCAGCGGCTTGAAGCGCTGCATGAATTGCAATTGCCGTTACTAATCGGTTTATCGCGTAAATCCATGTTAGGTCAGGTGACCGGACGAGCGGTAGCAGAGCGCCTAGCAGCCAGTATCGCTGGGGCGACGATAGCAGCAATGAAGGGCGCACGGATTATCCGTGTACATGATGTCAAGGAAACGGTTGATGCGATGCAGGTAGTTGCAGCAACCTTGGCAGGAGAAAACTGTTGAGTCAGCGTAAATATTTTGGCACCGACGGGGTGCGTGGTCGAGTAGGCGATTTTCCTATTACTCCGGATTTCGCGGTAAAACTGGGTTGGGCGGCTGGTACCGTGCTGTCGGCCAGTGGTAATCAACGCGTATTGGTAGG
>JTFO01013205.1_pt1 | contig 12133 bp, 13 predicted proteins | sample 235411 | NCBI WGS metagenome assembly JTFO01 (sample SAMN03067590, study PRJNA260953) | activated sludge metagenome | biome: Sludge; feature: Wastewater; isolation source: CETP activated sludge from laboratory augmented bioreactor treating... | place: India:Gujarat | collected 2013-04
GTCTTGGCCTCGGCCTTCTGCTTTTGCGTTGCGTCGTATTCGACAACGCGAGGGCGCACAGTAGGTTTGGAATCGACGGACGTATCTGTAGGGGTGGTCATAAGCGTCTAAATAGAAAAACAGCATGCGAGCAGCATCACTAAACGATGGGCGCAGTGGCCAATTGTAGCCCCTTCGCTTTACAAGCGCCTAGAACAAGGGCGATAGTTTGTGCCAGACCCCTCTAATATAGAGGTCGCCTTAACGATGCAGCAACACCCGAGAATAAAACCTGCACATACTATAAGTACGGAGACTTGCATGTCACAAGAGTACCTAGCCGATCCCGTCCTGCTGGAACAACACCAGGGACTGGCCCGCATCACCTTGAACCGGCCCGCCAAGTACAACGCGCTGTCTGAAGAAGTGTTGGACTCTTTACAACACATTCTGGACAAGCTGGCCCAGGACCCCAGCTTGCAATGCGTCATCATCCAGGCGGAAGGCAAGGCTTTTTGCGCCGGGCACGATCTGAAGCAGATGCGTTCCCAGCCCGAACACGATTACTACCGGGATCTGTTCAGCCGCTGCAGCCGCGTTATGCAAGCCGTGCTGGCCTTGCCGGTGCCGGTGATTGCCCGTGTGCAAGGACTGGCCACCGCTGCAGGCTGTCAACTGGTTGCAACCTGCGATATGGCTGTGGCCACCGAATCCACCCGCTTTGCGGTATCAGGCATTAATGTTGGCCTGTTCTGCTCTACACCCGCTGTTGCCCTGTCGCGCTGCGTGCCGCCCAAAGCCGCTATGGAAATGTTGATGACCGGCGAATTCATCAGCGCCCAACGTGCTCAAGAGTTGGGGTTAATCAATTACGCCGTAGCCGAAGACCAGCTGGATCAAACCGTACAGAAACTGGCCGACAGCATCATGGCCAAGAGTCCGGTTGCCGTCCGTGCAGGCAAGGCCATGTTCTACCGCCAGCGCAGCCTGGCTATTGAACAAGCCTACGACTACGCCGGCCAGGTCATGGCTGACAATATGATGAGCAACGATGCCTGCGAAGGTATAGACGCCTTTATCGAAAAACGCGCGCCGCAATGGAGCGGAAGCTGAAGCGACGCGCTTTCCTGATCAATAACGATATTTAAGATTGAGCATCGCATTACGCGGTGCGCCATAAATATTCAGGAACGTGCTGTAGCCCACGCTGGAGAGGTAACGTCGGTCGAACAAGTTATTCACGGCCAGGGATGCCTCCCAGCGCTCATTAGGCTTGTAGCCAATTTTGGCGGATACCGTGGCATAACCGCCCTGGTATACATCCGAGGTGAACAAATTGCTTTGTGCTTGTACCCCCGCCCCCACAGACCAGCCATTCAAGCGGCCGCCCCAATCCTGAGGCTGAAAGCGGTAGTGCGTCCAAAGACGGAACAAATGCTTGGGCACAAGGTTCGCATTGAAACGCTGGCCTTCATTTTCCAGTACCGTATCCCGGCGATAACGCACATCCGTATAGGTATAGCCCGCCCCCAAGTCCCAGCCTGGAGCAAGATTACCGACCAGCTCCATCTCCCAGCCCTGGCTTTGCACCAGACCCGCCGCGCGAGAGCACGTCCCGGTCGGACTACCACCGCAACCGACATGATCCGTATCCGTTACTGCCCGGTTGGTATCACGCATGCGGTAAATCGCCACGGAACCATTCAGGCGACCGTCCAGAAACTCACCTTTGGCACCGGCTTCAATCTGCCAACCTTTGCGCGGATCCAATGTCTTGCCGGTGTAGTCCTGCTGCGACTGCGGCACGAAACTTTCGGCATAGCTGCTGTAGAGCGAAATAGTGTCATTCACATCCAGAATCAGGCCTGCAAATGGCGTAAATTCCCCGCTGGCTTTGGCATCGCTCACATCCCAGGGACCGATCTCTGGCCGCACTGAACGACTCTTGCTTTCGTAGTTGCTCCAGCGGCCACCCAGCACCGCAGTTACCCGGTCATGCAGCTTCAATCGTGTGGAAGCGTAAATGCCGGACTGGGTCACGATCTCCTGATTCTGATTCAAAATAGGCTGATCCAACAGGGAGCCATAATCAAAGTCATTCAGAACATCCCAATCTGGGAATTGACTAAAGCGGGAACTGGTCTTGGTATTGTTGCGCGCTGCATTGAAACCAAGGGTCAAGGAATGCTCCCGCCCAAACAAGTTAAATGGCCCCGTAACGCTGACGTCCCCCTGGTCCCAAGTAAATTCATTGTGAATCCGGCCTGCCATCATATTGGCCAAGCCCGTTTGCAGGGAAATGGGCTGCAAGGCAAAAGAGCTGAAGCCTTTATACGTACTCTCCTTGTGGGTGTAGTTAGCTTTCAGCACCCACTCATTATCAAAACGATGCTGCAAGTCCGCCCCCAGCTCGTACACCTCGTGATTAGACGTGCGGGCAGGACCCAGGAAGCTGCGGCGATCCGGCAAGCTGCCGTCCCCAAACTGCGCCAAGCCGTTGAAATTACGGAAATCCAGCTCGCTATAAAAAGCCGTCAAACCCAAAGTGGTGGCGGGGGTCAGGTCGTACTCCAGCACGCCGTAAAAAGTGGCCGGTTTGGATCTGCCTTGATCGTAGTACTGGTCTTTATCCTGATAGGCTGTCACCACACGTCCACGCAGGGCACCATCCTTGTTCAACGGCCCGCTCAGATCAGCCTCTGCACGATAGTTGTTCCAGCTCCCGGCGGACAACTGCCCCTCAACACGCAATTCGCGAGTGGGCCGTTTTCGCACCAGATTCACCACCCCGCCCGGCTCCGCGGTTCCAGACAACAAGCCGGCAGGACCGCGCAGCACCTCGATGCGATCGTACACAGCCAGATCCAGATGAGGTGCACCCACCCCTTGAGCCGGCACCCCATCGTATTGCAGGCTGGCCGCAAAACCACGGCTATTGAAGCTCTCTGTATCGGGATAGCCGCTGCTGCTGATCCCGGTCGTATGGTTGATCGCATCGGCCACACGCGTAAAGCCCTGTTCGTCCATTTGCGTGCGTGTCATGACAGAGACGGATTGGGGGATTTCGCGCAAAGATAAAGGAGATTTGCCAATCGTCGCCCCGGCCGCGGCGTAGGAGCCACTGCCTTCACTGGTCACATCATAGCGGGAGGCATGAACCCGTACCGGCTCCAACTGTGCGGCATCACCCTTGTCTGCCGGACTAAGCGAAATATTGTTGCCCGATCGGCGCACCTGTATCCCTGTACCAGCCAGCAAGCGGCTCAAGGCCTGATCCAAGGTGAATTGCCCTGACAAGGCCGGACTTTGTCGGCCAGCCACGGTATCGGGCAAATACACAATTTGCACCGAAAACTGACGCCCCAGATCACGCAAGGCCGACGACAAGGGCTGGGCCGTCAAGCTGATTGTCTGCTGCGGCGCACCGGATTGTGCATAGCCGGGCGCGGCCAAGGCCGACAGGCACAGCCCCAATAACACGGCTCCAAGGCCAAGAGGCAATTGGCGGACTGCACGGTTGTGCACAGTGATCTTATATGTAGTACCAGACATGGTGATGATATCCATCCCTACCGGCAGGTTCTGCCTGCGCGGAATCTATAAACCAAGACACGCCAACGGTTTACAGCCGCCAGCACACCTCCCTGGTCTAAAGACGTCTGGACAAGGATTTTTCCGTAATGAATTTACCGACGGTTGATGACCCAGCCCTTGGATTCCACATTCAGAATCTGGACGGGTGCAATATCCGCCAATAACAGCAAGGCCTCTTGTGGCTTGCTCATGGTCAAGGTGCCGGATATACGCAGTTGCCCAAGTTGGGCATCACCAAGGCGTATGGGCTCATGCAGATATGCCGACAACTGCTCCAGCACCTGTGCCAAAGGTTCATTGTCGAACTCCAGACGACCACTTTGCCAAGCCGTCAGGGCAGCTACATCCGCTTCGCGCACAGGCTCCAATCCTTGGCGTGCCGTAACGCGTGCGGCCTGACCAGCGCCCAAGCGCTCGGAACGGGAGTTCCACCAGGGTCCCGCTGACAAACGGACTCTCCCCCGGTCAACCGCTACCTCTACTTGATCAGACTGTTTACGCACATTGAAGCGGGTGCCTAACACCTGCACTTTTGCCTGCTCGGTTTCCACAATAAAGGGACGATCTGTATCGGGACGCACATCCGCCAGAATTTCCCCTGACTCCAGATAAACCCGCCGCTCGCTGGAGGTATAAGCCACATTAATTTTTGTACGAGCGTTAACCGTCAGAACACTATCATCGGGTAAACGCAGCTCCTGTCGTTGGGCAACAGTAGTGCTGACCGCCCAGGACTGTTCTGGACCTACAGGCCAAAGCCACACCCCTCCTACCACGGCACACAAAACCATCGCCGCAAAGGCCAGCCGCCAACGCTGCACAGGCTTTTTTCGCAGGGCAGCAGGCTCTTGAGTCAAACGACGCAGGCGATCGACCGGCAGTTCATCCAGCTTGTTCCAGGCTTTTTGCAGCTCCTGAAAATACGCTTGATGCTGCGGCGAAGCCGCCAGCCATACATCCAGCTCCGCCTGATCCTCTATCGATAATGGCCCCAGACGCACACGCGCGAACCAATGAACCGCTTGTTCACGGGCCGTCGAAGGCAAAGAGGGACCTGCGCTCGTCGTCATAGGGAATAAATAGGCGTGAGCAAAACGTGAAAACTCCAGGGCTGATCAGTCTTGCTGGAACAGGTGCAAATGCGTCTGCAAATGGGTCAAAGCGCGTTTCATATGCTTTTCCACCATGCTCTGCGACAAGCCCAACCGCCCAGCAATCTCGCGCTGACTATAGCCCTCGATTTTATTCCATAAAAAAACTTGCCTACAGACCAGTGGCAACTGCAACAGAACCACCTCCAGCTCGTCCATCAACTGAGTAGACTGACAAGCCTCTGCCACATCCGGGGACAGAGGCGTATCTGCCTCGTCCAACTGGTCCAAGGGTGTCTGCGCCCAACGCCCACGCCGCCGACTTTCATCGAACAACTGATTGCGAGTCGCCTGAAACAAATAAGAGGGAATGTTCTGGATATGGGTGCAGGTCTGATCCAACAGGCCTAGAACGGCATCGTGAACGGCGTCTTCTGCATCGTGATGATTAGTTTGACGCCGAGTCCAATTGCCCATCAGGCCGCGATAATGATCAAGCCAGGACTTGCGAGATTTGGAGGACGACGGCATACAGGCCCGACAGAACAGTTAACGTGTTCCGCATTATCGCAAACAATTCTCATTACAACAATTGGACTGTTTCGCTACGATGCGCTGACGCTTGTTCAGGTTGTAGCGACTTGGTTACGTTGGGCCATTGCCTGGCTCAAGTAAGAGTACAAATACTGTGCAACCTCGTCCATGGGGACCACGATACCTTGCGAGTGCATATCCGTTGTTTGCAGCCCTTCATAGCCACAGGGATTGATGCCGCTAAACGGGCTTAGATCCATGTCTATATTCAAGGCCAGGCCATGGTAAGAGCGGCCATTGCGAATCTTGATACCCAGTGCGGAGATCTTGGCCAACTCCTGGCTTGCCAACCCTTGCGGCACGTAGACGCCCGGCGCCCCCGGTTTACAGCAAGCGCCCTTGACACCGAAATGCGTCAGACAGGCAATGACGGCCTCTTCGAGCAGGCGTACATATTCTTTGACGTACAGACCTACCCGGCGAAGATCAAACAGGCAATACACCATTAACTGACCAGGGCCGTGATAGGTAATCTGCCCACCCCGGTCGGTTTGCACCACGGGGATGCCGCCGGGGTTAAGCAGATGTTCCGGCTTGCCGGCCTGCCCCTGAGTGTAGACAGGCGTGTGCTCAACAAGCCAGATTTCATCCGGAGTCTCTGGCCCGCGCTGCTCAGTGAAGTCGCGCATTGCCTGCCAGATAGGTTCATAGGCGCTAGGCCGCTCAAACCATTTGATACGAACTGAGTCGGACATGAACGCCTGATTCCTGCTTACATCACCACGCGCACAAGATGATGCGCATGCAGGGCACGATACAGATTGTCCAGTTGCTCGCGCGAAACGGCACGCACGGTAAAAGTCAGTCCAGTGTAATTGCCCGCCTTACTGGGCCGCACTTCAATAGTGGCGGCATCAAAGTCTGGGTCATGTTCCAAAACGATAGCCAGCAATTCGTCTTGCAGTGTTTCATGGCTCTGACCCATGACTTTGATAGGAAAGTCACTGGGGTATTCAATCAACGATTCTTCAGGGGAAATTGTCATGCTTGCTCCGCAGCCTTGATAGCCTTGTCATAGCCTTCACGTAATTTGGCAAAGACAGGGCCGGGTCGTCCGTCACCGACGGGCTGACCGTTAAATACAACGATGGGCAGCACCTCTTTGGTGGCTGACGTCATCAAAATTTCATCGGCAGTATCGACCTCCTCTCGGGAGATCTGACGTGCCTGGAAGGCGATCCCCGCCTGAGCGGCCAGCTCTTCCATCAAACTGTAGCGCACCCCTTCCAGGATCAAGTTATTGCGCATGGGTGCCAGCAAGGTGCCGTCACGCACAATCCAGATATTGCAGGAGGCCCCTTCGGTCAGGAAACCGTCTCTGAACTGAATGACTTCATCCACACCGGCTTCGACCGCCTGCTGTTTGGCCAGTACATTGCCCAGCAAGGAAACGGATTTTATATCGCAACGCAGCCAGCGTTCATCTTCAATGGCCACCGCCGTCAAACCCGTCTCGCGTTCTTGCTGCACGCGCTTGAACGGCGAGACCATGATGAAGATACTGGGCGTCACATTGCTGGGGAAGGCGTGGTCGCGCTTGGCAACACCACGGGTCACCTGGATGTAGACCATGCAGTCGGCCCCGCGCCCCGAACGGGCCAGCATGTCCATCACCAGCTTTTCCCACTCACGGCGGGTAAAAGGGTTATGAATGCCCACTTTGGCTAGGCTGCGCTCCAAACGCCCCAGGTGCCCATCAATACGGAAAGGTTTTCCGTGATAGGCAGGTACGACATCATAAATGCCGTCGCCAAAGATGAAGCCACGATCCAGTACCGAGATCTTCGCTTCGCCCAAGCGCACGAAATCGCCGTTCAAATAAACAATGCTGTCAGGGTCAATGCCTGCAATCATAGGGGTCAGCCTCGCACCAAGGGATTACTCAAACATCAAGCGTACTTTGTCGGCCATACGACCGAAAAAGCCTGCCTCGGGCACATCCTGCAGCACCAGCAAAGGCTGCTCTGCCAGAACCTTGCCATCCAAGGACAAAGTCAGTGTACCGACCTTGTCACCCTTGCTCAACGGAGCCAGCAAAGGCTGGGTATAGTTAGCCACAGGCTTGATTTCCGACGACTTTCCACGGGGCACTGTCAACCACAAAGGCTGGGCGGTACCCAAGCCTACGTTCTCGACCTCACCTTCCCACACCCGAGCGGTGACGGCAGGATTGCTAGTGTCATACAGCTTGACCGTTTCAAAGTTCTGGAAGCTCCAGTTCAACAGCTTCAGGCTGTTTTCTGTACGGGCGGCATCGTTCGCCGTACCAACAACGACTGACACCACACGGCGGCCGTCGCGCAAGGCAGTCGACACCAGGCAGTAACCCGCCGATTGGGTATGGCCGGTTTTCAGGCCATCAACCGTGTTGTCCAGCCACAGCAGGCGGTTACGGTTGGGCTGCTTGATATTGTTATAGGTGTACTCTTTTTGGCTGTAGTAGTGCAGGTACTGGGGAAAACGGGCAACCAGTGCAGCAGACAACATGCCCAGATCACGTACCGAAGTCAGATGATCAGGGTCAGGCAAGCCGGTAGAGTTCTTGAAATGCGTAGCAGTCAAACCCAACTTGGCAGCCTCTTCGTTCATCAGGGCAGCAAAGGCCTCTTCGCTACCTGCGACGGCTTCGGCCAAGGCCACAGAGGCATCGTTACCCGATTGCACGATCACACCTTGCAGCAGATCGTTCACCGACACTTGCGAATTGACCTTTACAAACATGCGCGAGCCTTCGGTACGCCAGGCTTTCTCCGAAATCACAACAGTCTGATCCAGCTTTAAGCGACCGGACTCCAAAGCATCAAAGACCAGATAAGCGGTCATCAGCTTAGTCAGGGAAGCCGGTTCCACCTGTTCATTCAGCCCTTCAGCGGCAATGATCTGGCCGCTATTGACATCCATGGACAACCAGGCACGCGCCGTCAAGGCTGGTGCGGGTACCACGGACAAATCACCCGGCAAGGCAGGCGTCGGCGCCCCAAGCACTTGAGCCGATTCTGTCGGTGTGGGAGTTTGAGCCTGTGCCTGTACTGCCATAGGCAGTGCCAAGGCAAGTGCCACCACACAGCGGGAAAGGACCGGAGATGCAAATTTTTGAATAGAAGTCATGGAAAAAATCGATTGCTTTGACAGTGGCGGAAAGAGCCCATTATGGCAGAGCCATATAGGCCTGTGAGGGGCCAAGCCCCTGAGTCTGAGCAGGAAAACGCAACGATTTGAAAGCAAAATCCGACTTAGGTTCCAAGCCCAGCCAAATGTCGGCTGATCAATTCACGGAGCTGAATCAGCTTGCCATGAAAAAAGTGACCAGCCTCAGGCAACACGACCATGGGCAACTGATGCTCGCGTGCAAAGTCCATACCCTCGGACAAGGGAACAACGTCGTCGGTTTCGCCGTGCACCAACAAAGTATCGGCAGGAGGGCTGACATCGCGGAACCGGAAGCGATTGACCGCCGTGCCCGTCAAGATAAAAGCATGCGGCAATGGTGCCTGGGCGTCCTGCAGACCGGCATACACTTGGGCTGCAACCGCTGTGCCAAATGAAAAACCGGCCAACAGAGATGGGCCGGAACTCCACTGTGGAAAATGCGATGGGAATTGCTCTATCAAGGCCAGCATATCGGCGGTTTCGCCACGACTGCTGTCGAACTGCCCGGCGGACTTTCCGACACCGCGAAAATCGGGGCGTACTGCCAGCAAACCGTGTTGGGTGGCGCTACGTGACAGGGTTGTCACGACTTTGTTATTACGTGCCCCACCATGCAAAGGGTGTGGATGCAGCAACAGAGCCCAACCCCTGGGATCGCCTGTCGGCCAGTCCACAGCACAGTCAATAACACCAGCCAAGCCGGAAAATTGGATTGTATCTACGCGTTCAGACATGCTCAGATCAAATATCACATAAGATTACGTTTAACTTGTCCAGTGTACCGGATTGTCATGAATACCTCTTCTGCATTCACCTTACCCAGCCCTCGCGATATGGTGGCAGAGCTGCGTACGCGCTTGCCACATTTCCCCCAGATCCACTGGGTGGATTCGACTGAATCGACAAACGCGGATTTGCTCGCTCTGGCTCGTCAAGAATCGGGACCACGTGTGCGACCTTGGTTATTAGGCGCGCACCTGCAAAGCCGTGGCCGTGGGCGTGCTGGGCGCACGTGGGAAAATAGTGTTGGCGCAAACCTGATGTTTTCCTGTGCCTTCGATATTTTTCTGCCTGCACGGCAATTGCCTACACTCTCACCGCTATCGGGTCTGGCAACGACAGAAGCCCTGCGCCTGTTTCTGGAGCCGGCGGTTCGTAATCGTCTAGCCATGAAATGGCCTAATGACGTGCTGTGGGATCAGGCCAAGCTATCCGGCATTTTGGTAGAGGCCACCCGCGCCAGCGCTGCGCCCAGCTCCAGTGATCATCATGTGGTCATTATTGGTATAGGCCTGAACCTGCGCGAAGCGGCAACCATCAGCCAAAACACGCAGCGCGCCATTGCGGACTGGACCAGCATTGTGGAACACTCCCAGCAAGCATCCCTGGCACGATGTTCGGACATTGTGGCCAAGGTTGCGCAAAGCCTGTACCTGAGCCTGAACCATGTCACAGCCCACGGCTTTGCTGATCTGCCGACACGCTACGCACAGGTAGATGCGCTGATTGGCCAACAAGTCCATATCATTGACAACGGCCAAGTCCTGCATACCGGTATCGTGACTGGCATCAACACGTCGGGGCAATTATTGTTGCGTCACCCCGATGGTACGGAACGGGCGGTCACCGTGGGCGAAGTTTCCGTTCGCGCCCAACGCTGATCGCTATACTGCACTCTTTTCAGCTCTGACGACCCGGCATGACCCTGCTTATCGACTCTGGTAATACCCGCATCAAATTGGGGTGGTGCCATCCCTTAACCGGCGCGCGCGAAAGCCAGCCGGTTAGCCTGCATGCGGACCAATTGGATCAATTGGCTGTTTGGCTGGAAGCAGGTCAGGCTCCCTTGCAAGAATTCGCCAATCAAAAGGGTGTGCAAGCGCTGGGGGTGAATGTGGCAGGCCCACAGGTACAAAAACAAATTGATGCGGCCGTCAGTCGTCTGGGTTTAGGCCCGGTACGCTGGTTACAGGCACAAGAGCAGATTTTTGGGCTGCACAATGATTATGAACAGGCCGGGCAACTGGGCGCCGACCGCTGGGCTTCTTTATTAGGGCTCAGCGATTTGCTGGCCCAGGAATATCCTGCCCAGCAAGGGGCCTTGCTGATCAGCTTCGGTACTGCCACGACGATTGATTTGCTGGGACCCGAACAAAATGGCGTGCGCCACTTTCTGGGTGGGTCCATTTTGCCCGGCCCCAGCTTGATGCTGGCTTCACTCAAACAAAATACGGCACAACTTCCTGAGGCCCACGGGCAGACGGCGGCTTTCCCCCGCAATACCCAAGCCGCCATCAGTACAGGAGTTGCTGCGGCACAGGCTGGAGCTGTGTTACGGCAATGGGAGAGAGGGCGTCAGCATCTGGGGCATAGCCCATTGGTGTTTCTGGCCGGCGGTGGCCGCGCTCTGGCGCAGCAAGAACTGTTAGAACAATTAAGTCACCATTGCCGCCTGCTCAATATAGAGGTACCCCAGCTGCACGAGCTGGAAACGCCTGCTTTGCGTGGCCTGGCACTTTTTGCGAGCTGCCGGTGAACCAGGACTGCCAAAAAACGAGCACCCAGCTCAAGGCAAGCAGGAAAACCTCTAGATACGATTGGCATTAAAACGGATGAACTTAAACCCGCCTACCCGTACAATCTTGGGTTGAACTGTATTTTTCAGGGCATCTGCGATGCGACTGCTTTTCATACTGATCCTGGTGGCAAACGTCGCCCTTCTAGCTTTTGGACAAGGCTTTTTCGGCACACCTCCCAGTGAGCAAGGGCGTGAGCCTCGGCAGTTTTCGCAGCGAAACCAGGATGCCATTCAACTTGGAACTCCGGCTCATCCCGCGCCAGCTTCACCTTGATCCTCGATTGACGACACTATGAAACCCATACGCAAAGCTGTTTTCCCCGTCGCCGGTCTAGGCACACGTTTTCTGCCGGCCACCAAGGCCATGCCCAAGGAAATGTTGCCAATCGTCGACAAACCACTGATTCAGTACGCTGTCGAAGAAGCGGTTGCCGCAGGAGTCACAGAGCTGATCTTTATTACAGGCCGCAACAAACGGGCCATTGAAGATCACTTTGACAGCATCCCGGAACTGGAGCACGAGCTGGAAGGCAAGAATAAACTGGAATTGCTGGATGCTGTCCAGAACATCATCCCCAGCCATGTAAGCTGTATTTACACCCGCCAGCCACGCGCGCTGGGTTTGGGCCATGCTGTGTTGTGTGCCGCCCCCATCGTCGGCAACGAACCCTTTCTGGTTCTACTGGCAGACGATCTGATTGACGCTACCACACCGGTATGTCGGCAACTGGTTGAGGCGGCGCATCAATACAACGGCAGTATTGTGGCAACTCAAAATGTAAATAGAAATGAAACGAATAAATATGGAATCGTTTCGGGTAATGCCGTCGACTCCAAAGCCACTCGATTAAATGGAATTGTTGAAAAGCCAGCACCGGATGTTGCTCCTTCCACACAAGCCGTTGTGGGCCGTTATGTATTAGAAGCAGAAATATTTGACCACTTGCGACGCACTCAAGCAGGGGTAGGTGGAGAGATTCAATTAACGGATGGAATTGCCAGCCTTTTGAAAAGCCGTCCGGTATATGCATATGAATATGAAGGCACACGTTACGACTGTGGTAGCAAGTCCGGTTTCTTTCATGCTACGCTTGAATTTGGTCGGAAATACCACGGACTTTAACGAGGGGCGCAGAGGGGTCCGTTG
>JTFO01009240.1_pt1 | contig 12033 bp, 12 predicted proteins | sample 235411 | NCBI WGS metagenome assembly JTFO01 (sample SAMN03067590, study PRJNA260953) | activated sludge metagenome | biome: Sludge; feature: Wastewater; isolation source: CETP activated sludge from laboratory augmented bioreactor treating... | place: India:Gujarat | collected 2013-04
GTTTCAACAAGTGATAGAGTCTCGAAAACATGAGCAAGTGGAACAAATGGCTCAAGATCTTGCCGCACAAGGCATCTCTGCTGAAGATTTATTGAGATTCCTCAATAAATAATCACACCTTTGATTTTGACCGGATGAAACCCCAACGTTAGTTTGGGGTTTACTTGTTTATGGATTGACATTGCGATTAATGGGATTTTGCAGCGAAATCAGCGTTTCGGTTGATTGTACTTCATCAATGGCTTGCAGCTTATCAATCAACACGAACTGTAGCTCTTCAATGGATTTACACATCAACTTGACGAAAATATTGTATGCGCCAGTGGTGTAATAAGCTTCAACCACTTCTTCCAGCGCGTTGAGTTTGGCGAGTGCTGAGTGGTAATCACGCGCGGCATTAAGATTGATTCCGATAAAACAGCAAACGTCATACCCCAATTTTTTGGTGTTTACCACGACTTCTGTGCGCTGAATAATATCGGCCGCTTTCATTTTCTCAATCCGCACATGTATGGTTGCGGGGCTGACGTTAAATTGCTTCGCCATTTCCGCATAGGGCGTTCGGGCGTCATCCATTAATATTTTTAATATGGCGCGATCCAGATCGTCCAATTTTGTTGAAGCTGCTTGCATGGTTAGTCCTGAGCGATAGGCAGATAAATAAAGTGTTGAGACTATCATTAGATAACATGAATTCTCCCCTCTGCCAAGGCATCGTTCATGCCCATGGAAACTTCACTCAAATAACCGATCCCCGTGATTGTTCCGTGTGAAAATATCGCTGTTAGAATGAAAATCCGCTACACTAGCGCTCGTTTTTATATCCCTCTTTGGAGTCTCTCTTTTGCAGCTACAGTTACTATGTGAAGCCCCTGAGCGTGCTGAACAATTGGCACTGATTGCCCAACGTTGGCAATTAACACACTGTGAAAGCAGTCTGTTTGCTTTAGTCTTGACCGCTGAACGGTTAGAGCTGCGTAAAGTTGACGAACCGAAATTAGGCGCGATTTATGTCGATTGGGTCAATGGCGCGGTGGCCCATCGACGAAAATTTGGTGGCGGTAAAGGCCAAGCGATAGCAAAGGCTGCTGGGCTGAATAAAGGAAAACTCCCTAGCGTGTTAGATGCCACAGCGGGGTTGGGGCGTGATGCGTTTGTGCTGGCTTCACTGGGGTGTCACGTACAGATGGTGGAGCGACACCCTGTGGTTGCTGCTCTGCTGGATGATGGTTTACAACGAGCCAAACAAGACAGTGAAATTGGTGGATGGGTGAGTGAACGAGTGACCTTACTGCATGCCTCAAGCCATGATGCTCTGCAAAAGTTAGCGGCTGATGAGCATTTCTGTCAGCCAGAGGTGGTATATCTTGACCCAATGTATCCCCACCCAGAAAATAAGAAAAAAACCGCCTTGGTGAAAAAAGAGATGCGGGTTTTTCAATCGTTAGTGGGTGCGGATAATGATGCCGATGGCTTACTTGCTCCTGCTTTACAGCTGGCCGGTAAACGTGTCGTAGTAAAACGGCCAGATTATGCACCATGGTTAGCAGAGCAAAAACCCAGTATGGCGATTGAAACTAAAAAAAACCGATTTGATGTTTATGTGATTGCAGCAATGTAAGAGCAAAACGCACCGTGGGGGAACGGAAATCTCACTTGCCATTCTCGTGCGCTTAAGCTATATCTAACTAAGAATTATTCTTATTGTTATTTATGGTTGCCTTTTTATGGTCAAGCGCTTATGTAAGCTCAATCGTCACGAGATTCGTACATCAATGGGAGAGATCCAACAATGGGTGATGGAACCGAACTATGTCTGTGGTGCTTGTGCTCGCAGTTCGGCTGATAAGAGTCACTTATGTAAACCACAAGCATTAAAAACGCAAAGCCCTCAGCGCCTGACGACGTCGTTATCAGCCACCACACCGGGGATAGAGGAGCCGTCATTCATCTTGACGAAAAAAATGCTGAAAAAGCAGAAGAAATATCAGAAAAAGCTAGCGAAGGTGTTAAAAAAACAACGCAAGCTAATGAAAAAGCAACAAGCATTACAAGGGAAGTTTACTGAACTCAATTTAGCCCTGCCAATAGAGGATCGCCATTTCGCTCAGTTTCACTAACCCTGTTCCGTTTAAGGTTGATGCTGGGTTTTATGACAAGAATGGCGCTCAACCCGCCGTTTAATCCAAGTTTCATTGAGCCAGAGTGATAACATGATAATTCCCCCACCCACAGACAAACGGAGTAAATCGACGTCTCGGTTCCAGATAACAATATTGATCACTAACCCAGCGGGAACCAGTGCATTATTCATAATGGCTAACGCTCCAGCGTTGACCTGACAAGCTCCTTTATTCCACGCAAAATAGCCCAAACCTGAAGCAATCAAACCAAGGTAGATTAATATTCCCCATTGTAAGGTACTGCTTGGTAGCTGCTGAGGATTGCCTAGTAAGAGAAAAGCGATGCTGGCCACCAGAAATGCACCAAGATAGAAATAGCCAAATAACGCATGTTGAGGGAGTGAGATGGGTTCTTTTTCCATCACGTATTTATAGCCAACCTGACCAATAGCAAAGCAAAGGTTCGCCCCTTGGACAACCATGAAACCAAGAAAAAAGTGCTCATTAATACCCGTAAACTTAATCCATATTGCGCCGATCACCGCAATGGCGGCCGTGACTAAGTACCAAGGTGAGAAATGCCCTTTGAGTAAGTCGTACAATAAAGTGACATAAATCGGTGTTAATACGGTAAACAGTAACACCTCGGGAACCGATAGCAGCAAAAAAGATTGGTAATAGAAGCAATACATCAGCCCTAATTGAATACCGCCAATGGCCATGAGTTTGGCCATCAACGCTTTAGGAACTTGCTTAATTTGTAGAAAAGGTAAAAAGACGATGCAAGCAAGCGCGACTCGCATCCAAACCGCAAACCAAGCATCAACCTGACCCGCGAGATAAACGCCGATCAGGCTGAAGGAAAAAGCCCATAATAGAGTAACTGCAGATAAGTAAATCATAATACTGGTCAGTGAATGAAAACTTTCTGCAGTCTAGCGGACTTTTTGCTTATCGTCAGTCGTTGAGTGGTACAACCAACATATCAACAGGTGAGCAGTTAATCAGTTGGCGAGTGGATGAGAGAATCTTACTCCAAAAATCCTGATGGTGCCCACAGACCACAAGGTCGATATTAAACTCATTAATGGTTTCGCACAGCTCATTGCTAAAATCACCACTTCCCACGAGAGTATGATGGATGGGGTGATTAGCGTAATCGGCGAGTTCTTGTAACTGTTTTTGCGAACTTTCCATGGAATGATGTTGAGTTTCTGCCAAGTTAATATCAATAAGTCCGGTATACAGTTCTGCGTAGTTCACATCAATGTGGATGAAAGAAATTTCAGCATTGAGTGGTTTGGCAAGAGCCACCGCTTTATCGATCAAAATTTTGCTGTCTTCAGAAAGATCGACCGCAACTAAAATATGTTGATAACTCATTAGGCTACCTCCTTATCGATAACTGTCTATAAGATTAGCACTTCGTATGAATCTTTTTTGCCAGCGTGATCTCATATCCACAGAGCGTCGCTACGGTGGTCTCACAATAGTGAAGGATCGTGATATAGTGAAAATCGTCACTATGAATAATCAGGAGTTATGAATGCTTTCATCTGCAATGGTTGAACAATTGAATGATCAAATTAACCTCGAATTTTTCTCATCCAATCTATACTTACAAATGAGTGCTTGGTGTGAAGATAAAGGATTTGAAGGAGCGGCTGAGTTTCTACGTGCTCACGCAGTCGAAGAAATGCAACATATGCAGCGCTTATTTACCTATGTGAGCGAAACGGGTTCCATGCCTCTTATTGGTTCTATCGCTGCGCCAAAATACGATTTTGCAAGCTTAGGTGAAGTATTTCGTGAAACGTATGAGCATGAGCAGATGATTACCCAACAGATTAATAAATTGGCTCATGTGGCATTCACATCACAAGATTACTCAACCTTTAACTTCCTTCAATGGTATGTCGCAGAACAGCACGAAGAAGAGAAGTTGTTTAAAGGGATTCTAGATAAGCTAGAACTGGTCGGTGAAGATGGAAAAGCGTTGTTCTTTATTGATAAAGATCTAGCGGCATTGGCAAAAGCAGGCTCATCTTCAGTAATGGATGCCCCCGCTGAATAATTTCAGCAGAAAGATGGACTAACACAAACGTCTTTTTCTCTGGGCAGACTTACCAAAGATGTAGGGAGGAAAAGATGATCAGTGGAGATACGATTCTTTTAGCACTTATGGTGGTGACGGGAATTAATATGGCTCGATATCTAACCGCACTTCGTTCACTTATCTACATTATGCGTGAAGCTCACCCCTTGCTTTATCAGCAAGTGGATGGCGGCGGTTTTTTTACCACTCATGGTAATGTCACCAAGCAAGTTCGCCTTTACCATTATTTAAAGAGCAAAGAATATCACCATCATCATGACCCAGTCTTTACTGGGAAATGTGACCGAGTCAGAGAGCTTTTTGTGCTTTGCTGCGCTTTGATTGCATTAACCTCTTTGGTTGCTTTTCTGCTTTGAAAGGTAGATTGGCAAGGTGATTGTTTGCCGTTAGAATATTGAACCTAGTGAGTAAGGATGTGCTGGTCGCACATCCTTTTTTTATTGCAGTTGAGTGTCGGTCATGAATGAAAAAGTAGACGTAGTGGTGATTGGAGCGGGGGCCGCGGGGCTAATGTGCGCAGCGCAAGCCGCTAAGCGTGGGCGTCGAGTGCTGCTGGTTGATCACGCCAAAAAGCCGGGCCGAAAAATTTTAATATCAGGGGGCGGTCGCTGCAATTTCACTAATTACGATGTCTCTGCGGCCAATTATTTATGCCGAAATCCTCATTTTGTAAAATCAGCCTTATCGCAATACAGCAACTGGGATTTTATATCCCTGGTCAGTAAATATGGTATTGAGTTTGAAGAGCGTGAACATGGGCAACTGTTCTGCCTCGATTCTGCTAAAGAGATCGTTAACTTGCTATTGGCGGAGTGCCGCCACCCCAACTTGACCCAGCGCTATCAGGTGGAGATTCAAAAGATAGCAAAAACTGAGTCGGGTTTTTTCCTCAATACCTCGCAAGGCGACATTGAGTGTCAATCGCTGGTTGTCGCAACGGGGGGGCTTTCAATGCCAAAACTTGGGGCGACCCCCTTTGGCTATAAAATTGCAGAGCAATTTTCATTACCGGTATTACCAACCTGTGCCGGGTTGGTGCCTTTTACTTTACATGTCGCAGATAAAGAAGCCTTAGCTGAACTGTCTGGTATTGCGGTGCCGGTTGAGATTCAGGCTCAATGTGGCAAAAGTTTTAAAGAAGCGCTGTTATTTACGCATCGCGGTTTATCTGGGCCAGCGGTGTTGCAAATCTCGTCTTATTGGCAGCCCGGCCAAGCCATTACGATCAATTTATTGCCTAACATTGATGTCGACGCATGGCTGACAACAGCACGAGAAGAGCACCCTAATCAAACCCTGAAAACCACTTTAGCTCGGGTATTACCGAAACGGTTAGTAGAGGTGTTGTTAGAGCGTCAGCTCTTTGTCGATAAACCGCTGAAACAGTTTTCCACTAAAGCGCTGCTGAGTGTGGGAGAAGCGCTTGAGCAATGGACTCTTGTACCGAATGGCACAGAAGGTTATCGCACCGCAGAAGTGACACTCGGAGGGGTGGATACTGACGTTTTGTCATCGAAAACCATGGAATGTAAAACTGTCCCGGGTTTATTTTTTGTCGGCGAAGTGATGGATGTTACGGGCTGGCTCGGTGGCTATAACTTCCAATGGGCATGGTCGAGTGGTTTTGTGGCCGGGCAGTGGGTGTGAGTGAACCACAGTAAGGTCTCTTTTCCTTACTGTGGTATTTGACGTCATACGTGTATTTATAAACTGAATTTTTGTACCTGCTGTTGTAACGTTTCGGTATTAAGTTTCAACTGCTGGCTGACCGTATGGGAGTTTTGTAATGCGGTACGGATTTCTTCGGTCATATCCGCAATCATCTGCATATTTTGGTTAATTTCATCAGAGGTCAGCGATTGTTGCTCAGAAGCACAGGCAATTTGGGTACTCATATCGAAGATTTGATTGATGGCTTTCAATAAATCATTAATTTCTTCAACGGTTTCGTCTGCGTGTTGATTTAACATCGCCATCTCTTCTTGGCTTTCCCCCATCGCATGGCGGGCTAACTCTGAGTGATGGACGAGCTGATTGACGACGGATGTGATCTCTTCAGAACTTTCTGCTGAGCGAGAAGCTAAAGAACGGACCTCATCCGCAACGACTGCAAACCCTCTTCCTTGATCACCTGCTCGGGCGGCTTCAATTGAGGCATTCAGAGCAAGTAAATTCGTTTGCTCTGCAATGCCTTTAATTTCATTAATGATTTTGGTGATACCTTCACAATGGGTATTGAGATCTTCAACCACACGAGACGTTGTCGACATATTTTGAGCTAGTTTATTTAATGTAATGACGGTGTTGGCCATACGTTCTTGGCTGCGAATGGCATTGGTTTGCCCTTGCTCCGCAGCGCTGTGTGTTTGAGACACTCGTTGAGCGACTTCATGTGAACTGGCATTCATCTCTGTCACTGCGGCTGCGACGGTCTCTGTTTTTTGGCTCTGTTGAACAATACGTTGAGTGGATTCATTCGTATGGTTAAACATCTCTTGAGTTATCGAACTGACGTGTGTGGCATTCTCGGTGACGGAGGTGACGAGCTCTTTTAGGCTTTGTTGCATTCGAGCCAGTGACGCGAGTAAGCTGGTTGCATGGGCTTGGCGTAAATCAATGGGTTGGGTTAAATCTCCGTTAGCAATGCGATTTGCTACATCAACCGCCTGTTTTAGCTCACCCCCTAATGCGTTCGCTAAGCGTTTGTAAAACTGCCAAGATACGAAGATTAACAATGACATTGCGACGAAAATCATGGTTCCTGAGCCAGTAATAGCGGATTGTCTCACCTTTCCCGCGTCTTTAAAGGCATATTGTGCTAGCTGAGCTTGGTTATCAATGGCCTGTAGCCAAGGCATTCTAAAATCTTGCCATGCAGCGGCTTCACTTTCTCGAGTGATACGCATGGCTCCTTGAGCATCGCCAACAATAGCCCGTTCCATCATGCGGTCGGCTTCGAGCATCCAGCGGCGTAGTTGCTGCAATATTTGATGGATTTCGGGGGAGCCTTCTTGTTCAAGACTAGGTAGAACGTCAAGTATCTCTTGTTTAGCTCTGTTATAGCTCAAGTGAGGTTGAGTGGCACTTGGGTTGGCAATTTTAGCTAAAATTGCCAAGCGTAACCCTAATCCTTCTTGAAATAACCTAACCATATTACGTTCTTCTGTGAGATCGGTTTCAATATGGTGAATTAATACCCCTGAACTTTTATTCATTAGGAAAAAAGTAATGCCGGATGTCGCTATCATTAATATTGCAACAGTAAGCATTTTTAATACGAGAGCTCGCTTCACATTCAGCATAACTTATCCTCCATGGAATTTAATATTTTTATTATCAGTAGATTAGCTTGAACATGAAGGAGTGTATAGATGTCGATATTAAAAGTCACTTTCATAAGAGAGATACTATCTTATTGATTCGTTTTTATTATGGCGGCCTTAATTGTATTGCTTTTTATAATAAATTTATCTTTTTGATTTTTAACTGATTACTGAGTGAATATTGGCGGGGTGTATTCGGTTTCTTTAATTTTACAGTGTTTTCTTTATGATCTTTGAAAATAAATGGGTTGGTTGTGCTTTATTTTATATTTTACTGGGTGTCTTTTCTGGATGTTGTTTTTAAGAAACGATAATTAAATAGTATTTTGAATGTGAGTCGAGAGTCATTAATACATTCCCCTTTATTTAAAAATAAAGGGGAGAAATTAGTTGATTATTGATTTTTCTGTTTATAACGGTCAAAGATAACGGCGGCGAGTAAGATAGCACCTCGAACTACGTATTGAGCAAATGGCGACATGTTCAATAGGTTCATGGCGTTTTCCACCGTGCCTAAAATTAACACCCCAGCGATAACATAAGAGACTTTACCAATCCCACCTTTGAGCGATACCCCACCCAGTACACAAGCTGAAATCACCACTAACTCAAAACCGACGGAGGTCATGGGTTGGCCACTGGTCATCCGTGCGGCAAGAATGACACCAGCTAGGGCGGAGATAAAGCCAGAGATGGTGAAGATCAGCATTTTGGTTTTAACGACATTGACCCCTGCGAGACGTGCGGCTTCTTCATTCCCACCAATGGCCAGTGTGTTACGCCCATAAACGGTGCGGTTGAGTAAAAACGCAAATACAGCGAAGGTGATGAGGGTTAACCAAATCGGGGTTGGAATGCCAAAGATAGAGGAGTTACCTAGGGCGAAAAAGTGCTCTTCGGTAATGCCTACGGCTTTACCATCAGAAATGATATAACCTAATCCTCGGGCAATTTGCATGGTTGCTAAGGTGGTAATTAAGGCGTTAATTTGTAGTTTCGCAATCACGAATCCGTTGAGTAGCCCAAAGAAAATACCAGAAAGTAACCCGGCTCCAATGCCAAGGACGACGCTGCTGGTGGCGTTAATGGCAACGGCAGTGACAACGCCGGAACAAGCGATAACGGAGGCGACCGAAAGGTCGAGATCGCCACAGGCGAGGCAGAAGAGCATGGCACAGGCCACCATACCACTCATGGAAATGGCTAATCCTAATCCTTTCATATTGATGAAGGTGGCAAAGTAGGGGACAAAAAGGCTACAGAGTAAGAACAGCCCAGCAAAGACCATCAACATGCCAAATCGGTCCCAAATTTTGGCAAAATTCAATCCACTGGGTTTCTGTTCAGAATTGACCATTTTAGTCGAACTGGATAGAGACATAATGTTATTCCTTTAAGTATTTAAGCCGCCGCTTTATCTTTGCCTAACATGGCCAAACGAAGGGCTGTTTGCTCTTTAAATTCATCACGTTGTAATTCACCTGATACTGCGCCATCTTTCATCACCAGAAGGCGATCAGAGATTCCCAACACTTCGGGTAAATCGCTGGAAACGACTAAGACGGTAACGCCATTTTCAGCCAGCTTAAAAATCAGTTCATAAATTTCGGACTTGGCTCCTACGTCAATGCCACGGGTGGGTTCATCTAACAAAATCACACTCATATCGGTCGATAACCAACGACCAAGAATGACTTTTTGTTGGTTTCCTCCAGACAGTTTGCCAATAGGTTGGTCGAGTGAGGCGGATTTAACGTTCAGGGCTTGGTGTTGATATTGGGCATTTTTCGCTTCCCAACGAAAATCAATCAAACTACCCAGTTTGAGGTGCCAAGGGCGGGCACTGATGTTGGTATTTTCAGCAACCGACATAATGGGGATAATTCCATCGCTTTTACGATCTTCCGGACAAAGGGTGATACCCGCTCTGATGGCATCGCTGGGTTTGCGTACCTGAATTCGAATATCGTGTAGGTATAATTCACCCGCAGTGGTTTTTTCTGCGCCGAAAATCAGTCGAGTCAATTCGGTACGCCCGGCTCCGACCAGCCCAAACAAGCCGAGAATTTCCCCTTGGCGAATATCGAGTGAAACTGGGGCTGATAGGCCAGGACCTTGAAAGTTTTCTATCCGTAAGCCACTTCTCCCCAGCTCTCGTGGGCGGTAGTTATAGATATCGTTAATTTCACGGCCTACCATCAGTTCGACTAATCGGTCATGAGTGAGTTGTGAGAGGTCGTCAAAGGTTTGTACATGGGTACCATCTTTAAAGATGGTGATGGCGTCGCACAGATCGAAGATCTCTTCCATACGGTGTGAGACGTAAAGAATGATTTTACCGTTATCACGCAATTCACGGATAACTTTAAATAAGTTTTGAATTTCCCGTTGCGAAAGGCTACTGGTTGGCTCATCAAAGGCAATGATTTGTGCATTACGGCTCAGTGCTTTTGCTATTTCCACCATTTGCCATTGGCCAATCGAAAACTCTTTGAGTGGGCGTGATGGGTCAAAATCTTCCCCTAGGCGTAATAACTGCGCTTTGGCTCGTTGGTTTAAGGTTTCGGTATCCACTCGGCCATTCTTGGTCGGTAGCTGGCCTAGATAAATGTTTTCCGCCACGCTTAATTCGGGGACCAGATTGAGCTCTTGGTAAATAATGGCAATCCCTTGTTCCAACGCCTCGTTGGTGGAGGAAAACGCGACATTTTCACCATTAATCACCATTCGACCATCGGTAGGTTGGTAGAGCCCGCTTAAGGTTTTGAGCAAGGTGGATTTGCCTGCTCCATTTTCACCCATTAAAGCGTGGATGCTGCCAGCATTGGCGCGAAAGCTGATATTGTCGAGCGCTTTCACCCCAGGGAAGTGCTTGGAAATGTTGTGAAACTCTAGGTAAGAGGAGGTCATCGGCATCACATTTTCTCCGTGTCATTGAGAGGGTGACAGTGATCACCGTCACCCTAAATGGGACTTACAATCCTTTTTTCTCGAGCTCTACTTTGAAGTTGTCACGTGTGATGAGTACCACATCAGTGACTTCAACAAACTTGCTAGGCTCAACCCCTTCTTTTACCCAATGGTAGAGAGAGGCAATACTCTTATAGCCGTGAACATCAGGGCTGGGCAGTAGCGATCCATAGAAACCGGTTGCCTGAGATTTTGCCAGTTCGTTGACGGCATCAACTCCGTTGATACCAATGCCTATGATGTTTTGAGCTGTGAATCCTTGCCCTTCAGTCGCTCGAACGCCACCTAATACCGTATTGTCATTCATGCCAACAATGAGCCACTGTTTCACCATAGGGTATTGGACCAGCAATGAGTTCGCGGCATCCAATGCACCAGGAATATCGTTGGTTTTGGTGGGAACTCGGTAAATTTGACCAGCAGGGAAGCCCGCTGCTTTGAGCGCAGAGATTGAACCATCAACACGGCGACGCGCGGTATCTAGCTCATCGGCGGTAATCGCCATCACGCCCGTGGTGGTAACATCCCAGCCCCGTTTTTGCATTTCGTTGTACAACTCTTGGCCTTGGCGTTCACCAATGGCGGTTGCTGCCATCATGACTAAAGGTACATCTGTCATGGGCTCGCCTTTCGCATTGAGGAATTGATCATCCACGGTAACGACTTTCAGATCGTAGCTTTTGGCTTTTGCCATAATGGCTGGTCCTAATTTCGGATCCGGAGTGCAGATGACAAACCCTTTCGCTCCTTGAGCGGCTAAAGTATCAATCGCATTGAGTGTTTTTTCACCATCCGGGACGGCCATTTTAACTAAGTCAAAGCCCAGATCTTTTGCGGCTTTTTCGGCAAAAGCCCATTCGGTTTGGAACCAAGGCTCTTCGGGTTGTTTAACCAGATAGCCCAATCGCATCTCATCTTTTGAACCAAAAAAAGCGTTAGCAGAAGCACTTAATAAAGTGAGTCCAGATAAGGCGACAGTAGAGAGTAAGGTTTTTAGTTTCATTGTTATTCCATCCGCTGGTAGGGGTTGTTTCGTTATCCATCTTTGTGCATCTCGATATAACTTGGAGTGACCCAAATCACACCAAAAAAATGTAGCTGTTTTGTCCATTTATTTGGCGAAACTGAACATGATGGGGATCCCAATTATTTCCGTTCTAATAATCACTTATCCAATTAAGCGTATTTTTTACCGATGAAAAGTCGATTTAATGAAAAATTTGCGGGTGAATTATATTTCTAACCGTAAGCACAAAATGAACGGTCTGACGTTTTTGTCCATGTTTGTAGCAGGGTGGTTTATGGTTGAATGTCGGTGTGAGGGGTATAACAACATAACACTCATCGACATGGAGTTGTTATGAATCCTTTCATTACTCAACCTGCACATGTGATTGGTCTGGACTTTGGTTCAGATTCCGTGCGCGCTTTACTCGTGAACGCCATCAGTGGTGAAGAAGTCGCCTCTGGAGTCACTTATTATCCTCGTTGGATGCAAGGT
>JTFO01006270.1_pt1 | contig 12009 bp, 11 predicted proteins | sample 235411 | NCBI WGS metagenome assembly JTFO01 (sample SAMN03067590, study PRJNA260953) | activated sludge metagenome | biome: Sludge; feature: Wastewater; isolation source: CETP activated sludge from laboratory augmented bioreactor treating... | place: India:Gujarat | collected 2013-04
CCCCAGATGCCCGAGAGCTTGTCGCGGGCCAGTTGCAAGTAGATCTGGTCGTCCTGGCTGGTGCCCAGCTCTTCTTCGATCACACCGAGCTGGTCCGCCCCTTTCAACAGGTACAAGCCACGCCGAGGTGGCTGTGCGCCCACAATCCCTTTTTCCGCCAGATAGGCCAGCGCCCCGCGTATGGGCGAGCGCGAAGCACCCAGCGCCTCGGCCAGAGATTGTTCCGTCAAATGATGCCCGGCCTGCAAATGCCCGGCCCGCACGTAATCCAGCAGGCGATGCGCCAAAGTGACATGCAAAGAATTGGATTGGCTTTTCATGCCGACATTCCTAAAAATCGAAGCGATCCTGGATCGTTTTATTGTATTATATACAAACAAAATACAATTTAATTGTTTTACAAAGGCTCCAGACGCATAATTTTGTTGGGATTATTCTTGTCGAAAGCCCGCTGACATCGCGCGAGTCCACACGGATTCACACAGCGATGACGTAGTCAGAGGGCCCTCAGGTCGGCCCCCTCCAACCTTCTCATTACGGATGAATCGTTTGCCATGTCTCAGTCTCTTGCCCTAGAAACGCTGTCCCTGAACGGACGTTCCGTACGTTACGTTCCTATCGCCGACATACCCGGTATTGAAAAACTGCCGTATTCGCTGCGCGTTCTACTGGAAAACCTCTGTCGTCAAAAGGCCGTGCGTCACGCCGACGTGGATCAGGAGATTGATTCCCTGCTCCAGCGCAAGGTGGGCGACGGCATCACCTTCTACCCTGCCCGCGTATTTGGTCAGGACATTCTGGGTTTGGTGATGTTGCTGGATATGGCAGCTTTACGCGAAGGCGTTGAGGCCGCCGGTGGCGACGCCAGCCGCGTTCGGCCACAGGTGCCTATCGACGTCATTATTGACCACTCCCTGCAAGTGGACAGTTGGGCCAACCCCAAGGCAGCCGACATCAACCTGGCACGCGAATACCAACGTAATGGCGAGCGCTTTGCCTTCCTGCGCTGGTGTTCCAGCAACTTTGATGGCGTCAAAGTCGTGCCGCCCGGCAAAGGCATCATGCACCAATTGCACATCGAGCATATTGGCCAGGTTGTCTGGACCGAGGAAGGCAAGGACGTGGATCTGGTCTACCCAGATAGCTGTGTGGGCACCGACAGCCACACCCCTATGGTCAACGGCCTGGGCATTCTGGGCTGGGGTGTTGGGGGTATTGAAGCCGAAGCCGTGATGGTGGGTCTGCCCGTTGCCATCGCCCTGCCTGCCGTAGTGGGTATCGAGCTGACCGGCAAGATGAATGACGGCGTGCTACCTACCGACCTGGTGTTGGTCATTACCCAGAAACTGCGCGAACTGGGCGTGGTGGGCAAGTTTGTGGAGTTCTTTGGCCCCAGCGTGGACGAGCTGTCCCTGGGCGACCGCGGCATGATCGCCAATATGGCCCCTGAATACGGCGCCACCGCCGTATTCTTCCCGATTGACGACGCTGCCCTGCACTACATGCACATGACGGGCCGTCCGCAAGAACAGATTGATCTGGTTGAGCAATACAGCAAGGTTCAAAAGCTGTGGCGCGATCCGGCTGCTCCCGCTCCTGTTTACGACACCGTACTGAAACTGGATCTGAGCAGCATCAAACCCAGTCTGGCTGGCCCCAGCAATCCCGAAGATCACCTGGATCTGGATACTGCGGCCCAGTCCTTCCCCGCCCATCACCAGAAAATTGCTGGCCGTCCTTACGACCCGCAACGTGCGGTGCCCGTGGAAGGCGAGGACTTTGTTCTGAATGATGGCGATGTGGTCATTGCCGCTATTACCTCCTGTACCAATACGGCCAACCCCGCCAATATGATGGCCGCCGGTTTGCTGGCCCGTAACGCCGTGGCTCGTGGTCTGCGCAGCAAGCCTTGGGTCAAGACTTCGCTGGTGCCCGGTAGCCAGGTCACTGCCGACGTGCTGGAACGCGCCCAACTGCAAGATGACCTGGATGTGCTGGGCTTTAACATTGCTGGTTTTGGCTGCACCACGTGTAACGGTGGTTCGGGCCCGCTGCCTGCCAATATCGTCAACGCAATTGAGTCGGAAAAGCTGATCGCCACCGCCGTGCTGTCGGGCAACCGCAACTTTGAAGGCCGTATTCACGCCAACGTGCGTGCTGCTTACCTGGCATCGCCCGCTCTGGTCGTAGCCTACGCCCTGGCTGGCAACCTGAATGTAGACCTGACCCGCGACCCGCTGGGCAAAGATCAGGACGGTAAAGACGTCTACCTAAGCGACATCTGGCCCAAATCGGCCGAAGTGCAAGAAGCTATCCACGGCGCTTACGACCGCGACCTGTTCATCGAACGCTATGCCGAGCTGTACGACGGCGGCGAACCTTGGGACGCCCTGGCCCGCGAAAGCAATGGCGGCCACTACCCATGGGAAGCCGACAGTACCTACATCCGCAAACCGCCTTACTTTGACGGCCTGCAACGCGAGCCCGCCCCCGTGGCCAACCTGCGCGGCATGCGTCCGCTGGCGATTTTGGGTGACTCCATCACCACCGACCACATCTCGCCATCAGGTTCGATCAGCCTGGGTACGCCTGCCGCTGACTTCCTGCTGTCCAAGGGGGTGGAGCAAAAAGACTTCAACAACTACACCACGCGTCGTGCCAACCACGAAGTGGTCAAACGTGCGACCTTCGCCAACATCCGTCTGCGCAACAAGATTGTTCCCGGCGTGGAAGGCGGTGTCACCAAGGTGATGCCTGAAGGCGAAGTGATGCGTATTTTTGAAGCGGCCCAGGCCTATCAAGAGCGTCAGGTTCCCCTGCTGGTGATTGCCGGCAAGAACTACGGTTGCGGCTCCTCGCGCGACTCCGCCGCCAAGGGCCCCGCTTTGCTGGGTGTGAAGGCCGTGGTCGCAGAAGGCTTTGAGCGTATCCACCGCACCAACCTGGTCGGTATGGGTGTGCTGCCTCTGCAGTTCCAGGACGGCACCAATGCCGACACCCTGGGTCTGGATGGCACCGAAACCTTTGATGTGAAAGGCCTGGAAGAAAACCTGGGGGTACGTTCCCAAGCCGAACTGATCATCCACCGTCTGGATGGCAGCACCCAGTCCGTGCCGGTGATCGTGCGTCTGGATACGGTCGAGGACATGGAGTACTGGCGCCACGGCGGTATCCTGCCACGCGTCTGGCGCAAGTACCTAGAGAACTAAGCCTGTGCAGGCTTAGCTCATCCAGCTAGTTCGCCACATCAAACGCCAGGGGTCACACCCTGGCGTTCTTGTTTGGCCAGTCGCAACCAATGCTCGATGCGCAGCAAGGCGTGATGCGCACTTTGCTGACGGATTTCATCCCGCGTCCCATCAAACACAATGGTTTCGGTATAGACGACCAAAGGATCATATTTATCCTGCGGCTTGAACAGCCAGGCAAAACATTGCGTCCCGGCCGGAATCTGCGGCTCTGCAATATCGTCCGCCACCCCCGTATTGGCAATGATCACATTGGCCGGAGTCAATTCCGCCGCTCCTTTGGCCATAGCCCGTGCCACTGCTTCACTGCACAGATTGTTTTCTGCCAGCACCCGCTGATCGACGCCCAGGCATCGATACTTGGCCTGCGGCGAGTAAGTCACAAAAGCACAATCGAGTACGGTTGCCGCCCCCGCTTGGTCAGCCAGCGTGGACGCAATCAGACCTGCTGTGCAGGATTCTGCGGTTGCCAGCGTCAGCCGGGCCTCGGTCATGGTTTTAACCAAGCGAGCAAGATCTACATCGTTCATGGCATACCCTCCTTATTGCTGAAACAAGGACGGTTTATTCAACCATAAAGTAAAAAAGCAGGAAACCAGCTCCTGCTTTCTGCTCACCATCGGGAACATACGCTTACGCTGCCCAAAAACTTGATCAGTCCCCAAACAGGCTGGACATATCCGTTGCTTCCAGCCCCAGATTGCTAGCCAGTTGATCAAAGCAGCGCAAGGCCGCTTCTATATCCTCGTCCGGGATCCCTTCAAACAAGGGAGCACGAGATTGGCGCAGCAATTCCAGCAAACGTTTGTGAAAGTCGCGCCCTTTATCGGTCAGGCACAAAAGGCGTGCACGCTTGTCCTGCTCGTCGGGCAGGCGCGCCAGCAGGCCGCCAGACTCCAACTGATCGATCAGACGCACCAGCGTTGGTCCCTCCAGCCGCATCATGCGTGCCAGTTGCCCTTGCCGTATCGGTTCGCCCAACTGAGCCAGATAACGGATAGGCAAAATAGTGGCCTCGGACACACCGTAACGCACCAGGGTCTGATCCAATTCACGACGGTAAAGGCGCGCCAGCACAATCATGGACAAGCCGAACCGTTCATAAAGTTGGTGATTCATCAGGAGGTCTCCACAGCGCGCGGCATAGCATTAGGCGGGTAAGCATAAACCAAAACCGGTGTGGCCCCTTGCAGGGACTGGGCGACGTCCAGTATCGCCTGCGCTAAAACGGTATCGCTGCAAGATTGGCTGATGCGCTGCAATTGTTGGGCCAATTCCTGCGGCTGGTGCTCAAACCCTTCCAGCAGCTCACCTACCAGCGATACACACGCCTGCTGCTGCGCCCCGCGCTTGGCCAGGCGTTTGAGTTCAATCACGCCACGCCCCAAATTGATCAGTGACAACAGGCCCGGCGGAGTCTGCTCCCCCATCCAGTGCAATAACTGCACCCATTGCCGGGCCACTCGCCCACGCCATACACGAAACAAACGGGGGCGGGAACGACGTATCAAGGGATACAGCTCACGCACGACTCGCCGCACCAGCGCTTGGCCACGAGGATGCGTACGACGCGGCAAAAGGAAAAAAGCGCTGCACACCACCGCCGAACCCGCCAGCAAAGGCAGGGATTCTTTCAGGATGATGGGTCCAGTCACCGCTGCCATTCCCGCCTGGCTGGCCAACTGAAAACACATATTCGCATCCAGCGCCCAAGCCGATGTTGGACGATTTGCACGCAACAAACCGCCGATCACCACAAAGGGCAGTACCGAGGCAATCACCTGCCAGTCCGTCACCAAATGCCCCTGAAGCAGATAACGATACAAACTGGCCACCACCACACCCACAGTAATCCCGGTAAACATGGTGCGACTCATTAACTGCGGGCGCGGCATGGAGCCCAGAATGATGGAGAAGGTACACACCCCCATGGCCATCAATTCCAGCGCCGGGCTGGACAAGGCAAAGGCAATTGCCCCGGCACTAAAAGCCGCCAAGCCACTGATCAGTCCCGTGCGAGTTGCCAAGGGCCAATCTACAGAAATAGCGGGCGTGGTCAGAAAGCGGTGGCGACCACGTCGGGCGGGCGCCTGAGTGGCAAACAAACCTTCTTCTGCCCGTTGGATTTGCCCCATGGCACGGCGCAAACGGGCCAGGCTGATTTGCCCCTCCTGTCTGGCTGCCGTCTTTGCCAGCACCTTCAAAGGCTGACCGTCCTGCAGGCGTTGCGCCTGCTCCAGCAAGGACGATGCATAATCAGCGGCGAGGCACCGCCCTCTTTCTCTTTGACGCACAATCATTTCACTGGCAGCCAGCAACTCGATCACCGCATACAAAAACGCATCCACATAAGGCAAGCGGCGATACGCATCCCAGGAACCGGCCGCCAAAATACGGGCTTGGCCGTCCAGGTCCACCATCTCCTGGCGGATCCGGCTGAGCAAGGCCTGATCCGGCTGTGCATAAGACGGCCCCAAGGCGTGCGCCGCCAAACGCAAGGCATCGGCTGCCAAAACCCGCACACGCTGGTAATACGTCTTGCGCTGACTACGCGGTGTCGTCCGGGAACACAACAAGGTTGTCACCAGCACCCCGATCAAGGTGCACTCCACCCGCGACAAGGCCAAGTCCAGCGACGTATCCGGTGCCAGCACAGACGGCAAGACCACCACACCAATGGTGATGCCTGCCAACATGGGCAAGTAGGACAAAGCACCCCGCAACACGTGGGTCAAAGCCGACGCCACGCCCACCACCAGCGCCATACCCAACAATTGCAAATAGGCGTTGGGCAAATGTAAAAACGCCAAGCCCAGCCCTGCTCCTATCAAGGTTCCCAAGATTCGCCACAAGGCCCGCTCATACACCAGGCCCCGATAGGCTTGGGACAAGACCCACACCGGCATGGCAGCCCAAAAGGGGTTATCAACGGACAACAAAACAGCAATCGCAAAAGACAGCCAGGCAGCCATGGCCATATTCAGGCCATGCAAGAGCGCAGGCCGATCCAACTGCATCCAGGGAGAAAAGGCAAACATAAGAAAAGGGAAACTGAACAGTCGCTAAAGCATGATTATATAGATAGCTTACCTACCTATTCAATTAACCCCCGCCTTTAAGGGCTAAACACCCCGCGCCTGACCCCTATTTATCAGCCACCTCATTGTTCATTGTCAGTTTTCATAAACTATCGCTCTGCAGACATGGTCAAACCGTACGGGACCGTTCTATGATGTTGGCATCCTGATAGGCGGGTACCCGAAATCCCGCCCTATCACCCCGTTTTCTTGGCAGGAGTCATTATGCAAAAGTGGCTGACACGCTACACCGCCTTCTACATCATCATTGGCCTGACCGCCTTGTTCTTGCTGCTTTCCTTGTTCAAAAGCGCAAGCTGGCTATGGCTGGCGATCCCAGGGCTGGCCCTGTGTATTCAGGGCTTGGTGGACATCACGCAAACTCGTCACGCCATTCGTCGCAACTATCCGGTTATTGGCAATCTGCGCTTCATTTTTGAAGCCATTCGCCCAGAAATTCGCCAGTACTTTCTGGAGGGCGATGAGCAGCAACTGCCCTTCTCACGTGCGGACCGCTCCCTGGTGTACCAGCGAGCCAAACAGCAAATTGACAAGCAGCCTTTTGGTACCCACCAGGAGGTCTATAACAATGGATATGAGTGGATGAACCACTCCATGACGCCCAAACACATCAAGGACGCGCAGTTCCGTATTGATGTCGGCGGACCGGACTGTACCCAGCCTTACTCTCTGTCGGTGCTGAATATTTCAGCCATGAGTTTTGGGGCGCTGTCGGCCAATGCCATCCTGGCCCTGAACAAAGGTGCCAAGATGGGCAATTTTGCGCATGACACAGGCGAAGGTGGCATCAGTACCTATCACCTGCGCCACGGTGGCGACCTGATCTGGAATATTGGCTCGGGCTATTTTGGGTGCCGGGATGAACAAGGCAACTTCTCGCCCGAACGCTTTGCCGAGCGCGCCACCCAGGATCACGTCAAGATGATTGAAATCAAGCTGTCGCAGGGAGCCAAACCCGGCCACGGCGGCATCTTGCCCGGCACCAAGGTCTCACCGGAGATTGCCCTGGCGCGCGGTGTACCCGAGGGCGTGGATTGTAATTCGCCAGCCAGCCATAGCGCCTTTCGCTCCCCCGTCGAATTGCTGGAGTTCGTCGCCAAGCTGCGTACTTTGTCCGGCGGCAAGCCCGTAGGCTTCAAACTCTGTATCGGGCACCCCTGGGAATGGTTTGCCATTGCCAAAGCGATGCTGAAAACAGGCATTACACCGGACTTTATTGTGGTCGATGGTGCTGAAGGGGGTACCGGTGCCTCCCCCGTGGAGTTCATTGACCACGTTGGTACTCCTTTGCGCGAGGCTCTGCGTCTGGTCCACAACACCTTGGTCGGTATTGGCCTGCGCGAGCAAATCCGCCTGGGCGCCTCGGGCAAGATCATCAGTGCCTTTGATATGGCCCGCATCATGGCCTTGGGCGCAGATTGGTGCAATAGCGCACGCGGCTTCATGTTTGCCGTGGGCTGCATTCAGGCCCAGGCCTGTCATACCGACAAATGTCCAACCGGCGTGGCAACGCAAGACCCGCAACGTCAAAAGGCCCTGGTGGTGGATGACAAGTCCTTGCGCGTGGCCAGCTTTCACGGCAATACCCTCAAAGCGCTGGCTGAATTGCTGGGTGCGGCAGGCCTGGAACATCCGAACCAGCTACGCCCTCACCATATCGCCCGTCGTATCAGCAACGGCGAAGTGCGTGTGATGTCGGCTCTGTTCCCGGATCTGAAAAAAGGCGAACTGCTGCGCGGCCACTACCGTCAAACGATTTTCCGCGTAGGCTGGCCCATGGCCAATCCCGACTCCTTCGAACCGGCCTACAGCCTGAGCAAAGCCTTGTCCTACTTGAATGATGAGGCTGACCCCGAGGACACAATCAAAAAACAGGATGCCGCCGACAGCGCCGGCCAAACCCTGGTCTGAACGCGGTATGGCGGCTGTTTCCCTAGCGAGACTGCCGCTGCATCCCTACCCCTGCATCGACTTCCCCGTAGACTTGAACACCGGAAGGCCGACTCCAGCTGCTGTCGGCTGAACGGTCCGGTGTTGAACACGCTGCCAGTCCCAAGACCATGACCAAGGCGCTCAGCACCCCATAAATCTGTCGCATATCAAGCTCCTTGATGATAGGCGTCTACTGTGCCACAGAATTTGGGCAAACAAATTTCCATCTGTACTAGAATGCTCTGATCATGGTCAGGCACTGCGCACTCCCCTTCTCAGGTACTCGCCGCCAGTTTTTACTGGTATTGGCGATATGCGCCCTGCTCTTGCGTGGCCTGATTCCCAATGGCTATATGCCCAGTGCCGACCCCGCCAATGCAGCCGCCCTCAGTTTATGCGTGCAGGGCGACCCTTTCCTGGCGCAATGGAGCGGTCAATTCTCCGGACCGGAACACGACGAGCAGCACACGCTGCATGCCGCCTGTTTATTTGCTCAGGCCCAAGCACAAAAAGCCCTGAATGATACGCCCAGCCCCGCCTGGGATCTGGCACAAACACCACGACATACCTGGGACACTGCCCAACAGGCGGCGGCTCCCGTTCTTCCCCTAACGGGCCCGCCCCTGAGTGCGCGCGGGCCTCCCGCTACGCCCGTTTCCTGACTAGCCCTGGCTGCCCGGCGCAGCCACTCCATGTTGTCAATTAGCGGGATATTTCTATGAACGCCTCCTTCTCACGCCGCCAGCTCTTGCTTGCCATGCTGGCCACTCCTTTGGTCCTGAGCGCTTGCGGCGACAAAGCCCCCAAGCAGCCTGCCTTTCGCAATCTGGAAGGTGTGGACATGAGCAGTGCCGACTTTGCCAAGGATTTCAGCTTGCTCGATACCGAAGGCCAACGTCGCACCATGGCCGACTATCGCGGCAAGATCGTACTGATCTTCTTTGGTTTTACCCAATGTCCCGACGTCTGCCCGACCGCACTGACCCGGGCCGTCGACATCAAGGAGCAGTTGGGCGAGGATGGCGACAAGCTGCAAGTCTTGTTTATCTCCATTGACCCGGAGCGCGACACGCCCGAATTGCTGCGTGCCTACATGCAGGCTTTTGACCCCAGTTTTGTGGCCTTGCGCCCCACCGAAGAGGAACTGGCCAAAACCGCCAGCGACTTCAAAGTTTTTTACCAAAAGGTTCCTACCGGCTCCAGCTACACCATGGACCACAGTGCCTTGACCTATGTGTATGACACACAAGGCAAGTTGCAGATCGCCCTGCGTCATACGCAAACGGCTGAAGAAGCCGTGGCTGATATCGGCCAGGTACTGGCTTTGAGCAAATGAACCCCAACAGGATTACCAACATGAAACGTACTATTGCTTCCTCGCTTTTCTCCCTGGCCGCTTTGATAAGCCTGCCTACCCTGGCCCAGGCCGAAGTCACCGTGACCGATCCCTGGGTTCGCGCCACGGTTCCCGGCCAGCAAGCCACTGGCGCCTTCATGGTGCTGCAATCGACTGACAACGCCCAGTTGGTGGGTGCCAGCAGCAGCTTGAGCAAACAAGTGGAAGTGCATGAAATGGCCATGGAAAACGACGTTATGCGTATGCGTCAGGTCGAGAAAATCGACCTGCCCACCGGCAAAGCTGTCGAACTCAAGCCTGGCGGTTACCACATCATGCTGCTGGGTCTGGACAAGCAGGTTCAAGAAGGCAGCTCGGTGGATCTCACCTTGCAAATCCAGAATGCCGCTGGCCAGAAGGAGGAGCTGAAAATCAACGCCCCGGTCCGTGCCTTGAACACCAAAGCCAACCAGGGCCACAAGGGTGCACACGGCCACTAAGCCACCTGCCTGCAGTCCTGAACACGAGCTACCTTAGCTGTTTGAAGGGCTTTGTTTCAGACTTGCGGGTTTTCCATAATTGGCGGGTTTTGATTCGCTGACGTACAGTGAAATCACTGACATAGTGTCAGTAAGCTGTCTGAAACACAGCTTCCCAAAACTGCCATCATGGTAGTTCACCGCCGCCAGAGCGGCATATAGGCCCTACCGCAACGGTAGGGCCTTCGTGTTTCTGGACCCGTCTCATTGCGTATCACTAGGCCCCTGCCCAGGTCTGGAGTACAGTTAAAACCGTAGCGTCGGTTTAACCTTGCAAGGAGTACCTAGATGGCTCTAAGTCCACATGACAACAATCGCTCTGAGTTGCTACGTCAACTGCCCTTGAAACCAGGATGGTTCATTGGTCTGGGCATTGCCCTGATTATTTTGGGTCTGATCGCCTTGATCTACGTGGTTGGCGCCACCGTTGCCAGCGTGGTGTATGTCGGTATCCTGATGAGCATAGGCGGCGTGCTGCATCTGGCTCATGCCTGGAGCGCCAAAGGCTGGCGCGGCTTTCTGTTCTGGAGCCTGAGCGGCATTTTGTACTTGTTCGCCGGTCTGATTGCCATTAGCAATCCTCTGGTGGGTGCTACCGTCCTGACCCTGGTTTTTGGCGCATTCCTGATCGCCTCCGGCGCGTTCCGACTCTGGATCTGGTTCCAGAACCGGGCCCAGGCAGGCGGCGGCTGGATGGCCTTTTCCGGCCTGATTACGCTGGCAGCCGGTTTGATCATTGCGGCAGGCTGGCCTGGCAATAGTGTCTGGATTCTGGGCTTGATCCTGGGTATTGATTTGCTGACCCAAGGTTGGGCTAGCCTCTTGCTTGGCATGGCGATCAAACGCAGCAACACGTAATCTGACAGCAACACTCAAAGGCAAGTTTGCTTGCTGTTTTGATCGCCTTGTTAGCACTGCGCAATACATAACAACTCACAAAACAATGCCCGATCACAGCCTCAGTCTGGTCGGGCATTATTTTCACATAAAGGTAGGAAAGCCCTTGCAGCTAGAACCCTGTTTGCTGTTTCTCATCCGCAAAACATCGGCTGCCAAATTGGCCAACGCTAATAAACTCGAAGCACAACTCTCTGACCCAACGTCCAGCGCAATTATTGGCTCTCCAATTCCGGCAAAGCTGCATCTCGTCCTCGCAGCCAAGGCTGACGCGTATGCGCCAGCATCTGCGCATCGCCAGGGCTATCGCCATACGCCATATCCAGTGCGACTGGTTTATCCCCCAGCCAGGCCTGAAGACGATTTACTTTTTCCTGCCCCCAACAATTAGCACTGGCCATTCCCACACAGCCTTTTTGCTCATCGAAGGCCAGCTCTGTTGCCAGCACCTGCACCATGCCCTGAGCCTTAGCCCAGGCTTGCAAATAAATAGACGGCGAGGCACTGACCAGCAGCACAGTATCGCCCCGTTCTCGGTGAGCACGGATTCGTTCCATCATTTCAGGACGGACAATCTGTGGCACATAGTCCCGCACATACGTGTCGGCCAAAGCCTGAACCTGCTCCCGGTTCAATCCACCCAAGGCACTACGCAAAAAACGATGCTTGATCGCCTGACGACGCTGCGGGCCGCGATCCCACACCAACACGCGGGGCACGCAGGCTAGATAAGCACGAATACAGACCGGCCAGCCCCGCATGCGGCGTATAAAGTCCTGCAAGCTGTCCCGATCTGTAATCGTGCCATCAAAATCAAATGCGACCAGCACAGATACCCCTTTGGTGTTTGGAAAACAGGCTAGTGTAAAGGGGAACCCCCGCCCTTCCCAAGTCCGACCTTATAAAGCCCAGCCACCCAGGTAGAAAACGGCCAACGCCAGTGCAATCAGAACCGTGCC
>JTFO01003216.1_pt1 | contig 11962 bp, 8 predicted proteins | sample 235411 | NCBI WGS metagenome assembly JTFO01 (sample SAMN03067590, study PRJNA260953) | activated sludge metagenome | biome: Sludge; feature: Wastewater; isolation source: CETP activated sludge from laboratory augmented bioreactor treating... | place: India:Gujarat | collected 2013-04
GAATCGCCACATCAGCTTCGGTTCGGCTTCCAGCTAAAGCAGAGATCTTTTCTAGCCACTCTCCCACTTGAGCCACCTCTTTCCCAACACGCGTCTCGACATGTCCAACATGATCAACCACGGCACCATGGAATTTTTCGGATGATCCTCGACTTTTACGCCACTGAAAATATTGTACCGAATCCGAACCATGTGCCACGGCCTGAATCGAGGAAAGTAAATGCATCCCCGGTTTTTTTAGCTTAGTAATGGGCTGCCAGTTAGTTTGGCTTGGTGTCGATTCCATTAATAAGAAAGGTTGCTGCTTAAGGGTTCTCATCAAATCGTGGTACATCGCGGTATAGCAAGCCAATGCTAAATCATCTTCCCCTTTATGCCATAAGGGATAACTGTCCCATGATGCAATATCAATGACTTTACTCAATTTCCAATAATCGTAATCGTAAAAGTACTCCATCAAGTTTGCAGTAACAGGTAAATTTGGGTTCACTGCTTTGAGTGGCTTAATTTCTTGTAAGCAGAAATCCGTCACTTGCTCGGTAACAAAACGTTTCCAGTCCAAATTTTGCCCATGTACGGCATTTTCACCAATCGGTGACGGTGATTCGAGCTGATCCCAGTTTTGATACGTGTGACTCCAAAACTTACTCCACCATTTTTTATTCAATTCATCTAAACTGATGTAGCGCTTTTTAAGCCAAGAACGAAAAGCCGCCTGACAATGATGGCAATGACAGTCTCCACCATATTCGTTTGAAATATGCCAACCAATAACCGCAGGGTGTGTAGAATAACGCTCGGCTAATTTCGTATTCATGATACGAACTTTTTCCCGGTATTCTGGAGAGGTATAACAGTGGTTATGGCGCCCTCCATGTAATTGTTTCACCCGCGCAGCATTGACACGAAGAACACTCGGATACTTCTGCGAAAGCCAAGCGGGGCGAGCCCCACTTGGTGTTGCTAGCAATACATGAATATTATGGTTTGCTAAACGATCGAGTACCTCATCTAGCCAAGTAAAATCAAAAATACCTTCTTCTGGCTCTAATGTAGCCCAACTAAAAATCCCTACTGACATGACATTACAGTGAGTCTGCTTCATCAACTCAATATCTTTTTCTAAGATATCGGGGCGATCCAACCATTGCTCAGGGTTATAATCCGCGCCATGCAGTAGATGATTGACTTTAGGCAGAATAGGTAAACATTTTTCCATAACAACAACTCCTAGCGTCATGCTTTATTCATTTTTAAAAACGTTCATTGAGGGGAGGACGTTTCCTTCAAAATCAAACAAGGCTTGGTTATCCCAAGAATTTCCTTCTTGCCAAAAGTCATTGGTGTATTCCATACCAGCTTGAGTGGCCCACGTTGCATTATCGACAGGTAACCAAGCGGGTTCCCAATAGAAAATACCAAGGCCTTTCCCCTCTGGTGCGGCATTAACCAGCTCCATCATCTCTTTCAAAAACAGCGCTTGGCCAGCAACACTCACCGGATACCCTTCAGCAGGTTCAGCACCGGTATAAGCATTCTCTAAGCTATCACCATTGGCCGTAGTATAAGCGTAAGAGGTTTCAGCAATCACAACGGGTTTACCATACCGAGAAATCACATCGGCAATGTTCTCTTCTACCTTATCCATTGGACCATGCCAAAATGGGTAATAAGACATGCCAATAATGTCGAATTCAACATTACGTTTTGTTATCTCATCAAACCACCAACGGAACGCTCCATTATCTCCCGCCTTCGCTAGGTGCAGCATGATCTCAACATTTTCATTCTCTTGATAGGCCGCTTTAACCGCTTGGATACCAGCGTTTAAAAGTTCAGCGAGGCGATCAAATTCGTGTCCATCGCCTCCCCAACTTTTCCCATCGGGCCAAAGCATTCCACTGTTAAGCTCATTGCCGACTTGGACCATTTCAGGCATCACCCCTGCATCTCGGTGGGCTTGCATCACCTCTTCCGTGTAGTGGCCGACTTGGGCAACCAACTCTTCAAAACTGAGCGTTTCCCACCCTTTTGGTTTCACCTGTTTACCAGGATCAGTCCAAAAATCACTATAATGAATATCTAATAAATATTTCATTCCATGCTCATGGGCTCGTTTTCCCATTGCAATGGCACGTTCTAAGGTAGAATTTCCGCCGCCATATTCCACACCAGATGCACTTTGTGGATCAACCCAAATACGCATTCTCAAATAGTTAATACCATGCGCTTGCATAATAGCGATTGGGTCTTTTTGCTGATTATCTTGATAATATTTTCCGCCTAAAGCTTCGACTTCAGGAATCATAGAAACATCCATTCCTTTAATAAAATATTCAGAAACTTGAGCAGGAATAATGACTGATTGTGTACTATTACTGTCTGAAAACATTTCACCAGACTTGCATCCAGCCAATAATAGAGCACTGCTCAGAACGGCAGCTAATGTTTTTTTGTAGGTTACATTCATCACTTTATCCTTTTGTACTACCCGCGGTTAAACCAGAAACAAAATACTTTTGTAATGACAAATAAAGCATTGCAACTGGAATAGAAATAAGCACTGCACCAGCAGCATATGTGGTATAACTTGCCCCCATTTTTTCAACCACTAAGTTGTATAAGCCAATGGGGAGTGTGTAATTTTCTGGCGTACGTAAAATCGTGGTTGCAAGGATGAAGTCACCAAGTGGGCCGGTAAAAGAAAATAGAGCAACAACCGCAATAATGGGTTTGGATATAGGCAGTATAATCTCAATAAAAATACGGAAGTTACCTGCACCATCCATACGTGCTGATTCATCAAGATCTTTTGGAATCGCATCTAAATACCCTTTCATCAGATAGGTATTCATGGGGATCATTCCCCCTACGTACACTAAAACAAGAGCGATATGGCTATTAATTAACCCTAACATTTGAGCTAAAACAAAAATAGCAATCAAGGCCGAAAACTGAGGTACCATTTGGAGTAATAGAAACAGTATCAAACTATTATTACGTCCCTTAAAACGAAAACGAGAAAAGGCATATCCGGTACAGCAAACACTGATCAGTGTTAATACCATGGTCATCACACTAATTTTCAAACTATTCCAATACCAAGTTAAATAGGAAACCTTATTATTTTCAAATAGTGTTAAATAATGACTCCATGTGGGGTTTTCAGGAAAAATCGACTCTCCCATAATACTATTTCCTGGATAAAATGAAGCTCCAACGGTCCATAATAATGGATAAATAATAATAATACTAACAATGGCAATTAGTATATAACTAAGCGTCAACCTTATGGCATTGCTTCTTTTAATACTCATTTTCAAGTCCTTTAATTCGTGTCTTTAAATGAATTTGTCATACGGAATTGCCATAATGCAATACCAACAACAAAAATAGACAACAATAGTGTAATGGCTGCGGCAATAGAGTATTGTGACGATGACATCGTTAGCTTATAAATCCAAGAAACTAATATATCTGTTCCGCCAGCATTACTACCTATCACGGCTGGCCCGCCATTATTAAAGAGGTAAATAATATTAAAGTTATTAAAATTAAAGGTATATTGTGTGATCAATATCGGAGCAATAGAGAAAAGAACAAGTGGTATCGTAATGGTCTTCATTTGCTGAAACTTACTCGCCCCATCAATGGTTGCCGCTTCATACAGATCATTAGGAATTGCCTGCAATACACCGGTTGTCATAGCAAAGACAAATGGAAACCCTAACCATGTTTGAATCAGTATTAGTGCCGTTTTAGTCCAGAATGGATCGGTTAGCCAAGGTTTAGGGTCAATACCAAAAAAGTTTAAAATAACATTATTAATCACACCAAATGTTTCATTAAACATTCCGGTAAAAATAAGAATAGTAACGAAACCGGGAACCGCCCAAGGTAAAATAAAAATGGTTCGAATTAGAGGTTTAAATTTTAGATCTTTCTGATTTACCAATATCGCCAATAATACACCAACTGTACATTGTAGTGTTGTAGCAACTAAAGTCCAAACTACCGTCCACTGTAATACATCAAAAAAAGTATTACGCCATAAGTTAATTTTGAAAATATTAATAAAATTCCTGAGGCCAACCCAATCCACTAATTTTGCGGGTGGTGAATTATACAAATTATAGTTAGTAAAACCGATAGCGAAACCAAAAACAATAGGGAAAATAACAACAAAAACCAACAGAATGAATGCAGGAGTTACCATCAAGTAAGGAAACCCAGATTCAATAATCGTACGATACTGTCGACGAATTGAATTTAACTCTTTCCCTTGATCTCGAAGCTTGCCATTCGAATAAGCATCGTAAAAGGATAAACTATAAACGCCAATCCCAAAAACAGATACAATAAGAGAAATAATACCTTCTGCAAGTAAGAAAACAGAATTATCTTCAGGTAATGATTCCCCTAAAGTAAACAGCCCCCAGTAGCCCTCTTTTAGAAAGTCATAAAATACGCCATAAAAACTCAACAAAAAAATAAAAAAAATGGCTGACTTAGCAAACTGTCTATTATATAGCTGTCCTAATCCTGGGATAATTGACAACCATAAAGCCACAACTCTATGTTGAGTTTTATATTTAATATCACTCGGTAATATCTCTGGAGATAAAGTAGGCATAATACACATCCTGAACACAACGACAAACGCCAGCCCTAGTAAGGGCTGGCTAAAAATAACTTACCATCCCATCATTGCGTGGTTCGCTTCAATTTGCATCTGAATCGCTTCCACAGCACTATCTAATGCTTCTTTAGGTTTTTGCTTTCCTGTGGCGATAAGCTGTAGTGCACTATTAGCCGGTCCCCACACTTCATTCATTTCTGGAATAGATGGCATGGGTGTGGCAAATTCAGCTTGTATGGCGACAGCCCGAGCGCCTTCATTATCTTTAATAATCGGATCATCAATTAATGCTTTTACTGCGGGAACTTCACCTGTTAATTCAAAGCGTCGTTTTGAATTATCATAATTATTGATAAATTCAATATACTTTTGTGCTAGCTCTTTATTTTTTGAGTAACTTGAAACACTATAACTTTTTACTCCCATAAACGATCCCATATGCTCACCATTAGGCAGCAGCGGTAAAGGTGCTACACCATAATTGATGCCCGCTTCTTTATATGGCTGAAATGACCAAGGTCCAGTCTGCACCATGGTGGCTTTTTGGCTCGTAAATAGTGAATCAATCGCATTCAAGCCAGAATCACCAATAATTCCTCGAGGAAAAATCGCTTCTTTAAAGAATTTTTCTACGTACTCACCACCTTTAACCGCACCTTCGGTATTTAAAAGAATCGTTTTTGAGTCATAGCTGCCGTCTGGATTTTTGCCAAAGACATCCCCCCCCATCGCTTTTAAAATGCCATAGGTGTAATAAATTTCATCCCATTTCGCTAATAGGCCATAATTACCTTGTGCTCGGGATTGCTTAGAGGCTTGATAGATCTCCTCCATTGTTTTCGGTAATTCTGGCATCAAGTCTTTGTTATAAACCATCACCAACGTTTCTACCGCTTTCGGTAATCCATAAAGCTGGCCTTGATAGGTTAACGCATCAACTGCCGACTCTGTAAACGTATCCAGTATTGTTTGATCAACCTTAAGTGGGACCAATAAACCTTGCACAACGGCACTGCCTATTTGGTCGTGCGGTAAGTTGATGACATCAGGCCCCGTTCCAGCAGGACCGTCCATACGTAATGACTCAACTTGCCCACCATAAGGTAATTCTTGAACCGTAATTTTCACATCATATTGTTGTTCAAACGCTTTTGTCGCTTGGGCATTACCTGCTGATTTTTGGATATCTTCCCATACAAGCAACTTGCCTGCGGCAACAACATTGAGGGAAGAAAAAGTGCAACCAGCGATTAGGGCAGCATTCATTGCTTTTATTAATGTACGTTTTTTCATAACGTCTCCTAGGTTAATGTGTAGGATGCAGTTTTGGTTTTTTTCTATGCATAAGTAAAACGATTACCCGGTTTAAAATAGGCGCTTCCCTTTGTATTGACCATAAATTTTGCTCACAATCGTGACAGCTAACACAAAAAAAGCCCAAAAAATGGAATACGTTTACACTAAGTTTTATAATCTTTAAAACAAAAACAAGCCACTTGGCAAAATCACTATCAATTAATTTAAAATCAACAAGTTAATAATTAAAATCATGAAGGATAAGCCCTATGGCCTCTATTGAATTATCAAATGTAATCAAGCGGTTTGGTGATATAAAAACCATTCACAATGTAAACCTTTCCATAAAAGATGGTGAATTTGTGGTTTTTGTTGGTCCATCAGGCTGTGGTAAATCAACTCTTCTACGAATGATCGCAGGGCTAGAGGAAATATCAGAAGGAACCATTTCGATCAAAGATCGAATCGTCAATGATGTCCAACCCTCACAACGCGGCGTTGCCATGGTCTTTCAATCTTATGCTTTATACCCACACATGACTGTTGGCGAAAATATGGGATACGCATTAAAGGTCAATAAAACACCAAAAACAGAAATTGAAAGTAAAGTTCTTCAAGTGGCTAAAGCCTTACAACTAGATAACTTACTGGATCGAAAACCGGCTCAATTATCGGGTGGTCAGCGGCAACGGGTCGCTATTGGCCGAGCGATTGTGCGTAATCCCGATGTCTTCTTATTTGATGAGCCTTTGTCTAATTTGGATGCCGAATTACGGGTTGAAATGCGTTTACATATCGCCAAGCTACATCAAGAATTACAATCAACCATGGTTTATGTTACTCACGATCAAGTCGAGGCAATGACTTTAGCGGATAAAATTGTCGTACTACGTCAAGGCTGTGTTGAGCAAGTCGGTAGCCCGATGGAACTTTATTACCATCCAGAAAATCAGTTTGTTGCCGGTTTTATTGGCTCTCCAAAAATGAATTTTATCTCCGCGAAAGTAGAAAGTTGGTCACCAGAGAAGTTAACGATCACACTCGGAAATCAACAGACTCATACAGAATTACCCATCATGACTCAACAAGTTCACGAAGGAGAGCACATTACCGTTGGGATACGGCCTGAACATCTTAATAAAGAAGCGGGGGACTTAACCTTTGTCTTTCACTCAGAAGTGGTGGAACGCTTAGGAAGTAGCACCTATATATTCGGCCAAAGCTTAGGTGTAGATGATTTTAAATTTTTAAATTCTGGTGATTTCTTTATTAAACCTTATACAGAAATACCTCTTTATACTGACTTTGATTCGATCCATTTATTTAATGCAAAAGGTGAAAATATCAGAGTTAACAAAGCGCCGGCCACCTTAGCTCACATCGCCTAATGTCATCAGCCTCTGCTCGGTAGCAGAGGCTGTACATTGTTCTTCCTGTTCTATTGACTGATTAATACGAGATATGTATGGCTACCATTAAAGATGTTGCAAGAGAAGCGGGAGTCTCCGTTGCTACCGTTTCTCGAGTAATGAATAATTCCTCACATGCCAGTGCCTCAACCAAATCCCTCGTTCAAAAAGCGATGCTGAAACTCGGTTATCGCCCTAATGCAAATGCACGAGCGTTGGTTAGCCAAACAACGAATACCATTGGTGTTCTCATTGGTGATGTCTCCGATCCGTTTTACGGTAGTATGGTTAAAGCCATTGATTCTATTGCTATCCAAAATGGAAAACATTTGCTGATTGGTAATGGTTACCATAATGCAGATTTTGAGCGAGAAGTGATTGAACTCCTCATTAATAGCCGATGCGAATCTCTTGTTATTCACAGCAAAGCGCTGAGTAATGAGGAACTGATCCGTTTTGCTGAAGAAAAGCCAACAATGGTATTGATCAACCGCTATATTCCTGAAATAGCAGAACGCTGTATCGCCCTCGACAATTACCGAGGTTCTTATTTAGCCACTGAATATCTCATCAAGATGGGTCATACGCAGATAGGTTATGTGTGCTCTAATCACGAGATCGAAGATACTGAACAACGTAGAAATGGCTATTTATCAGCCCTTAAAGCGTACAATATTAAAATTAACGCTTCTTACATTGAGTATGGTGCACCAACCGAATTAGGTGGCGAAGAAGCGATGACTCACCTTCTCTCTAAAAACCTGCCACTGACTGCCGTTGCAACCTACAACGATTATATGGCGGCTGGCGCTTTATCCATCTTAGATGAAAATGGCATTCTTGTTCCACGAGATGTCTCTTTGATTGGATTTGATGATGGTATCATTGCCAAATACCTTAGCCCTAAACTGACTACGATGCGATACCCCATTCAGATGATGGCAGAAAAAGCCGTACATTTGGCTTTTTTGTTAGCGAATGGGCAAACAGCGACCGATCCTATTCGAATTTTTGTTCCAACAATGATTCGTCGTGCATCGGTTATTCCCTATTCCTGTTCATGAAACTCACCATTTGAAAGTATGGAGTTCATGTTACTGATAATAGAAAAGAGATTTATCACCAGCAAAAATCGGGATTAAATCTCATTTCTTCATCACTTGCCTCTCAGGCATTGCTATGGGTAGTCGAAAAGTGTTTAATTCACCTAATGCATTGATAAAGGTTGAATTTCTATGGCTACTATTAAAGATGTCGCAAAGGCGGCTGGCGTTTCTGTTGCAACAGTGTCACGAGTCATTAATCAGTCTCCTAAAGCCAGTAAAAGTGCTATTGAGTCCGTCACCAAAGCAATGCACGACCTAGGATATCGGCCTAACGCTGCAGCACGAGCACTGGTCAGCCAAAGTACCAACACGATGGGAGTCTTGGTCTCGGATGTGTCTGATCCTTTTTTTGGTACGCTAGTGAAAGCCGTCGATACCATTGCACATCAACATGGTAAACATTTATTGGTCGGCAATGGCTATCACAATGCAGATGATGAACGTAGGGCCATTGAACTTCTTATCAATAACCGTTGCGATGCCTTGGTGATTCACTCGAAAGCTTTATCTGATGAAGAGTTAATCAATTTTGCTAAAGAAACAAAGGGAATGGTCGTCATAAATCGACATATTCCGCAATTGGCAGAACGCTGCATCTCCCTTGATAATCAGAAAGGGGCTTATCTAGCCACCGAGTTTTTAATTCGCCAAGGGCATCAACAGATTGCCTGTATTGCTTCAAGCCATCCCATTTCTGACGCTGATGAGAGAATCGCAGGCTATCGTGAGGCACTCATCGCTCATCATATTCAACTACCAGACTCTTACATTGAATATGGCGATCCTAGCAGCGAAGGGGGCGAATTGGCTATGACGAACTTGTTGACTAAAGCCATTGATATGACAGCTATTGTCTCTTATAACGACTATATGGCTGCTGGCGCTCTCTCCGTGATGGAGGAAAATGGTATTGAAGTACCTAATCAGATTTCAATCATTGGTTTTGATGATGGTTTAATCGCTCGCTATGTGAAACCTCGCCTAACCACTATCCGCTACCCGATTCAGATGATGGCAGAAAAAGCAGCATTACTCGCTCTGCAGCTCGCTAAAGATGAAAATACCCTGGATAACAGCCCTAAACGCTATTCACCAACGATGGTCAAACGAGATTCGGTAAAAATGGCTAATCACTCATAGCGAAAAAATCCTCATAGGCATTAGAGGCTAATTTATACAGTCACTCCCCCAAGTCACTGTATAAATGAAAATTGATGAAATCAACATCAACATCAACATCAACTCTATGCCTCTTTAAGCCTAGAGGAAAAACAACTGACTAAAAATTAACAACAATGTCAGTTAACCTATCAATGGGAATAATTAGCTAAAAAATAAACTGGTAGCTGGTTTGATGTTGATACACTTCGCCAGCATTAAGAATTCCGTTCTGTTTTTCCCACTCTGGATGGTTGGGACCATCAGGAAAATACTGAGTCTCTAGCGCGACGCCATCATAAGCAGCATAAGTTCTTGAAGCTCCCTGCTCCCCAGCTAGGAAGTTACCAGAATAGAGCTGCATGGCTGGTTTGGTGGTTTTGACCGTCATGCTGACGTCTCCTTCAGGCGCAACCAGCACCGCGGCCGCTTTTTTTCCATCGGTGACTTCATCCATGAATACAAAACAGTGATCATAGCCGCCCGCCAATTGCTGATCGTTATCACTCAGCAACGCCTCACCAATCAACTTCGCTCGGGTAAAGTCAAAACTACGCCCAAAAACATTTTTTAACTCTCCCGTTGGAATCAATCCACTGTCGGTCGGTAAATAATGATAAGCATTGATCTGTAATGTATGGCCGAGGCAATTTACAGAAGAGTCTTCCCCCGCTAAGTTAAAATAAGCATGGTTGGTTAAATTTACAGGACAGATGTGATTACCATGAGCATGGTAATTAATGCAGATCTGATTATCGTTGGTTAACCGATACCCAACTTTGACATCCAAATACCCCGGATATCCTTGATCACCATCCTCAGAATGCAAAGCAAACACTACCCTTTGTTGATCCCGTTCCACGATGACCCAACGGCGTTTATCAAACCCTTCCAAGCCACCATGTAAGGAGTTTTCACCGTTATTAATACCCACTTGGTAAGTTTGCCCATCAAGGGTAAATTTTCCTTTGTTTATACGGTTAGCAAAGCGGCCGACAATGGCACCAAAAAAAGCATTTTGCTTCATATGTTCATCCATATTGGAGGAACGCAATAGTACTTCCCTGTGTTCACCATTGACGGGCAGTGTACAACTGAGCCAAGTGGCCCCTATATCCATAAAGGATACGGTCATTCCTTGAGCATTCGTTAAATGGATTAATTTTGCTGGCTGACCATCAAAGGAGGGGGCTTGCCCCATAGATTGCTCAAGTTGTTCAAAGTTTGACATGTTCAATCTTCCTTACCACTCATTAACCAAACCCGCACCTTGTGTCGCTTGGCAAACATACATCGACGCTTGTAATCCTGTCGCTGCTTGGTAATGTGCCTCAACCGTCGCTTTCACTTTATCCACCAATAAAAGTGGCACCAAGGCAACCACACACCCACCAAAACCGCCACCCGTCATTCGCACCCCACCTTGATCGCCAATGACCTCTTTAACCATTTCAACCAAAATATCGATCTCTTTCACCGTGATTTCGAAATCATCTCTCATAGACGCATGCGATTCGGCCATAAGCTCGCCCATGCGCTTCATATCGTGTGTTTTCAGTGCCTGTGCCGCTTCTACGGTACGGTCGTTTTCAGTGATCACATGACGAGCACGTTTTGCGACCATGTCATCCAGTTCAGACACTTTCTCATTGAACTGCTCAATCGTCACATCACGAAGCGCCTTCACGCCAAAGATTCGAGCCGCCTCTTCGCACTGCTGACGACGAGTGTTGTATTCGCTATCAACCAAACCGCGTTTTTTATTTGAGTTGATGATCACAACCGCCATCTCTTCCGGCATCGGGACCGCTTGAGTGGCTAGGCTACGACAGTCTAAAAGCATGGCGTGGTTTTCACGGCCTTCAGCAGAGATCATTTGATCCATGATGCCGCAGTTACAACCGACGAATTCATTCTCCGCTTGTTGGCCGTTTAGTGCGATGTCCGCTTGGCTAATGTCTAAGTTAAAGAGCTCTTTGAAGGTTTGACCAATCACCACTTCAAGGGCGGCAGATGAGCTTAAGCCCGCCCCTTGAGGTACGTTACCACTGACTGAAATATCTGCCCCGGTAAACGAGTAACCGCGTTCAAGAAGAGACTTCACAACACCACGAATGTAGTTTGCCCACATTTTGTTCTCTTGAAACTTAATCTCTTGGGTAATATCAAACTCATCGAATGCGTTACCATAATCCACAGAGACCACCCGCACGAGGCTGTCTTCACGTTTTGCGGCGGCAACCACGGTTTGATAGTTAATGGCACAGGGTAGGACAAAACCATCATTGTAATCGGTATGTTCCCCAATTAAGTTCACACGACCAGGTGCTTGGATAATATGGCTAGGCGCATAC
>JTFO01001761.1_pt1 | contig 11894 bp, 10 predicted proteins | sample 235411 | NCBI WGS metagenome assembly JTFO01 (sample SAMN03067590, study PRJNA260953) | activated sludge metagenome | biome: Sludge; feature: Wastewater; isolation source: CETP activated sludge from laboratory augmented bioreactor treating... | place: India:Gujarat | collected 2013-04
CCACGCGCTGTCAGGGGAAAGGGGGCTGCCAAAGTGGGAGTCGTTGCTTAACCCACTCGCTCTGGACAGGCTTAAGTGAACGGATAGAAGACTTTCTAACCAACATCACCTTAGCCGAGCTGGTCACCCAAGAAGATATTAACCGCGTTGCTCAGCGTCAAACAGCGATGGTGAGTGAGCAGAAAAAGCGCGAATACAACATTGCATTGCAAAGCCAATAAGCCTTAACGGCTTGCTGTATGGCAACCAAGGAGTAGCACTGATGAGATTACCGATTTATTTTGATTACGCAGCAACCACCCCGGTCGACCCTCGGGTAGCCGAGAAAATGATGCAGTTTTTAACGCCAGACGGGCAGTTTGGTAACCCTGCATCACGTTCGCATCGGTTCGGCTGGCAAGCCGAAGAAGCGGTAGATATTGCGCGTAATCAGATTGCTGAATTAGTCAACGCAGATCCACGCGAGATCGTGTTCACCTCAGGTGCAACTGAATCAGATAACCTGGCCATTAAAGGTGCTGCTGAGTTCTACAGCAAGAAAGGTAAGCACATCATCACCGTGAAAACCGAACACAAAGCTGTGCTAGACACTGCGCGTCAAATGGAACGCGAAGGCTTTGAAGTTACTTATCTAGACGTTAAAGAAGACGGTTTGTTAGACCTTGATGTGTTCAAAGCAGCCTTACGCGAAGACACAGTGTTGGTCAGCGTGATGCACGTGAACAACGAAACCGGCGTGATTCAAGACATCGAAACCATCGGTAACTTGTGCCGCGCGAACAAAACTATTTTCCATGTCGATGCTGCCCAAAGTGCTGGCAAAATCGATATCGATTTAGAGCGTCTGCCGGTCGATTTAATGAGCTTCTCGGCCCACAAAATGTACGGTCCGAAAGGCATCGGTGCCTTGTATGTGCGCCGTAAGCCACGGGTTCGCTTAAATGCACAAATGCATGGTGGCGGCCACGAGCGCGGCATGCGTTCAGGCACCTTGCCAACGCACCAAATCGTAGGTTTTGGTGAAGCAGCTCGCATTGCGAAAGAAGAAATGGCAGCTGAGTATAAGCGTTTCCAACAACTGCACGAGCGGTTATGGAACGGCGTGAAAGATATCGAAGAAGTGTACATCAACGGTAGCCAAGAACAGGGCGTGCCACACATCTTCAACATCAGCTTTAACTTTGTTGAAGGCGAAAGCTTAATCATGGCGCTCAAAGATCTGGCGGTATCATCAGGTTCAGCTTGTACCTCAGCCAGCTTAGAGCCGTCGTATGTATTACGTGCGCTAGGGCGTAACGATGAATTAGCGCACAGCTCAATTCGTTTCAGCTTCGGTCGTTTTACCACCGAAGAAGAAGTTGACCACGCCATTGAGCAAATTAGTAAATCAATTGGTCGCTTGCGCGACATGTCGCCCCTTTGGGAAATGTTTAAAGACGGAGTTGATTTGAACTCGGTTGAATGGGCGGCACACTAACAGAGGTAACAAGTTATGGCATACAGTGAAAAAGTAATCGACCATTATGAAAATCCGCGCAACGTAGGTGCGTTTGACAAAAACGATCCCTCTATTGCGACCGGCATGGTCGGCGCTCCGGCGTGTGGTGACGTGATGAAGTTGCAGTTAAAAATTAACGATAACGGCATCATTGAAGACGCTAAGTTCAAAACCTACGGTTGTGGCTCAGCCATTGCCTCTAGCTCGCTCGTCACTGAGTGGGTGAAAGGCAAATCAATTGAAGAAGCAGCCCAGTTAAAGAACACCCAAATTGCTGAAGAGTTAGCGTTGCCACCGGTAAAAATCCATTGTTCTATTTTGGCCGAAGACGCCATTAAAGCGGCAATCGAAGATTACAAAAAGAAACACGCAAACTAATAAGTAGGTTCAAGCATGGCAATTAGCATGAGCGAAGCGGCGGCGCAACGCGCCCGTACGTTTCTGGAACAACGTGGTAAAGGCGTAGGCATCCGGTTAGGCGTTAAAACCACCGGCTGCTCGGGCCTCGCGTACGTGATGGAATTCGTTGACTCGATAGAAGACAGCGACACAGTTATCGAAGATAAAGGCGTGAATATCATTATTGACGGCAAGAGTTTAGTGTACTTAGATGGCACTGAAATCGACTTCGTTAAAGAAGGCCTCAACGAAGGCTTCGAGTTCCGTAATCCCAATGCTAAAGGTGAGTGTGGTTGCGGCGAAAGCTTCAACATCTAACCCACCTTAGTGCCGGGTAGCCACTAGCGGCTGCCCCCATGTTCGGTAAAAGGTTAAGCGTAACCATGAACCATTTTCAGCTATTTGATTTACCCGCCGCATTCAATCTTGATGCGGCGGATTTGCAACAGCGCTATCGTAAGTTGCAACAAACCCTGCATCCAGATCGCTTTGCCAATGGCAGTCAACGTGACAAATTGCTAGCGGTGCAGCGCACGGCACAATTAAATGATGCCTATCAAACCCTGCGTAACCCGCTGCTTCGGGCCGAGTATATCCTGCAACTGCGCGGGCTAGATCTAGCGCACGAGCAAACGACCCTACAAGATCCTGAGTTTTTAATGGCGCAAATGGAATGGCGCGAGCGTATCGCTGAGCTTAACGATTGGGAAGAAATTGACGCCGCCTTGCGCGAATTAGCAGTAGAAAGTCGAGATTTACAATCCGAGCTAGAGCAGCAGATTAACGCCGAACAGAATGAGGCCGCTGCCAACAGCATTCGCAAGCTTAAGTTCATGTTAAAATTAGAACACGAGCTAGAAGAAAAAAGCGAATAACGATAAACGAATTTGAGGTTGCCCCATGGCATTATTACAAATTGCGGAACCCGGCCAAAGCACGGCACCGCATCAGCATCGGCTCGCCGCTGGTATCGATTTAGGTACCACCAATTCATTGGTGGCTAGTGTCCGTAGTGGCACTGCTAAAGTATTAGTCGACGAGCACGGGCGTGCGATTTTACCATCGGTGGTGTATTACGGTGCCGACACCATTGCTACCGGTTATGACGCTATAGCCAAGCACCAAGACAAGGCCATCGCTACTGAAAACACCATCGTCTCGGTGAAGCGCTTTATTGGTCGTACCATCGCTGATGTTCAGAAAAATTTCAGTAACTTACCTTATCGCATGAGCGAAACGGACAACGGTGTCCCGGTTTTCCACACCGCTGCCGGTGAGAAAAACGCCGTAGAGGTATCAGCTGATATCTTACGCACCCTAGCTGCGCGTGCTGAAGCTTCTCTTGGCGGAGAGTTAACCGGTGTGGTGATTACCGTGCCAGCCTACTTTGATGATGCCCAGCGCCAGAGCACCAAAGATGCTGCGCAACTGGCTGGCTTAAACGTGCTACGTTTGCTTAATGAACCCACCGCTGCCGCAGTCGCTTATGGCTTAGATACCGGTCGCGAAGGCCTGATCGCTGTGTACGATTTAGGCGGTGGTACCTTCGATTTATCGATTTTACGTCTGCAAGGCGGCGTCTTTGAAGTGTTGGCCACCCATGGTGACAGCGCCTTAGGCGGCGATGATTTTGATCAGTTGCTAGTGCAGTGGTTAAAACAGCAATGGCAATTGCCGAGTGCGGTAGATGCGCGCACGGAGCGCGAGCTGATCAATGCCGCCAAAGCCGCTAAAGAACAGCTTACCGAGCACCAACAAGTGACGCTCACGTGGCAGGCCGAAGCCGATTCGCCAGCCGCCGGCACCGTGCAAGTACAAGCTGAAACTGAGGCTAGCAGCACCGCTGCGAGCCAACAGCTGACGCTAACCCGTGACCAGTTTAACGAGCTGATTGAGCCGCTGGTGCGGCGTACTTTGACCACCTGTCGCCGCGCTCTGAAAGATGCTGGCGTGAGTGCCGATGAGATCCAAGAAGTGGTGATGGTGGGTGGCTCAACCCGCGTACCACGAATACGCACAGCCGTAGGTGAGTATTTTGCCCGCGAGCCGCTCACCTCCATCGATCCTGACCAAGTGGTGGCTATCGGTGCAGCTATTCAAGCGGATATTCTTGCTGGCAATAAGCCCGAATCTGACATGTTGCTGTTGGATGTGATTCCGTTATCTCTTGGCCTAGAAACCATGGGAGGCTTGGTCGAGAAGGTCATCAGCCGTAATACCACCATCCCGGTCGCTAAAGCACAAGAATTTACCACCTTTAAAGACGGCCAAACCGCGATGATGATTCATGTGGTGCAAGGCGAACGCGAGCTGGTTGATGATTGTCGCAGCTTGGCTCGCTTTGTGCTCACCGACATCCCGCCGATGGCCGCTGGTGCTGCGCACATACGCGTAACTTTCCAAGTGGACGCTGATGGTTTGTTGAACGTTACTGCAATGGAAAAATCCACGGGCGTCAGCGCATCGATTCAGGTGAAACCTTCTTACGGTTTAGGCGATGACGATATCACTAAAATGATTCAGGCCTCGATGAGCAACGCCAAAGAAGACATGGCCGCGCGCATGTTGCGCGAGCAACAAGTAGAAGCAGACCGCGTGTTAGAAGCACTTAGCAGTGCGCTAGCCGCCGATGCTGAGTTGCTCGAAGATAGCGAACGCGCCACCTTGGATAACGCCATGGCCGTCTTACGTGAAGCCCGCCACGGCACCGACACTGCGGCCATTGAACAAGCCATTGCTGCGGTCGACAAAGCCAGTGATGAATTTGCTGCCCGTCGTATGGATGCTAGTATTCGCAAAGCGCTCTCGGGCAAAAAGGCCACCGAGCTGTGAGTCTCTAATAGCTAATATCTAATAGCTAGTAGTTAATAACGAAATTGAGGTTTAACCAGTATGCCGAAAATTATTTTTTTACCGCACCAAGAGCTGTGTCCAGAAGGCGCTGCAGTTGAAGCTAGCGAAGGCGAAAGCGTGTTAGACGTAGCGCTGCGTAATGGTATCGGCATAGAACATGCCTGTGAAAAAGTTTGTGCTTGCACCACCTGCCACGTGTACGTGCGCGAAGGCTACGACTCGTTAGATGATATCGAAGAAAACGAAGATGACATGCTCGACAAAGCCTGGGGCCTAGAGCCAGAGTCGCGGCTAAGCTGCCAAGCACGAGTGCACGGCGAAGACTTAGTGGTCGAGATCCCCAAATACAGCATCAACCACGCCAAAGAAAATCATTAGCTGACGGCTGATAGCAGTTGCTGAAAAAGCGCACATAGGTGGTCGTTATCGGCTGGTTATGGCGCTTTTTTTGTCCCCGTCGTTTGTCCGTTAGCCAGCCGCTTCATCCCGCACCTGTCGTAGCCAAACCTCAGCCAAGCCAAGCTCTACCTGCTATTTATGGGCAGTTGCCATGAGCTTGCTGAACCTCTCCTAAACAATTGCCGCTGCACTCATGGGTGCACCGCGGCATGGCTTACATCCTTTTGACCCCCTTAGCAAAGTTAGTAAAAGTACAGCTTCTGTTGCGGTAACTGCAGAGCAAGGACGAGAATCACTAGCTAGCAAGGATGCTGGCACCTTGCCATCTCAGTTAAGCATAACCTTGGGCTTGCCTGGTTTAGCGCAAACGCCGTTGGAGCGGCAGTTAGCTCAGCTAGTAGAGACTAAAACAAACGGAGTGGCGAATGAATAAAGCAACATTATTGCTGGCGACTTTAATCGGGGTCGGTATTTTGACAGGTTGCAGTAGTGCAGAAGATGAAACCAGCAGCGGTAACAGCGGCGATGGCAGTGGTGAACTTATCCATGCCAGCAGCGATAGCGCTGACATTTTATTTCAACAGCCGTTATCGTTAGATGTGCTTGCTAACGACAGCAGTAAACGCGATGCCGAGTTAACCCTTGTCGCAGCGGGCCCAGCACCAGAGCAACAGCTGCAGGGTGCCGTGGCGATTATCGATGGCCAGTTACACTACACGCCAGCTGCCGACTTTGTTGGCGTTGAAGAAATCTGGTACCAAGTTAGCGATGGTACTGAACAAGTAAGCGCCAAAGTCACCTTAACCTTGCTCGATAGCCTGCAATTGAGCGGTACTGTTAGCCCAGCTAATTTGGCTACGGCTGGGTCTGCACCGGTTGAAGTCAGCAGCATAATCGATGGTCGTCGCTTTAGTAGCTATGCCGATGCCCAGGGTAATTATCAGTTATCGATTGGTTACCTGCCAAGCACGGCAGATGCCAATGACGGCGGTATGCCAAACGAGTTGGCGACCACAGAGATGGTCGAAGTGGTAGCTAGTTTTACCGCTGACCAGCATGCGGGGCAGACCTTACAGTTAGCTTCCGGGCTGGCTCCCATCAGCGAACTCTTTCAGCAAGCTGTCACCGGCAAGGTTACGCTTGCCGATTCTGCCGCTAACATTACCGGCGCGACCTTGAACCAAGAGCTATTGCCGGGGCTCGCTATCACGCCGTTGAGCACCGCACTAAGCATGCAGGTTAAGCAGTATTATCAGGCCAGTGATTTCTCTAGTAGCTATACGTTGCAGCAACTCACTACCGCCCTGAATAACTCTGATGTCACTCAACTAAGCGAGCTAGCCGGGTTAATTTATTTATTATGTACCCATCCAGACTACCCGCTGCCACCCGAATATTCATCCTGGTACATGTATTTCACGGATTCTGAGGCGTTAACGGAAGTATTGACCCAGGCGAAACAATACAATGACTTTGGTCCTGCCCTCACTGCATCTTTAATGACTGCACCCACCATCCCGATGGATAAGATCAACCACTTGGCTGATACCTACGTACGTATGGCAAGTAGCCAAGATGAAGGTTTTGATTTTAATGGCTTCTATTATTTCATCGATGAGCACCAGCGCCTTACCTATTTCCCCACAGATGGCTGGTTTGCTGATTGGACGAGCAATGGCTGGACGCTCAGGTATGCTGGCTTTGACGTAAGCCGAACCATTGCCAACTTTATCAACGACCATGCTCATCAGTACGATCCGGCCTTGTTCGACTTGTTTGTGCAGAGCGTAGCAAGCTTAGATCCGCAAACACCACTTGAGGATATCGATGATGACCGAGTTGAAATCCGCCCTGTGTCATACCAGAACGGGCATATCTATGCGGTGTTCGAGGTACTGAGTGAATTCAAACCTATTCCGTTCACTTATCAGGGGGTGTCTTACGAACTACCACGATTAACCGTAAATCCCCCTACCACCTATATCGAGCACGGCGTAGCAACGGCGATGTTTGCATCAGCGCGAACTTTCGACATCAGCGAGGGGAGTCAGTTTGTCATACCAGGTGTGTTTTGGGAGTACAACAATAACGAAGACCCCCTTGCAGATGCTGGCGAGCTGCTGTATTCCCCATTATTGGCAACCTTCCATCCACAAACAGAGTTCGCAGGTAGCTTTACCCGTCGCCATTTAGACTCGGGGACCTATCAACTGAATGCCGATAAAACCATCCTCTCGCTACAATTTGATGACCCAAGCGTGTCTGCGGTGAGCTACCAATTAAGGTATATCAGTGATGACCCAAGCTTACCGAAAGTTTTTATTACTGAAACCCAGCAACTGGCTGATGGCACCATCTGGCAACCTACGGTAGATGTTTATTGGCCTGCGGTGCAAAATCTTGATAGCGTGGCAGCCCTGCAAGGCAAGTTACTCTTTAAACATACTTTTTTAGTTACAGATGAGGATGGAAATATAGCCCCTCTAGAGCAGCAAGCCAGTTTTCTTGAGGTCTATTTATTGGGAGCAGATAATCATGCGCCATCTATTAGTGTGATGTGCGCCGAAGCAACAGACGATCTTACCTGTACTAAAGCCGAGCTAGTTACAAGTGACATGGGCGATACCTGGCACAGTTATCAAGATCCTGAGTTACCCGAACTGCAGCCACGGGTGCTATTTAATGGCGATTGTGTTAACGGCCGCTGCGGTGGTGGGTTGTGGCAAGTAGTCGGAGTAAGTCCCGAACGACAATTGGTGGCGGTCTATCTTCATGACGAAAGCCCAGCTGGTACCGAGGCGTATGGCCCTGCGGTGCGGCCGTTCGGCACCCGGGTGAATGATTCCTTTGGTTTGCACTTGTTTAAGTATGTCGACCCAGCGGAGTATGGGCTGTAACGGCACTAGCGCCGCTCATAGTATGCTTGAATAGGTTCGATACCATGGGCGGCGTTATCTTTGTAGGGCTGCAAGCACCAGCAAGCTAAAACGGCACGTGCCAGCTGAACACCCATAAGTCTAAGCCATCATTGGGTTTCGCCAAATCCGCTTGCGAATAATGAGAGTAGCCCAAACTTACCCGGGCTTTAGATTCTTGGTTGTATTCCCAACTTAAACCAATCCGATCTTCAAATTGGAATGAAATTGAAAGCTCACGGCCCGCCAACTGCTGCTCATCAAATAGCGACACGCCAATGCCAGCTTCTAGATACAGTGGCTGTTTCCAATCGGTTAATCGCCATTGCAATACCGGGCTGAAGGTGAGGGCATTGATGCGCTCGCTTGATTCTTGCGTGTTTTTCCAACTGTTGATGGCTGCCTCATAGTGAACCCGAGGCGACCCTATCGCAGCTAACCAGCTGGCTGGCAACGGCTGCCAAGCATCAGTCCAGCGGTAACCGAGACGTAAGCCATCAATATCGCTGGCTGAATAACTGACTGCCGCATGTAGCTCATCGGCATAACTTTTGGGAAGGATCATAGTACTGGCAAAGACCGCCAACAAAAGTAGACTATATAGAATTTTTCTTGTTTTACTCATGAGGTTAAATTCTTCATAACAGACAATGACAGCAAGGACTAAGAATGCCTCTATTCTACATACATTCGTGTATGTATGTAAGTGTTCAAGCTCATGAAAAGATCGATTGAAGAGTTCGAGAAAACCGACAGGTTTGTTTGCTTTTGAATCAACTGCGATAAAAATCAATCACCTAGTGAAGATGGCAAATGTCGCTATAACTAGCAGCAAAACTGGATTTACTACGCGGTATATAATTATTTGTAATTAATTGGTTGACAACTTGTTAACACGGCTACATAGTAAGCAACGAACAACAGTTATTAATCCAGCAATAGGAATGCAAAAATGAAAAAAACCAACCAATTCGCACTATCGCTTATCTGTATCTCACTGCTTACCGCCTGTGGCGGCAGTAGTAGCGATGATGTCGATCCACCCATTCTTGAAGAGCAAGGCCCCTTTACTCTGGCCGGCAGCGTGAGTGGACTTAACGGCGAACTAGGCGTTACCGCCGCTGATGAGACCCTGACCATAAGCGCCGACGGAAGCTTCGAATTCACCAGCGAATTCGATAGTGGTGACACAGTAGCGGTCGAGCTAAGCGCCATTCCTACCTTGCAATCGTGCAGCATTACCTCAGCTAGCAGCTTTACTTTCGCCAACGCTGATATCGATGACTTAACCATCGAATGCCGAGATCTTGAGCTGTACACCCCAATCGATGATAGTGCCAGCACCAGTAACGATACGGCCGTTACCATCGATGTGTTAGTAAACGATAGCAGCGAACTGGACGTGGCGTTAGCAATCACCAGCGTGAGCGAGCCTGAGCACGGCACCGCTGAAATTGTCGACAACAAAATCGTCTATACCCCAGATGCAGGTTTTGCGGGCACCGATACCTTCACCTACACAGGTACCGACGGTGAGGCCGAAGGCACCGGCAGCGTTACTGTGACTGTTGCGCAAACGGTTGCCATTGCAGGTCGCGCTATTGACTCGCCGATTGCCAATGCCACCATCACCTTAACCGTGGGTGAGCAAACGTTCACCACCACCGCCGATGCCGATGGTTATTTCAGCTTAGATTTAGAACTATTGGATTTAAGCAGCGATGCCGTACTTAAAATCACTGCCACCGGCGCCGGTGAGCAAGAGTATGTCACCTTGAATTCGCGGTTAACCACGGTCGCTGAGTTACTGGCGCTCGCAGGAGATGACCGCGTGTTGTCGGCGGAAGAATCAAGCAACGTGGTGATCACCCACGTCACTACTGCCATCAACCAGCAATTAGAAGTATTGGCGCAGGATGCTCCGATCACAGCGGCTAATTTCAATGAGTTGCTGATGCAACTTGATGGTTACTTAACCATGGAGATGGCAGCACTGATTAAGCTGTTAGTCGATGACGAAAATTATAGTTTGCCGGAAGGTTTCACGAGCATCGCTGACTTTTTAAACGATGCCGATGCCTACAATACGTTGTTGGCACAGGCCGATGCCGCTGGTGATTTACAAGCCATGATTGCTGCCACCGCAGCCGATAGTGAATTAGTACCTGCCATTGATCCAACCGAGCTCGCTGGTGCTTACATGCTGTTCTATGATTACCACCGTTACAATGCTCACCAAAACTATGTCAGCTACTCTATCGATGAAAACGGCGCGCTCTTTAGACAGGGCTTTTATGATGGTGAGTCAGAGCATGTGCCTTTTGTGGATGGTAAGTGGGTAGGTCCGTTGCAGTCTGCTATGGCCCGATTCATCCCATTAAACTCCTTTGTGAATAATTATGGCCATCTTTATGATGCTGATTTACTTGCAAAATTTGTAGCCAGCCAAGAAGGCTCAACCACCGCTGGCAGTGTGCCATTAACTGTGAGTAGTTATCTAGAAGCGATGCCGTTAAGTGTGATGGGTGCGAGTCTGACTATCTATGAATCGTATGAACTCGAGTTGGCACCTATTCCGTTTGAATACGAAGGTGAGCAATTAGAACTACCTGCGGTATCACCCGAGGGGAGTGCATACACCAACACCTACACGCGAGCTGAAAGTTTGATCAAAAACCTCACGTTTGATCTATCAGCGCCAACGGAATATGCCTACTACGGTGAGTTTAACGCTTACAATAACTTGACGTTTGATGGTTTGCCCGACGATGTGTATTACTTTACCCGCATGGCTTATAGTTTTTACCCCACGTCTGAATTTAGCGGTACTTTTGATCGCGACGTGATCGAAGGTGGTAGCTACGAATTAAGCCCAGACAAAACGAAGTTAACGCTCACGTATAACGATCCGAACATGAATTACTACGCTGAAGATTTGTATTTGTTAGACGACCAAGAGCATGCGCAAATTGTGCTTACCAAGCGTCATCTTAAAAACGGCGGCGAGTTATGGAATACAAACAATATGCCTAATATCGATCACAGCTTGGATACCGCCAACGTGATTGCCGATAAGACCATCTGGGATGGCGTTAATGGCGAGGGTGAGTTAACGCCATTAACCGCTCGCATTGGTGGTGGTGGCTATCGATACAGCAGCGATGGTAACTATTATATCGTCGATATTGAGTGTGATGAAGTCGCACCGGGTGGTGATATGTGGGACGACTGCCTCTCGGCTAGCATCGAGCCACGTAGCTTACCATCTGGGAACTGGGAAGATGTTGATGGTAATAGCATTTTGGTTAATAAAAGCTGCTATCAAGACCAATGTGGTGGTAGCTTCCGTCGATTTGTGGCGAGCTACGATAATGGTGTGATGGCGCTGCTAACGAGTAGTAAGTTCCCGTACGGTACTGGTCCTTACAATATTTACGTTGAGCCAGGCAAAATGTACTTTATGGCAGGTGGAATGACTTATTACAAAGCCAGCGAAACCGGTGAAGAACCGGTACCGGTTGATGCAGCTAGCTTGATTGAAGTGCCAACCGCAGCCTATCAGCGCAGCTCAAGCTGGACGCCAGACCCGTTGCGCTTAACCAAGCCGTTTGCTGAAGTAACTGAGAAATAAAGGCTTGGAAAACAACTAGGAAGATAGGTTGGAAAGCAAAAAGGGCTTACCCATCGGGTAAGCCCTTTTTTATTAACTGCAAATATTAACCGCAAATATTAGCAATTTCGCCGTAAACCCTCGCCCAATCGGGCGGGGATATAAGGCGATTGAGGCGAAGCCTCAACTTCTTCCTTGACAAGCAAAGCCATATCAGGAG
>JTFO01010532.1_pt1 | contig 11821 bp, 12 predicted proteins | sample 235411 | NCBI WGS metagenome assembly JTFO01 (sample SAMN03067590, study PRJNA260953) | activated sludge metagenome | biome: Sludge; feature: Wastewater; isolation source: CETP activated sludge from laboratory augmented bioreactor treating... | place: India:Gujarat | collected 2013-04
GTAAATAAAGACATAATTAACCGGAATATTCACGATTAAACCAATAATACCCACCACCAAACTGGGCATGGTATGCGACAAGCCTTCACAGAAATTTCGCAACACCATGTAGATCACCAAGGCAGGTATCGCTGTGGCTACATACATCAGATAATCTAAGGTGATATCGCGGAAATTATCTTCAACACTCATGGCATTGAGGATCAAAGGCGCACACATGATCACGATAAAGCACAAAGCACCACCCAACATGGCAGCGTAAATACCCTGCTGCACCATATTGGCAACTTTACGCTGCTTACCACCACCATCTAAATGCGAAATGATAGGAGCTAGCGCCAACGCCATGCCCATAATAATGAGGGTAGAAGGAACCCAAATGCTACCACCAACCGATACCGCGGCTAAATCGGTGGCACTCACCCGCCCCGCCATCAAGGTATCCACCACGCTCATTAACATTTGCGTTAATTGAGCGATCAGGATAGGGCCTGTTAACCGAGCTAATTTTTTCGATTCTGTCCACCAGTGTGACGCAACCGGGCTGGCTTGCTGGTTCAAGGTACTACTCTCCTAACAAAGAAAAAGGCAAAACATGCAGGCACTGGCAGGTTCGTCAGCGGCGGCTTAGTCGGCAAATAATTGCCAACCAGCATCGAGTGCCGCTACTAACCGCTCAATTTGCGCGGGCGTATTGTACGCTGCTAAAGACACCCTGACTACCGCTGGTAACTGCCAATCTTGCAATAAGATTTGCGCGCAATGGTGCCCTGCACGTACCGCAATCTGGTGCTGATCTAACCAAGTGGCGATGTCGTGGGCCTGAAACTCATCGCTGTAAAAAGCAATCACTGGGGTATGCTGTTTACCCGTGGGTAATAAGGTTAACCAAGCACGCTGCTGTAACTGTTGCCATAACTGCTGCCGTAGCTCTTGTAAATAATCATGCAAGCCCAATTGCTGCTGTTGCTGTAGCCAAGCTAACCCGCTAGCAGCAGCAACCGCTGCGCCCACGTTAGGGGTACCAGCTTCAAATTTATGAATACCTGTGACCAGGTTGGCTTGGCTTTTAGTTACGCCAGTGACAATACCGCCACCCACCGTAAAAGGTTCACTGGCAGCAAGTAAAGCTTGGCTTAACCACAACACCGCACAGCCGGCTACGCCGTAGGCCTTATGCGCACTGAACACCACCGCATCGGCGCCCAACTGCGTTACCGCCAGCTGCTCATGAGCAACGGCTTGGGCCGCATCCACAATGGTCCAAGCCCCTTGCTGCTGGGCTGCCGCCAAAATTGGCTCGAGCGCAAATCGAGTTCCGGTAATATTACTAGCTAAGGTAAGACTGACCACCTTGGTGCGCGGCCCCAATAAGTGTTGCCATTCACCCAACTCACCGCTTGCTCTATCAAGGCTAATAAATCGCAGTCGTAAATCATGTTGAGCAGCCAAACGCTGCCACGGCAGAATGTTGGCATGATGCTCAGCACTACTTAGCAAAATTTCATCGCCCGCCTGCCAAGCTACCGGTAGCTGCTGCGCCAAACCGTTCAAGGTACTGGTGGTGGAGGCCTGGAAGCTCACCTGTGCAGCCGTTGCCCCAATCGCTTGGGCGCAATCTCGTCGCGCTTGCTCATAGCACTGGGTAGCAGCCCGCCCACGTGCATAACTAGCACGATGCACATTAGCATGCTGGTGTTGATAATAATCCAGTAGCTTGGTTAATACCGATTGCGGTATTTGGCAACTGGCAGCACTATCAAAATAGGCCAGCTCTGGTTGTTGCTGACAGAACTCAAATTGCTCTAAGGGCGGTTGATAGCTCACCTGACTCTAACTCGTCTGTTGTAAAAACTCGATGATTTGCTGGTTCACTAATGCAGCATGGGTTAGTGGCCCCATATGCCCGCAGGGCAAAGTCACCGTAGTGGCATGGGGTAACACATGCAAGAGTTGCTGCGCTACTTGCTTAGCACTAGCTTGAGTACTGGATCCTTGCAATAGTAGTAACGGCTGCTGCACGTGGCGGTAATCTTGTAATTTATGGGGCTCGCCCATCAACGCTGAAAAGTCCATGGCGACTTTACTTGCTTGAGCAATCATTAGGCGCTTAATTTTATCAGGTAACGCGTCAAAGTAGCCTGGCTCATTCCAATAATCGACAAAATTACGGGTAGCTGCCTGCGCATCATACTGGTCCATTTGTGCAGCAATGGCATCAATTTCAGCTCGCGCTGGGTCTTGATGGTCTAAGACATGAAATGCCACCGGCTCAAACAGCACCACACGGTCTACTACAAAGGGTTGTTCTAACGCTAACTTTAACGCCAAAGCACCCCCATAAGAATGACCAATTAAGGTTACCGGCTGGGTTATCTGATAGTGCTGTAAGGCTTCTATCACTCGCGGCATTTCGTCGCTAAAGCGAAAGGCTTCAGGCTCTACCCCAGTTGCAACCGCAGGCGCTTGCCCATAACCCAGCAAGTCGATAGCGATGATATCGTACTCTGCTTGTAATTGGGTTTGTAACGCCCGCCATTGGCCACTGTTGCTCTGTGAACTATGCAGTAGCACCAATACTGGCTGGCCAGCCGTGCCACTACGATAAACTCCAGCTAACTCGCTCATAGCACCTGCCCAACAAAATAACCAATCATGTAGCCGGCTTGCAGCATCAAGGTAATAAAGGTACCAAGCACACCCACAGTGCGCGCCCACGAGGTTCCAATACTCAATTTAAGCCCTAAGGCATGGCTAATTCGAGCCACGAATAACAAGGCTCCTAGCCCGTGTAATAAGCTCGCAGACGCACCGGTTAAGTCCATCAGTACTAACAACAGCAAGCCCAGTGGTACGTACTCAGAAAAATTACCATGAATACGCACCGCAACTTCTAAATCTTGTGCATTGCCAGTACCAATACCCACCCGATGACGCCAACGCAGGCGAATAATGTCGATGGCTAGCACGATATAAAGCAAGGTTAGCAAACCCGCATAAAGCAGACTTACAGATAAGTTCATGTCCATTGTGGCTCCTGATTTTTATTATAAAAAAAGCCCACACAAGGCGGGCTTTTTGATTATTATTGACCGGTTAAAGCTAACTTAACAGCTCACCTAACTCGGCACTGATAACCTCAACATCACGGGTTCCATCAATTTTGTGGAAGGCCGTTTTACCTTGTTCGGCTAGTTTACGATAATATGCTACCAAAGGCTCGGTTTGTTCATGATAAATTGCTAGGCGTTTGCGTACCGTTGCTTCTTTATCATCATCACGAATCACCAGATCTTCACCGGTTTCGTCATCTTTTCCGGCTACTTGCGGTGGATTGTACTGCACATGATAGACCCGACCAGAACCTGGATGCACTCGACGCCCGCCCATGCGTTCCACAATCACCTCATCTGGTACGGCAAACTCAAGTACCACATCCACATCAATACCAGCAGCATGCATGCCATCAGCTTGCGGAATAGTGCGCGGAAAACCGTCCAGTAAGAAGCCGTTGGCGCAATCAGCTTGGGCAACTCGCTCTTTCACTAAGCCAATCATAATATCATCAGATACCAGCTTGCCAGCATCCATAATAGCCTTGGCTTGTTGACCTAGTGGGGTACCTTCTTTAATAGCAGCTCGCAACATGTCTCCGGTTGAGATTTGTGGAATCCCAAACGTTTTCATCAGAAACTGCGCTTGAGTACCTTTCCCTGCGCCTGGAGCGCCCAACAAGATAATGCGCATGAACAACCTCTTTTAACTTGTGTGTGTTTTGCCAACGAATAAATGCGAACTTTACCTGCTGGCTCGCACCTTTACAAGTCCGAGCATTGCCGACTTTGGTCGGACAATGCTCGGTTGCACAGCTATTATTCGGTTAGTTCTAACATCAACCGATTTAAGCGGGTCACAAACTGCGCAGGATCTTTCAGACTGCCACGCTCAGCTAACGTTGCTTGATCAAGCAATAAATGAGCCCATTCAGCAAAGCGTTGCTCATCGGTGAGCGCAGTGATCCTTTGTACCAACGTATGTTCTGGATTAATTTCGAAAATATACTTGGTTTCTGGCACAGGTTGCCCTGCGGCTTCCATCAGCTTCGCCATTTGCGTGCTCATATCGTTGTCATCAGTGACAATACAAGCCGGTGATTGAGTTAACCGATGGGTCACCCGAACCGTTTTGATCTGTTCGCCAAGCGCCTTTTCAAAACGCTCTAATTGCGGTTTAAACGACTTTTCTGCAGCTTCATGTTTTTGCTTGGTCTCAGCGTCATCTAACTCACCTAAATCTAAATCACCGCGCGTTACTGATTGGAACGGTTTTTCTTTGTATTCGCTCAGGTGGCTCATTAACCACTCATCAATACGCTCTGATAACAACAACACCTCAATCCCTTTTTGACGGAAAATCTCAAGGGCTGGGTTATCTCGCGCAGCTTCGTAGCTATCGGCGACAATGTAGTAGATCTTATCTTGCTTCTCTGGCATACGCTCAAGGTAAGCATCTAAGCTAACTCGAGCTTCGCGCTGATCTTCATGGGTCGAAGCAAAGCGCAATAAACTTGCGATTTTTTCTTGGTTAGCGCTATCTTCGGCCGGGCCTTCTTTGAGCACAGTACCAAAGGTATTCCAGAACTCTTGATAAGTGTCTGGCTCGTCTTTAGCTAACTTGCTCAGCATGCTCAAGATTTTCTTGGTGCTACCGTTACGCATTGAGCGCGTAATCTTATTGTCTTGTAAGATTTCACGCGACACGTTGAGAGGCAAATCAGCTGAATCCATCAAACCACGCACAAACCGCAAGTAAGTTGGCATCAACTGCTTGGCGTCGTCCATGATGAACACCCGCTTCACATATAGCTTAATGCCATGTTGCTGGTCGCGGTTCCATAAATCCCATGGCGCACGCTTAGGAATATAGAGTAAGCTGGTGTACTCGCTGGTACCCTCAACTTTGTTATGACTCCAGAGTAACGGCTCATCAAAGTCGTGGGCTACCGTTTTATAAAACTCTTTGTATTCGTCGTCAGTGATCTCGCTTTTATCGCGAGTCCATAAAGCTTGGCCCGAGTTGACACTATCCCAACCCGTGTGCTTATCGTCATCATCGCGCTTCGGCATTTGCACCGGAATACTCAAATGATCTGAATATTTGGTGATGATGCTCTTTAACCGCCATTCGTCTAAAAATTCCTTGGCATCATCGCGTACATGCAAAATGATATCGGTGCCGCGTTTTGCTTTTTGGATAACCGCAATATCAAATTCACCTTCACCACGTGAGGTCCATTCCACCCCTTCATCAGCGCTCGCGCCTGCTGCGCGGGTCCGTACGGTAACGCTATCAGCGACAATAAAAGCAGAGTAGAAACCTACCCCAAACTGCCCAATCAAGCGGCTATCTTTGGCTTGATCACCAGATAATTGGCTGAAGAAGTCTGCAGTACCAGATTTCGCAATGGTGCCTAGATTGGTCATCACTTCTTCACGAGTCATGCCAATGCCGTTATCGCTGATAGTAATAGTTCCTGCGTCTTTATCGGCACTTACGCGCACCCATAACTCACTGTCATCGGCCAGTAGGCTGCCATCGCTAAGCGCCTTAAAGCGCAACTTATCCGCAGCATCCGATGCATTGGAAACGAGTTCCCGCAGAAAAATCTCTTTGTTGGAATATAATGAATGAATCATTAAGTGGAGCAACTGCTTCACTTCGGTTTGAAAACCGTGGGTTTCTGCTTGACGGGTCTCCGCCATAGTGGTCTCTCCTGCACTATTTGGTTAAACACTACAGCAGAGATGGGGATGGTGCTTGAGATTTCAAGCACCTTTGGCTAGTTTGCTTCGATAATTTTTCGCCCAGAAAAGGCATGACCTAAGGTAGCTTGGTCAACGTACTCAAGTTCACCACCCACGGGCACCCCATGAGCGATGCGCGACGTCTTAATGTGGGCTTGGCGCGCCAACTCAGCAATGTAGTGCGCTGTAGCTTCACCTTCGACAGTCGGATTGGTCGCCAGAATGATTTCTTGGATAGCTTCGCTACTTAGCCGTTGTGCCAACACATCTAAACCTATATCTTCCGGACCAATCCCATCGAGCGGCGACAAATGTCCCATCAATACAAAATAGCGTCCTTGATACTGCCCCGTTTGCTCAATCGCCAGCACATCGGCAGGGGTTTCAACAATGCATAACATGCCACTTTGTTGCCGTGCGGGGTGGGCGCAAATCACGCACTGCGGCGACTCAGTTAACGTCCGACAATCATTACAATGACCTACTTTTTCGACTGCCTGCGTTAGTGCTTGCGCCAACCGCTGGGCACCCTCGCGTTGACGTTCCAACAGCTGAAACGCCATCCGCTGGGCACTTTTCGGACCGACCCCAGGGAGCACCTTTAAAGCTTGAATGAGCTCTTGTATTGCCGGACTTAATTGCATCTGAATACCTGTGTCTTAAAACGGCATCTTAAAGCCAGGTGGCAAGTTCATACCGCCAGCTACTTCAGCCATCTTTTCTTTGCTGGTTTGCTCTACCCGGCGCACTGCGTCATTTACTGCCGCAGCAATCAGATCTTCCAACATTTCTTGGTCGTCATCGCTCATCAAGCTAGGATCGATGGCAACGCGGCGTACGTTATGATTGCCAAGCATGGTTACTTTAACCAGACCAGCGCCCGCTTCACCTACTACTTCCATACTCGCAATTTCAGCTTGCACTTGTTGCATGCGCTCTTGCATTTTCTGCGCCTGCTTCATCATGTTTCCTAAACCACCACCTTTAAACATAACTACCTCTTCGTTTGGTTATTCGGGTTGCACCGAGTCTTCTTGTAACTCTGCGCCAAAGACTTGCGCTAATTGTTGAGCTACAGGATCTTGCTGCAAGGTTTGTTTTGCACGCGCTAATCGCTGCGCATCTATGTACTGTTGAATTTCTGCTGGCGTAGCTTGCTGGGTATCGCCAATCACCACATCTAACAATTGAATATCAAATTGCGCCAACATCCCCTGTTTAATGGTATCGATGGCTGCGTCATTCAAGAGATAGGCCCAGTTTTTCTGGCAAACTAACACGTGCCCTTGGGCGGTCTTTTGTAGATTACCATTACGAGCCAACTGCCTAGTCAAGCCATGTAATTCTAAATGATCTATCATCGCCGCCCAACCATCAATTTCAGCTGCCAAGCGTACCTGTGGCGCCAATTCCAGCTGATCTAATTGCAAGGTACTCACAGCCGGCGTCGCTAAACCAGCGTTCGCTGGTTGTGCTGGTTGTGCTGGTTGAGCTGGTGCCGCTGGTGTAGCTGGTGTAGCTGGTTCGGTTGTCGCCGCTGGTTCTGGTGCTGGTGCCGCTGGTGTAGCTGGTTCGGTTGTCGCCGCTGGTTCTGATTCTGGTGCTGGTGCTTCTGCTGCTAGCGCTTCTGCTGCTGGTATTTCTGCTACTGAACGAGGTGATTCTGCTGGCGCTGCTGGTTCTGCTGGCGTTGCTACAGGCGCCACTGCTCGGGCTTGTTCTGCTGGCGCTGTTGCTGGTGCTTCTGCTGCTGAACTAGCTGATTCGGTTGTCACCGCTGGTTCTGGCGCTGTTGCACTAGCTGACGCTGGTTGTTTAGAACTTTGCTGTTTTTCAACCAGCGCCGCACGAGTGGCCATCAAAGCTGCTAAATCAGGTTTGCTGCTTGCCGATGGCGCTGTTGTCGCTGGGCCCGCAGCTGGCCGCGCTGTAGCGGCGTCAGCTGATACTGACGGCGCTGCTACCGGGGCTGTGCTTGTAGCACTGCTTGCAGCTATGTTTGCAGCATGATTTACAGCTGTGCTCGCAGCATGAGTTGCACGTGGCGCTTCCGCAAAATCAGCAAAACGGTCGTCGTCATCATCGTCATCGTTCCCTAAATAAGCTGGGATCTCGTCATCGTCAGCCGCTTGAACTGATGTGACCGGCGCCGCTTGAGTTTGCTCAGACTGGAGCGCTGCTGCGACTGGTTTGCTATCGGGCGGCGCGGCGCTTTCAGTTACTTGATGCTCGGTATCGGCGGCACCATGAGGCGTTTGCTGATACACCGCATCAGCCTGCACTGACTCAGTTGCGCTGGCCGCTTGGGGCTTTTTTACAGTCGCGCTAGCCCCCGTCACAGCTGGGGTTTCATTCACTTCTAACGATTGCGGCCGAAAAGCTAGCAGCCGCAATAGGGTCATTTCAACACCACTGCGCACATCGGCAGCGAGTGCTAAATCACGGCGCCCTTGTACGAGGATGTCATAAAAAACTTGCAGCAGTTCAGCTGCTAGCTGCCCAGCGAGCTGCTGTGCTTGTTCATCCAGTTGGGTGACCCAAGCACTATGAGGTACCACTTGGAACAGGGCCATTTGCTGCACGGTTTGCTGTAATTCGGGCAGTAAACCGGCTAAATCTGGAACTTGGCTGGCCACATTATCTAGCGTTTGCATCATCCCAGCAGCATCTCCCGCCACTATCTGTTGCAACAGCTGTGCCACCTCATAGCCAGGCACACTGCCCAGCATTTGTTGTACCCCAGCCATAGTAACAGCTTGTTCACCTTGGGCTATGGCTTGGTCGGTTAAACTAAGAGCATCACGCAAACTACCTTGAGCAGCCCGCGCTAATGCTTGAATGGCATCGGCATCAAACGGGATCTGTTCGGCGCTAAGCACCTGCTGTAGATGGTTGGCAATCTCATCGCGGCTCAAAGCCTTCAAGTTAAACTGCAGGCAACGTGACAGTACCGTAATGGGGAGTTTTTGCGGATCTGTGGTAGCAAGCAGAAACTTCACGTGCTCAGGCGGTTCTTCTAAGGTTTTAAGCAAGGCATTAAAGCTATGCCGAGAGAGCATGTGCACTTCATCTATCAGGTACACTTTAAAGCGCCCTTGAGTAGGCGCATATTGCACGTTATCGAGTAGTTCGCGGGTATCTTCAACTTTGGTACGTGAGGCCGCGTCTATCTCTAGAAGATCGACAAAACGCCCTTGTTCTATCGCCACACAAGCACTACAAGTGCCGCAGGGTTCAGCGGTAATACCTTGCTCGCAGTTAAGACTCTTGGCAAGAATACGAGCTATGGTTGTTTTACCTACCCCACGGGTACCGGTTAACAACCAAGCATGGTGCAACCGCCCTGTTTTAAGGGCGTTAAACAAGGGTTTGAGTACATGCTGCTGCCCTACTACCTGAGCAAAATTACGCGGTCGCCATTTCCGTGCTAAAACCTGATAACTCATGTCTATTCGCTTGTCCGCTGGTTAAAAGAAGCCGATGACTAAAGCCCCTAAGTTACCCTAAAACTCGCACAGGGTATAGTATGGAATCTGCGCTTGGTTTAGCCGTTCAGCACCGGGTAAATCGTGCAGGGTGATCACGAAACTACATTCCACAATTTCGGCTCCCAAGGCCTGCACTAAGGCTACCGCGGCTAGCACGGTACCACCCGTGGCGAGCAAATCATCAATGATCAGCACCTTGTCGGTAGCGGTAATGTCATCAGCGTGCAGTTGCAGCTCATCTTCACCGTATTCGAGCGCATAACGCTGACTCACTACTTGGCGTGGTAATTTGCCCGGTTTACGCAGAGGCACAAAGCCAACACCCAGCGCATAGGCAAGCGCCGTTGCAAAAATAAAGCCACGAGCCTCAATCCCAACAATCTTAGTGATACCTTGGTCGCGATAACGTGCTACCAAAGTATCTACGGTATGCTTGAATGCAGCCCCATCGGCCAATAACGGCGTGATGTCACGAAACACAATACCCGGCTTAGGGTAATCAGGGATGGCGCGAATGTGATCGGTTAATTGCATGGTGAATTACCCTTAATGCGCCTGCCCTCAGCTGATGCTGCCTTAGCAGGCGATAATTTATACGGTAAGCTGTTTCGGGTTGTGGATGGTACTGGCTAAATCTTGCAATAAACCCAATAAACGGTCAGCCGCGATCGGTTTAGCCAAGCACAAATTAGCCCCAGCTTTTTCAGCTAATCCGGCTACCTGATTCAAATCTTGCGTGGTCATCAAGATCACCGGGGTTTGCTTATAGGCAGGAAGTTGACGAATATTTTTAATCAACGCCATGCCATCCATGAGGGGCATTTTATGGTCAACTAAAATCACGTCAAAGTGCTTATTCTTTACTCGGTTAAGCCCATCAAGGCCATCATTGGCGCAACTCACCGAGAATTGGCTCTGTACAAGAATCTGTAGCAACTGAGCCTGGGTTGCTGGTTTATCCTCAACCAACAAAAGTTTAAGAGACATAACGTGCCTTTCAATCGTCACAGCTTATGCTGCAAAAAATTTATACCACGCCAATACCGCAGGTAAAGCCGGTACGGCAACAAACGTAATTACCGCAAGCCAGCCCATTTTTACGCCCGATTCGTCTCGGAAATCTTCATTATGTGCCATAAAATACATCCTCACTGACTAAAATTTTGCGGGGCGGATCATACTTCATTCGGGCGCGAGGAACAACACACAACGCTGCATTAACCCCTCAACCACTGTCACTAAGGCTTGCGCTAGTTGCTCTGGTTGATAGCCGACGGCGTAGGGCTGGAGGCTAGCCAAAGCAGCACGCAAAGTGCTGCCGTTAGCCTGCTGGAGAGTCTCCAACAACACCATTGTAAGCGGCGTTAGTTGCATAAATTTGACAGCTTCGTGTTGCTGCCAATGAGGCTGCGAGGTCAACTCACGATAAACCACCAAGCACACAGGTTCAGCTGCGGCAGGCGGTTGTGGATTAGCCGCACTCACTTGTTGCACAGGGTACTGGAACACGCCCAATTGGACACTTGGATTCACCCGGAATTGCACTCTATCGAGTAACTCATTTGCGCTCGGTGCAGGTTCGGCCGGGGCGTTAATAAGGTGCAACGCCTCATAATCCACCTGGGCGTACAAAGCGTCTACTTCCATCCGCTCATACTGCGCTAACTGGGCCCACACCGCGGGTAACGTTTGCTGCGCAAACGCCACAAACTCACGCCCGATATCGGCAAACAGCGGCGACTGCGCGGCGTGTTGCTGCATAAACTGATAGATCAGCTGTTGCCATTGCTGCTCATTGTGCAACTGTCGCAATACCGGGAAGCCACGGCTGATAAAGCTATCTATGTTATTAAAAACCAAGCGCTGATACACAGCTAAACGCCGAGGTTCAACGCCTGGAAGGTTACCTTGGTTAGGAGCACGAATAGCGGCCGCCCACTGTTGCTGCAGCTCACGCCAATCAGGACTCGGTTTGTTAGTTGCCATGCAGCGCCTCACCGAGGGGTTGCAGCTGTTGATCAAGCTCATACAGCTCGTTAAGAAGCTCTCCCAAGGGAGGAATATTGAAATCTCGTTCTAGTACCACCGCAAACGGCCCATGAACCTGCTGAGCTAACTGTAATAATTCCACCACTGCTGGTTTTACCCCAGCACCGTGGGTATCTATGAGTAAATCGGGAGCTTCTTCATGATGCCCCGCAATGTGGCCATAAGTGATGCGCGAGCTTGGTAATCCACGAATAAATTGGCGCGCATCGTAACCATGATTAATGCTATTAACGTAAACGTTGTTAACATCAAGCAAGAGCTCACAATCTGCGCCTTGCAAAATGCGCTTAATAAAACTCAATTCATCCAGTTCCGTAGCAGCACTCGCGTAATACGAAATATTCTCGAGTACCAACGGTCGTTCAATAATTTCTTGTACCCGCCGCACCCGCGCAATCACGTGTTCGGCAGCGGCTTCGGTAAAGGGGATCGGCAACAGATCATACAAATGGCCACCGACTGAGCAGTAACTCAGGTGTT
>JTFO01019889.1_pt1 | contig 11813 bp, 6 predicted proteins | sample 235411 | NCBI WGS metagenome assembly JTFO01 (sample SAMN03067590, study PRJNA260953) | activated sludge metagenome | biome: Sludge; feature: Wastewater; isolation source: CETP activated sludge from laboratory augmented bioreactor treating... | place: India:Gujarat | collected 2013-04
AGCAGAGAAAATACGCAACTTATCTCACATGCTTATCTTAATAATTTAGAGGCTATACTGGATGATATTTATGCCACCAATGATAAGATACTAATTTCCGATGGTCGTTGTGATACCTTTAAGAAAAAAATCCTATTTGATGGCTTTCAAAGAGAATTTATAATAATCAAGAATGATAAAGTGCTGTGCTCCACTATCAATGATATAGATGAAAGTATTGTAATCGAGTTAGTGCCTAAGAATTATAAAAATCACAATGTCGTAGAATATAAGAATTCAAATAATAAAAAAGTATTAGGGTTTGTGAGCTCAAGTGTAGATGGTCTATTTTCTGTTATCTCTGTTGTTAATGCTAATTATCTGAAAATGATATTAGGATCTTATTCAGATGATCGTATAGAAAGTATTGCCATTTCCTCTTCAAATAAAACGATTCATATATTTGGTCCCAAAACGATGTGGGAAGAGGCATCTTTAGCTTCTAAATATATGCTTTCTTCTAAAAATAGATGGGAAGAAGTCTCTGTACCCTCTAAAAGATATAACTTTGTCTTAACATTATATGTTGGTGAGGCATATTTTCATAACTTATACATCCGATGTCTTTTATTTAGTTTAATCATTACTCTTCTACTGTCTTTCTTTTACATCATGATGAAATACCTTTTCCCATCAAGAAGTGATTTGTTAAAAGATTTGAACAAAGCGATTGACCAAAAAGAGCTGTATTTGGTTTATCACTCGCTGGCGAGTAGTAAAGATGGTTACATTATCGGCTATGAATCACTGATCCGATGGATGCATCCTAAGTTAGGCGTGATTCGACCAGACCATTTTATTCCCGTGGCTGAGAAATATGGGCTAATCAATAAGATTACGAATTATGTTTTTGAATTAGCTTACAAAGAATGGTTGACGATTGATCGTGACATTTCGGCAGGATTTTTACTGGGAATTAATATCCCTCCTGACTATTTATTAGATGAGTCTTGTATTGCGGTCATAAAAGAGTATGCAAAAAAATTTGCAGAGTTGAACATTGGTTTAGTATTAGAAATGACAGAGAACCAAACGATTTGCTCAGAAAAAATGAAAGCTCTCAATCAATTGATTGATGAAAAGATAATGGTAGCCATCGATGATTTTGGTACAGGGCAAACATCATTGTCTATGTTACAAAACTCACGGTTTGATTTTTTAAAAATCGATAAGGTTTTTGTCGACGCGATAGAAAGTGAATATATGAATACCCATGTATTAGATTCGATCATACAGTTATCACATGACTTAGGTGTTATTGTTGTGGCTGAAGGGGTTGAAACGAAAAAACAATATGAGTATTTACAAAGTAAAGGGGTTGAAGTTCAACAAGGATACTACCTGTCCATGCCACAAGAAATTTACGATATCTATCCTCAATCAAACGTTGCTTAGTCAGTCAGAGCCTACCTTCGGGTAGGCTTGCCTAAACCATAGTCTATTTATTCTGTCACCTCATCGACCAAATAAAGAATCGATTGGTAGGCAATACCACTGTGATGTGATAACCCGATTTCACAGGTGCGGCTATTGCTAAAACCTCGAGAGCAGTGTTTGGGAACTTGGGCTTTGAGTGGGTGAAGTGCAGCTTGGTTTAGTTCTGGGGTGGTAAAACCTTTATCTCCCGCCCATCCACAACATTCAATATGTTCGGGTACAACGACCTCTGACACACATGCTCTGGCCAATGTTAACATGGTATCGGCTAAGCCCATTTTTCTAGAACTGCAAGTGATATGGAGCATGATAGTTTCTTGTTTTGGCGTCAGCGATAGGTGATTAAGTAAGTAGTTGCTAACAAAGCCTACCGGTTCAAAAATGGGGATGGGGCGCGTAAACTGCTCAATACTGTGTAGAGCGCACGGGCTGGTGTCCATCAGCACCGGATATTGGCCATTGTGGCTGGCTTGCCAAAGCGCTTGTTCTAGTTGCATTGCTTTTTGGCTTGCTAACTCTTTCATCCCTTTACTGTTATAAGGCATACCACAGCATTGCTCATTGAGTAACTCAGGTACAATGACTTCAAATCCGGCTTTATTCAGCAGTGATAAAGTCACTTCAGGTAAAGATCGAGAGTCTTGAACTTGAGTAGGCTGTCCCATTGTCCGGCTGGCACAAGAAGGAAGGTAAACCACTTTTTTATCATGACATAGGCTGCTCGGGGTATGGGTTGATTGATTGAGAGAATAGCGATTGGCCGTGGGCATTTCTGCCAACCAAACGGGGGTTTTCCCTTCACTCCATTGACGTAATTGACGCGCGAGTCGCTCAAGTCGGGAAGCGCCTAATGCCTTTGTTGCCCATTGATTGGCTTGCAGTCCAGCTCTCACTAAAGCGGTGGTGGTTGAAAAATGATCCGCTGTCCAGCGGGCGATGGGTGTAAATTTTTGATAGCGTTCTCGACGTAACTGCTTGATTAAATCTCCAGTATTAATGCCTACTGGACAACGCTCGGCACATAATCCTGTTGCTGCACAGGTTTCGACCCCTTGGTACTGAAATACCTTGTCTAATTCACTGGCTGCAACCTCATCTCCTGCACGGATTTGTCGTTGTAATTCACGATAAAGTACGATGCGTTGACGAGGGGATAAGGTTAAAGTTCGAGAAGGGCAAACCGGTTCGCAGAAACCACATTCGATGCATTTATCGATCAACGCATCAGCCGCAGGCATCGGTTTTAAATGATGCAGATGCGCTTGAGGATCGGCATTGATGATCACGCCCGGATTCAGTAGCCCATTGGGGTCGAATAGCGTTTTGATCTGCTGCATCAAAGCGTAGCCTTCTTTGCCCCACTCTAGTTCAATATAAGGAGCCATGTTGCGGCCTGTGCCGTGTTCGGCTTTAAGTGAACCTTGATATTTAACGGCAACCAGCGCTGCAACGGCATCCATAAACTCACCATAGCGATGAATATCTGAGGGATGTTCAAAACCTTGCGTAAAGACGAAATGTAAGTTTCCTTCTAACGCATGGCCAAAAATGATTGCTTCGTGGTAGTGATATTGCTCAAAGAGTGTTTGTAGTTCACGCACCCCAGCCGCCAGTTTTTCGACCGGAAAGGCGACATCTTCAATAATGACCGTGGTACCGACTTCTCGCACTGCACCGACAGCAGGAAACATCCCCTTACGAATGCCCCATAAGGTGGCGATGGTTTGAGGCTCTTGAGTAAAGGGAATGGACTGAATGATGTGATAAGCGGCTAAGCTATCCATAACCGCATGACATTGCGCCTCTAAATTACTTTGCTGGCTGGCGTGAGATTCGATTAATAAGGCGCAGGCTTCTTGATCTAACTGAGCGATAAACTCAGGCATGCCTTTTTTATCCGCAACGGAGCGGAGCGCCCGACCATCCATTAACTCCACGGCGGCAACGGGGGTGGAAGACAAAGTAGTGACGGCTTGGCAAGCCTGCTCAATATTGGCAAAGACCAAAAGTGCCGAAGCTTTATGGCTGTGTTCTACGACCGTGTTGTAGGTGATATCGGCAATGAAACCTAAAGTCCCTTCTGAGCCGATTAATAAGTGTTGAATAACGTCAATGGGGTCTTGATAGTCGATTAATGCATTGAGTGCATAACCGGTGGTATTTTTTAAACGATATTTGTGGCGAATGCGTGCGCTTAATTCTGGGTTAGCACGAGTTTGCGCACACAAGTGTTCGATTCCTCTGACTAACGGTGCTTTTTGCTGTTTAAATTGTGCAATGCTGTGTGGATCACGAGTATCCAGCACGAAGCCATCGGCAAAAACAATGTTCATACTATCAAGAGTGTGATAAGAATTTTGCGCCGTACCGCAACACATTCCACTGGCATTATTGGCGGCGATTCCGCCAATTTTACAGGTATTGATAGAAGCGGGATCGGGGCCGATTTTACGTTGATAAGGCGCAAGGTATTTATTGGCATCTGCGCCAATCACCCCTGGTTGTAGGCGGATTTTTTCACCATTAGCAAGAATGTCATGTTGACGCCAGTCATCCGTTAGCGTGATTAAGACGGAATCAGAAATTGCCTGACCAGATAAACTGGTTCCGGCCGCGCGAAAAGTGAAAGGTATTCCCAATTCAGCGCAGCGTTGAATCGTGAAAACCACTTCATCGAGTGACTGCAAGCGAAGTACTATTTGAGGAATGAGTCGATAGAAACTGGCATCGGTACCATAGGCTAACCGTTGGGCTTGCTGAGTGATAATACGTTCACTCGCAATCATTGTTGCCAGTTGTATCGTTAATCGCTGATAGTCGGCTGCTGAAGGTAACGTGCTCATAATATGCCCTTACCGGATTAAATGTGGAACTAATGAGTCATGGGATAAATCGTGGATACGGTTTGCGCCAGTTAACGTCATTGCTACGCGCATTTCTTTTTCAAATAAATCCAGTAACTGTTCGACACCTGCTTGCCCTTGTGCGGCCAACGCATAGACAAAGGCACGACCAAGCAAGGTACAATCGGCACCGAGAGCCAGCATTCTTACTACATCCAGCCCAGTTCGAATGCCAGAATCTACAAGAATTTTGATATCGCCTTTAACCGCATTGGCAATATCAGGCAGGGCTCGAGCGGTCGAAAGCACACCATCGAGTTGGCGACCACCATGGTTGGAAACAACGATACCATCGGCACCAAAGCGCACGGCATCTTTGGCGTCTTGTGTATCTAATATACCTTTGATGACCATGGGGCCATCCCAAAAATCTCGAATCCATTCCAGATCTTTCCAGCTAATTGAAGGGTCAAAATTTGCGCCAAGCCAACCGATATAGTCTTCAAGTTTCGTGGGCGTTCCCCGATAGGTTGATATATTCCCCAGATCGTGCGGTTTTCCCCATAGGCCGACATCCCAAGCCCAACTAGGGTGCATCATGGCTTGTATGACTCGCTTAGCCGCCGCATTCGGGCCACTCATGCCTGAATGTGCATCTCGATAACGTGCGCCGGGGACGGGCATATCAACAGTAAATACGAGGGTTGTGACTCCAGCCGCTTTCGCTCGCTCAAGCACATTTTTCATAAATCCACGATCTTTCAATACGTAAAGTTGAAACCACATTGGGCGGGATAACGTTGGCGCGACTTCCTCTATCGGACATACCGAAACGGTGGATAGAGTAAAAGGAATGCCTTTATTATCTGCCGCTTTTGCTGCTTGTACCTCTCCTCGCCGAGCATACATGCCAGTTAATCCAACAGGCGCTAAGGCGATGGGCATGGCAAGGGGTTCGCCGAACAGCTCGGTTTTTAGATCAAGTTCAGACATATCATTGAGTACGCGTTGACGTAGAGCAATGTCGGCTAAGTCTGCCGTATTACGATGCAGAGTATGTTCACTGTAGGAACCCCCATCAATATAGTGAAAAAGAAAAGGGGGTAACTTGGCTTTAGCAGCCGCTCGAAAATCAGTTGCAGCAGAAATGATCATGGTATCTGTCCTTACCATCAGTAGAGTAGGTTAAACCGATTCAGGTCGGCTTTTTTCCACAGGCAGCAAACAATCCACGAATGAACGATTGCCTCTGTGGGCGATAAAAACTAAGGCATCATTAATACATCGGAGAAATTAACGCCATAAATCATCACCATGCCAATAACAGCTGTGGCAACGAGATAGTAAAAGGTTGGGATAATGGTTTTACGCAATGTGGCACCTTCACGGCCAAGCAAACCTACGGTTGCCGAGGCGGCGACCACATTGTGAATCGCAATCATATTTCCAGCTGCTGCGCCAACCGCTTGAAGCGCAATCATCATAACGGTTGAAATATTTAAGGTTTGGGCAACTTCAAACTGAAATTGACTGAACATCATATTGGAAACCGTATTTGAGCCTGCAATAAAAGCACCCAGTGCGCCGACAGTTGCACTTAAGGCAGGAAAGGCTTGCCCCACTAGGCCTGCTGCGAAATTAGCAGTGGTAACGGGCATACTGGCAAGGTCTGCCCCATTCACGCCTGAATTAATAAAAATACGGACCATAGGGATGGTAAACACCAAGACAAAGCCCGCGCCAATTAAGGTTTTGGTGGATTCTCCCAGTGCCGTTTTCATGGGGGTAAAACGGCGAGACTGTATCAGTACCGCTAACATGGCAACAAACACTAAGATTCCACCGGGGAGATAAAGAGGGTCAATAGACGTGCTGACACCGACCTCACCCAAAATATTATTAAAGCTTATCTGTACGCTGAGCAGCATGGATTTAAAGGTTTGGCTCACTCGGCTGGCCACCAGAATGATGGCTAATAGCACATAAGGTGTCCATGCTAACGCTAAGCTCATGGGTTTCGTTTTCAGATCATCTAAATTCATTTTTAATGACCCTAGCCACTCAGCAGGCCATTCGCGTTCAGGTTGAAAATCCCAAGTGCTTTTCGGAATTAAGAAACCTTTTTTGGCAGCGGTGATCACCACGGCTAAGCTAATCAGTCCCCCTATTAAAGAAGGGAATTCTGCGCCTAAAAATACGCCAGTTAACGCATACGGTAGAGTAAAAGCGAGGCCAGCGAACAGGGCAAAAGGTAAAATGTCTAATCCTTCGGTCCAGCTTCGATTTTTACCGAAAAATCGAGTAAGCATCATGGCCATCAAAACTGGCATGAAGATCCCTACTACGGCATGGGTGAGCGCAACACCGGTGGTTATCTGTTGTAGATAGGTATCCCAGTTTGAGCCGCTTACAACCAGTGATTCACTGATATTATGGGTATCCAAGCCTCGATTAACGCCCACAATGATCGGCGTTCCCACCGCACCAAATGAGACGGGCGTGGATTGAATCATCATTCCCATTAACACAGCCGCCAGCGCAGGAAAGCCAATAGCGACAAGAAGTGGAGCGGCAATGGCTGCGGGGGTGCCAAATCCAGAAGCGCCTTCGATGAATGATCCAAAACACCAAGCGATAATAATGGCTTGTACTCGGCGATCCGGTGAAATATCGGTAAAGCCGTTACGAATCGTGGAAATGGCACCAGTATGTTTAAGAGTGTTAAGCAAAAAGATGGCACCAAATACAATCCACAATACGGAAATGGTGATGCCTAAGCCTTGAAGTACGGATGCCAGCACACGAGTGGCTGACATATCCCAGAAGAGTAGAGCAATGGCAACCGTTAATAGAAAGGCGACCGGCATGGCTTTCTTGGCTGGCCAATTTAGGCCCACCAAGAGGATCGCGGCAAGCACGATCGGTGAAAATGCGATTAGCGCGAGTAGGGTATCACTCATAGACTACATCCTTGTCCTTGAACTCTTTACCAAAAGTGGTGGCTTAACACGCGCTGTAGGGTACGGGTTAAGATCAGCGAGTTCGGGTTAGTTATTTTGTTTGTGATTGTTTTGTTAATGAGCGGTGAATTTAAACCTTTATTTTTTACTGATATAGGGAAATAATGAAAATAATTAGTTCCAAAAATGACATAATATGATGCGAGCAGATGATTTGATTTTATTCTCTCAGGTGGTTGAACTGGGAAGTTTTAGTAAAGTAGCTGAGCAAAATAGTCTTACAAATTCAGTGGTTAGCAAGAGGTTGGCACGGTTAGAAGAAGAATTGGGTGTCCAATTATTATATCGAACAACGCGTAAATTGACGCTCACTGAGGCGGGGAAGGTCTTACTCGCCAGTGCTAAAAATGTGAAGCAAGCCACGCAAGAAGCGATGGATGCTGTGTCTGGATTTGGAGAGCGGATCAGCGGTCACATAAAAATGTCTGTACCGACGATTTCCGGTGATCTGATTTTAGCTGATGCAGTGGCGGAATTTTGTAATCAACATCCTGGCTTAACGGTTGATATGTCACTGGATAATCGGTTTGTTGACTTGGTTGAAGGTGGGTTTGATTTAGTTATTCGTACTGGTTATTTAGAAGATTCTAGCCTAATTGCTCGTCATATTCTCGATTCTCAGTGGGTGGTATGCGCCTCTCCCACGTATTTAGTTCGCAACGGAAAGCCTAAAAAACCGGAGGAACTGGTTAATCACAACTGTTTACAATATGCCTATCAAACCACGGGAGCCAGCGAGTGGGAATTTAAGGGCCATAAAGGCAACTATATTGTGAAAGTCTCTGGCACCTTTTCTACCGATAATGCGACGGCACTTCGTAAAGCGGCATTAGGCGGGCATGGTATTGCCTATGTGCCGCGCTGCTTGGTTTACCATGATTTTCGAAATGGTGAATTAGTTGATGTTTTCCCTCAGCAGGTAGGGAAAAAACTGGGTGTTTATGCCGTTTATCCTTTTACTCGCCAGCCTCCTAATAAGGTTCGTTTATTAATTGAGCATATACGTCAACGTTATTTAACCATTGCGCACTATTTTTAAACTCGTTGATTTAATTCAATACAGGGGTATCACAAGGCTGCCCTTGAGAGTATTTTAGTTGGGTAAAATATTGATGGGCTTTTTCTACATTCTGATATTCAAGCAGCCAAGAGGCGCTTCGTTGGTTATGGCAAAACAGATGAATCTGTTCGAGTAAGTCATGGCTGTGTTGACTGAGGACCTTGGCGACCGATTGAATGAGTTCTGTGTTTTCTATCGAGATAAATTGCAGTAGCGCATAAGCTTGGTTAAGCGCTTGATAAGCATGTTTATCTTGCCCCATGGTACAGAGTATGTCGGATTGATAGACGGCGCTCTCTTTCAGTCCTGTAATAAGACAAATCAGTTGGCACGGTCGGATTTGTTCGCTATGAGCGGCATCATACAGATGTTTAGGCAAGTGATGTAAAACATCCGTCAGTAAATAGTGAGCTTCAGGCCAATGGCCTTGAGCCAGTAATTGTTCCGCTTTGAGGTAATGATTCCAGCACTGTTTTAGGTTCATGTTGACTCCAAGAGAATGAGCGGTTGATATTAAAATGCAATATATTGTTAAATGCAACTGATTATCATTTAATATTTATGCTCTGCATTGCTGATTATTTACTCGCTTGGCTGTGAATTAGCACTAAGTCACTAAAAAGGTTGTGCTTTTCTTCTACACTTGAGCTACAAAGAAACGTAAGGTGGAGCGATGTTACAAAGAACATGACACACAATGAGTGGCCAGTGACATCGCACTAGCGGCGTGGTTAAACGTTAATTTTTAGTAAGACATTATTCATCCACCCACAGTGACATAACGGCTTCGATGAGGCATTTGGGTGTATCACTATCATAAAAAAAATAAGGAGGGAGTATGGCAATTCAAAATTTGAGTGTTGAACAGCTCTATCATGTTGCAACACTAGAAAAACTGCCATGTAAATCAACCAAAGAATTGGCTCCCATTGATGAGATTGTCGGTCAAGAGCGTGCTCAAAAAGCGGTTGAGTTTGCCATGTCCATCAAAGAGAAAGGCTATAACATTTATGCTATTGGGCGTAATGGGCTTGGTAAACGAACCATGATCCTTCGTTATCTCAATCGACATCAGCATGAAAACACCGAGTTATTTGATTGGTGCTACGTAGCGAATTTTGAGGATATCCGCACCCCTCGAGTGTTAAAGCTTCCCTCGGGTGTCGGGCAACAATTTCGCCAAGATATTGAAAAATTAATGGCAAAATTGATGAACGCGATACCACTGGCATTTGATAACGAGCTCTATTTTAGCCGAGCAGATCGGTTAAAAAATCAGTTAGCCCAGAAGCAGCAACATGAACTGGAAGACATTACTCGCCGAGCAAAAGAACGAGATATTAGCCTGACAATCACAACGCAAGGTGATTATCAGTTCGTTGCGATGAATGGCGAAGAAATGCATACCGAAGAAACTTTCGATGCTTTGAGTAAGAAAGAGCAAGAATACTTTTCGCAAACCATTGATGAACTGGAAGTGAGCCTAAGAAATATGGTTCGTCAGTTGACGGAATGGGAAGAAGCCTACAGTGAAAAAATCAAGAAATTGAATGATGATGTCACGTTGGATGTGATTAGCCATTTCATTAAACAACTGAAACAAGACTACTCTAAGTATTCTGAAATCAAAGCTTATCTTACTGAGTTACAGAAAGATGTGATCGAAAATGTGGATATTTTCCTTGATGACACGGGTGAGCAAGGAGAATTAGCCACAGCAGCCCTCGATAAGAAATTGCCTCGTCGCTATAAAGTGAATGTGTTGGTCTGCCGAGCATCTAAACAATTCCCCGTCGTTGTTGAAGAGAACCCTAACTACCATTCCTTATTTGGTTATATTGAAACGGCAACATATAAAGGAACGGTGTTTACGGATTTTTCACTCATCCGTGCAGGTAGCTTACACAAAGCCAATGGTGGTGTGCTGTTAATGGATGCCGTAAAAGTATTAGAGCAACCCTATGTTTGGGATGGGCTAAAGCGGGCCCTTCGCTCACGCCAGCTAAGCTTTACCTCCTTAGAAAAAGAGGTCACCTTAACTGGGGCCGTGTCACTGGATCCAGAACCCATTCCATTGGATGTGAAAATCATCTTATTTGGTGACTACCGAACTTATGAGTTGTTGACGCATTATGATCCAGAATTTAGTGAACTGTTTCGAGTCACTGCCGATTTTGAAGATGAGATGAAGCGAACGGCAGAGAGTGAATTGCACTATGCTCGGTTTATTTCCAGCATCATTCATGACAATAACCTGTTGCATTGTGACCGAAAAGCCATTGCGCGGATCATTGAACATAGCTCGCGGATGGCCGGAGATCAGAATAAACTTTCGTTACATTCTGCTCACATTGCTAATTTACTACGTGAATCAAACTATGTTGCCAGACAAGCCAATTCAAATATGATTAGGCAGAATCATGTCGAAGAGGCGCTGAGTAATCAGCAAATGCGCGTCAATCGTTTGCAAGAAGGCGTGATGGAGACCTTTCTAAATGGTACCACGCTGATCCAAACCGAAGGCGCGGCAGTTGGCCAAGTGAATGCGCTTTCAGTATTGGCGACCAGTGACCATGCTTTTGGTGCACCGAATCGTATTACCGCCACTACCTCTTATGGTGATGGCGACATTATTGATATTGAACGCAGCGTTGATTTAGGTGGAAGTATCCACTCGAAAGGCGTGATGATCTTATCGGCCTATTTGAGTTCCGTCTTTGGCCGTACTGCTCGAGTGCCGCTTACCACCACCATTACGTTTGAACAGTCGTATGGTGGTGTGGATGGGGACAGTGCCAGCATGGCGGAATTTTGCGCCATTGTTTCCGCATTTTCGAAACAACCTAACCGACAAGATATTGCCATTACCGGTTCTATGAACCAGTTTGGTGAAGCACAACCGATTGGTGGCGTGAATGAGAAAATTGAAGGGTTCTTTGATGTCTGCAACATTAAAGGACGACATAGTGGTCAAGGGGTCATCATTCCTCGTTCAAACATGCATAACCTCATGTTACGTAATGACATTGTAAAAGCGGTCGAAAAAGGTGAATTTCATATTTGGGCGATTGAACATGTAACAGAAGCCATTGAATTATTTACAGGCAAACCTGCAGGAATTGCAACCGATGATGGTAGCTATCCTGTGGACAGTATTTTTGGCTTGGCGCAGGCAAAACTTAACGCTTTACGTAAATAATTAGGAAAAATAAGGCTTCTATGGGAAGCCTTATTTTTCTCTGAAGTGTTCGGATACCGCAGATCGCCGAGTTGGCGCTGGATCTGTTGATATGGTGTGCTCGTAGCCTTCTCGAATAAAGCGCTGATGGGGGATCAAAGGTTCCACTCGGCGTAATTGCGGGGATCTCTGGGTTCCGGATAACTGATAAATAGCCATTCCCCCCCCGGTTGTTA
>JTFO01000286.1_pt1 | contig 11734 bp, 13 predicted proteins | sample 235411 | NCBI WGS metagenome assembly JTFO01 (sample SAMN03067590, study PRJNA260953) | activated sludge metagenome | biome: Sludge; feature: Wastewater; isolation source: CETP activated sludge from laboratory augmented bioreactor treating... | place: India:Gujarat | collected 2013-04
TTGGCCCGCACCGGAAAAATCTCAAATTCAATCTTGTCGTTGAGCTCAATCACAACACGAGTGGATTGCTTGTTTTTGGGAGTACTGGTACGAATTTTCTTAATCAACAGTGAGTTATTTTCCACTTTGGCTAAGTCAACCTTGAGAGCGGTTTGGTTAAAATCAATCACCAGCCGATAGGGTGTTTGTTGATACAAGGTAAAATAACTAAAATCAGGAGTTGCAGACAGATCAAAAACGACCCGCGTATTATCAGGCGCAGGCCACATTCGTACATTGTTGATGCTGTTAACTTGCACCGAGAAACTGGTGGTACTGAACAGCAGCAAACTGCAACTAATAAAAACGCGTATCCAATAGGGCATTAAAGTGTTTCGAGAACCGCTCGACCTCGTGTTGTTAGCGCATGTATCGTCATAGTTCGACCCGGTTGGGCATAGTCTATGGTTATAGTTATATCAGCTTCGGGTAAGTATCCTGTCCCTCGCTGCGGCCATTCGGCTAAAATAATCTGATGATCTCCAAGGTAATCGCGGATGCCCATGAATTCAAGTTCTTCTGGATCAGCAAGCCGATACAAATCAAAGTGATGAATGGTCCAAGGACTCAATTCATAGGTCTCTACCAAGGTGTAAGTAGGGCTTTTTACCGCACCTTGGTGGCCCAAGGTCTGGATAAAGCCCCGGCTAAAAGTGGTTTTACCTGCACCTAGATCACCGTACAAATAACAAGTAAAGGCGGTTGCAGCAGGCCCCGCCTGTTGTAACAGCTTAGCGGTGTTACGGGCTAATTGTTGCGCTACCTGCAGCAGCTCTGCTTCGGTGGCTGCGCTACGAATAATGGTTGTCATCAAGGATTCACCAAGGCTCTGAGTTCATTCACAATATCGCTTGCTATAGTACCACGTTCTCCGGCTTGCGCAGCATTTTCGCCCGCAACGGCATGCACCCAAACTGCGGTTGCTGCTAGCTCGTGCAAAGCAGCAGCTGAAGGCAGCCGATGCTGCGCTAGCAAGGCTCCTAAGAGGCCACTCAGCACATCGCCCGAGCCGGCTGTCGCTAAAGCTGGGCTCCCACGTTCACACACTAAGATGCGCTCGATTTGGTGTGCTGGCCCGGCAATTAAGGTTCCTGCTCCTTTGAGTAGCACCTGGGCATTAAAGTTCGTGACTAATTGCGTTAACGCTTCGTATCGATCCGCTTCCACCACGGCGGTCATATTCTCATCCGCAAACCGAGTGCTCATCACAGACCGTAACAAGCGACCCGCCTCTGCGGGATGCGGAGTTAATACCCACTGCCGTAAATGGGGTGGCGTCTCGCCCTGCTGCAACTGTGCTAGTAGATTAAGGGCGTCGGCATCGGCAACCACCGGCGGTAGCGGCCCTGAAAGCTCCGTGTGCCAATCTAACAACTGCTGTAGCTGCTGTTGCGCCCAAGCATCGCGGCCTAATCCCGGCCCGATAACAATAGCATTTGCTTGTTCAAGCCAAGGGATAAGGCCCTTTTCATCGGTGCCATGCACCATGAGTTCGGGCTGCGCTTGCGCAATAATGGCAAGTGTGTGCGGATGCGTAACCAGAGTGACCTTACCCGCACCGCTGCGTAAGGCTGCCCGCCCAGCCAAAATAGCCGCGCCACTCATACCAGGCCCGCCTGCAATCAAAACAAGATGACCATGGTCACCTTTGTGTGAGCTAGATTTTCGTTTCGCTAACCAGCGCCGCGCTAGCTCTGGCTGCACCAGCTCAGCCATGGGCGGCTGTTGGCTAAAAGCTGCGCCGATACCCAATTCGGCCAAGCTAAGCTGCCCCACGTAATCTTTGGCCTTACCTGTTACTAGTCCTGCTTTTATCGCTACCATAGTCACGGTGTGTGCTGCAGTTACCGCAATGGGTTGCGGTTGCCCGGTATCACTGTTTAATCCGGTTGGCACGTCCACACTCAAAACCCAAGCTGTGTTAGCTGCGGCATTGATAGCCTGCACCGCAGCTAGGTAAAAACCAGCCAGAGGCCGGGTAAGTCCACTGCCAAGCACAGCATCAACAAGGATCTGGTAGCCGTGCAAGCTATCGATGCTACTCTGCCAGCGACCACCCTCCGCCTGCCACGCCGCCTGTGCTTGTTGTGCTAGCTTGGTAGTTGGAGGCACCGCATAAACCGTCACCTGATAGCCCGCGGCTTGAGCCAGTCGTGCCAGCACCCAACCATCGCCACCGTTATTGCCGGGGCCACAAACAATAGCCACCCTAGCTGGTGCGGCGCAGTGATCCTGGATGGCCTGCAGACATGCTTGGGCAGCCGCTTGCATCAGTTGCGCCATACTCAAGCCAATCGCTACGGCAGCTGCTTGCTCACCACTACGAACCTGTTCGGTGCGATATATCAAGTGCGATAATTGTGCCACCATGAGTCTCCCTATCGTGCGTTTTTGCCCAGATTTTGCTATGTTAGCCAACATCAACCGCAGGCATACCTACAAGAGTACGACACCATTCATGGATTATCATCAACTAGCTGCAGATATCAAACAATGGGGCCGCGACTTGGGCTTTCAGAAGGTCGGCATTACTGACGTTAACCTGAGTACTGAGCAGCAGCACTTAGAACGTTGGCTGGCAGCGGGTATGCATGGTGATATGGAATGGATGGCGCGACATGCAGAGTTACGCACCCGGCCCGATCAACTGCATCCCGGTGCAGTGCGTGCGATTTCGGTGCGGATGAATTATTTACCGGCTGAAGCTGGCTTTGCTAAAACCCTGAAAAATCCTCGTTTAGGCTACATTAGTCGCTATGCGCTTGGGCGCGACTATCATAAGTTAATGCGCAAGCGCCTGAAACAACTAGGCGATAAGATACAAGCAGCATGTGCTGAGCTAGATTTTCGCCCCTTTGTGGATTCAGCTCCGATCATGGAGAAGCCACTAGCTATCAAAGCAGGTTTAGGTTGGCGTGGTAAACATACCTTAGTACTAGACGAAGCCCATGGCTCTTGGTTCTTCTTGGGTGAACTGCTGGTTAATCTACCTCTACCGATGGATTCACCCGTAGCCGAAAAATGTGGTAGCTGTAGTGCCTGCATGACTATTTGCCCTACCCAAGCCATTGTCGAGCCCTATGTGTTAGACGCGCGTCGCTGTATTTCTTATTTAACCATTGAGCTCAAGCAAAGTATTCCGGAAGAATTTCGGCCGCTGATTGGCAATCGCATCTACGGTTGTGACGACTGCCAATTGATTTGTCCCTGGAATCGCTACGCCCATCTAACCGATGAAGCCGATTTTTCGCCGCGCCAGCACTTACATGCTCCTGAACTACTGCAATTGTGGGCTTGGGATGAGGACACTTTTTTGCGACAAACTGAAGGTTCGCCGATTCGGCGGATTGGCCATGAATGTTGGCAGCGGAATATTGCGGTGGCCTTAGGCAATGCACCAGCCGATGCTGCTATTATCGACGCCTTACAGCAGCGTCGAGATAGCGCTAGCGCTATGGTTCAAGAGCATATTGATTGGGCCTTAGCGCGGCAACAAGCGGGCTTAGGCAAGGTTGAAAAACAGGTGCTCAGGCTGGTACGTGCGGTAGAAAAAGGCATGCCGCGAGATGCTTAAGTCCCAGCGCTGGAGCTATTCAACTTCGGTTAGTACCACGTTAACTCGACGGTTTTCGCTGCGTCCAGCTGCGGTAGTATTAGTCTGCAGCGGCGCACTATCTGCATAGCCGACAGCTCGCATCCGCTCTGGAGCTATGCCTTGCTCTGCTAAAAAGCGTACCACCACACTAGCCCGCGCGGCAGATAACTCCCAGTTGCTAGGAAACCGCTGATTACTGATCGGGATGTTATCCGTATGCCCTTCAACGCTGATAAACAGCTGATTTTTCTTCAACACCTCAGTTAGGGTTTGCATCACCTGGGCGGCCTGCTGATTAAATTCAGCTTCGCCACTGTTAAATAAAATCTTGTCTTTAAGCTTAATATTAACTTTACCGGGCGAGGTGCTTACTTCTACTCCATCGGCTAAACCACTACTGGCAAACTGCGCCTGCAATTCGCTTTCAGTTAGTGCTAAGCCTGCTGACTGCCCTGCTGCGGCTTGCAATACTTGCTCGGATGGGCTCGGCGAGCCGGACAAGTCAGCATTGGCAAGCAAAATAACAAACAACACCAATAGCAGGGTCAGCAAGTCCATGTAGGTAGTAACCCAACTGTCCTCTTCGTCTACGGGCTGGTCATGCAGCGCCGCCACTCCATGCCCGAATAAACGTGCTGAAGCACCGCGATGCTCACGATGAGGTTCGCGATGTAAGTTGGCGGCTGCGTCCGAAGCTTTGGCTTGGGGGCCGCCGCTACGTTCCATCAACTCATGTAAAGTAGGTTCGTTGCTCATAGCCGCTCAGATTTACCCTTGCCTAAACCTTCATGGAGCCCATTTTTCGCGGCAATATCGTTAGCCTCGTTGATATCCAGCTCATCTTCTACATGGGCGAAAAAGGTAGCTAAATATTCGCGAATGTAGGCTGGGCTGCGACCACGAGCAATCAGCAAGATGCCTTCTAAGATCATATTCATGAGCTGCACGCGACTCTCGGTGCGACGCTCAAATTTAATCGCAATTGGCTTGAACAACATGTTCGCCAAAACTACCCCGTACAGCGTCGTTAATAACGCAAAGGCCATGTCTACGCCAATCTCGCTCATGCTGCTCTGGCCCATGCCATGCAACATGTTAACCAGACCAACCAAGGTACCCAACATACCAAACGCTGGGGCAAAAGTAGCCATAGTGCGATACACCTGAGCTTCGGCGCGCTCTTTTAACTTAGTCCGCAGAATTCGCCATTCTAACAACTCAGCGATATCTTCGGTCGGCGTGCGGTCGATGAGTAACTGTAAACCGGTTTTTAAAAACGGGTTTTGTACCTGGTTTAATTGGTCTTCAGCATTGGCAATACGTCCCTGTACTAACTGTCGTGCCACCTCAACCAGTTCGCGCTGGTCATCTTCGGCGTACATTTTTTCGTTACGCAGCACAATCCACAGTATCTTGAACACCCGCACCACATCACGCAATGGGTATGCCAACAAGGTCGCCGCAAAGGTACCGCCTAGCACTATGGCTAAGCCTGGTAGATTGATAAAGGACCAAGCATCGGCTGCGGTTAGCATCACCGATAGCACCACGATAGCAATGCCCGAAAGCATGCCAATAAGAGTTGATAAATTCATACGGCTCAGTAGTTAGTCACAGATGTTAAGAATTATCGGCAGGGGGCTCGCCAGCTTTAATTTTATGCAGCAAACGCTCAAAAAATGCGGCACCTTTACGGCGCGCGAAAGCTATATTGCGCTCCGGGATCAGTTCAGGTTGATTAAAGTTATCCAGTGCCTCGGCCAACTCATCTTCACGCAAAATATGAAAGATAGGATAAGGTGCACGGTTAGTATAATTGGCAGGGTCATCTTCAGGCTCACCGGCGAAGCAGTAGGCTGGATGAAAACTAGCCAACTGAAACACTCCTTCGTAGCCTTCTAATCCTAACAACTGATTAGCTAAGTCTAAGGTATCTAAATAATCGCTAAATTCGGCTAAAGCATCGGGCACTATCACCAGCGCTGTAGCCACTTCAGGATGCTCATCTAAAAACTTACACTCAGCCACCACGGCCGCCAAGATATCCTCGACCGCAGTAGCGTTGCACACCTGATAGTTAATGCGTTGAGCTTCAATTTCTTGCCGGGCAAACGGGCAAATGTTGTACTTTACAATCACTTGCCACAACCAGCGTTGGGTAACCTCAACCACCTGCTGCATGTTTCACCCTCTATGCGTGGTCACGCAAATAGTCCAAGCCACCTACGATCGCAGCCACTTGAGCTAAGATGCATTGCTCAGGGGTGGCATGAGCGCTATCAGGATAAACCTCGGTGGTGGTTACATAAGGTGCATCGGTTAAGCCCATACACAATCCAAGTTCACGGCCAGCGTAATGAATCACGCCTTCTTGCTGTAATTCAGCCCCAATGATTTTACCTTCATCGTCCGCTGGGGCGATATGAGTTACTTTGCGCACGGAGTCGATAATGGCGCGCTGAAACTCTGGCGTCGGAATTTCTGAGTTACCCACCGTATAAAAACCATCCGGAATGTTCCAGTTGGTATTAACAGTGCCATCAAGAGCGGCTTTCGCCGGACGAAATTCGCTATTGTCGGTATCGGTCGTTTCGTGCAGATCAAAATGAGCTAAAAATTGCCATTGCTGTTGGCCTAGATAATCCATGATGCTGGCACATTCAGCCGCAGGGCTAGGTGCTTTAAAGGACCGGTTAGGGTCTATCGCATGGGGGTTCCAACGATTGATGGTTTCGTAGCCCCACGGGCTTAGACAAGGTGCGACAACCAGATTAAACCACTGACTGTAATGCTCAGCTTGGGTTTCTAAAAACCGCAGAGCGCCATGTACACCACTGGTCTCATAGCCATGCACCCCGCCCGTAATTAATACAGTAGGCTTGTTTGATTGCCAATCGCGGGTTTTTACTGCAAACAACGGGTAGTTATTCGCTGGATATTCAATCAGGCCATATTGTTCTACATCAAAACGTTCATGCAAAGCGTTGATAGCGGGTACCACGTCCTCAAAATAAGAACGCTTGAGCTGCTGGGCTTGTTGCCATTCGAGTTTCTCTGCAGGCCCCCAAGGTTTGCCCGGAGTACCAATTGGATATTGACGTTCAACCATAATTTACCTCGTGTTCGTTAAGCCCCAGCCAAGACCATCGCTGCTTGCACTAACACTGCAATGTTTGCCACCACGCCCACAATGAAAAAATAACTACGTGGGCTGGGGTTTTTCTCGGTTGCTATCGCATAATACAACACCATGTGAATGATGCGAATAATAGCATAGAGCCACACCCAAGCGACGAACCACTGCGACTGCACTCCACTCAAAATAGCGAGTAACACGGCGGCGGCAAAAAAGGGAACGTTTTCGATGGAGTTCTGAAAGGTGCGATGAGCTCGGAACACAAAGGAGTCATGGCTGAGTTCTGCGCTGATTTTACCCGGTACAGCTCCTGGTGCTGCTGCTTTGAAGCGACTCGCCACAAACCACTGTACCATCACCGTCACTAAAATGACCCACAGGCCCCATAATACCCAATCTACAATCATGCTAATTACTCCCTTGTTGTTGTTATTATCTCCCGCATCTAGCGAGTTCTGAATCTATTCTGGTTTAAAAAACCCGATCACCTGCCCCGCGGGGACTTTTTCGGGTTGTTGCGCTGATGCAGGGGCCGGTGCCGCTGCTTGACGCTCCTCAAATTTATGCCCGCATTGCACACATTGCACCTGTTCTTGCTGATTTACAATAGTCAGCATCAGGGTATCTTGGGCCTGGCATGCTGGGCATTCTGCCCCAGCAATAAAGCGTTTCCTAGTTCGAGTCATATTCACCTCTTATGGTATCGGGTATAATTGTCGCAGAAACCTAGCACAAACACCAAGTTCAGGAACTCGTTATGATACAAATGCGCGCCATGTCATTAATGCGCGGTAGCAAGTTATTGTTAGAAAATGCCGATATTACTGTCTTTCCGGGGCACCATGTGGGCCTGGTTGGGCGCAACGGCACGGGTAAATCATCACTATTTGCCTTGCTGCGGGGCGAGCTACAAACCGAACAAGGCAGTTGCGAATTGCCACCGGCATGGCGTATTGCTAGCGTAAAACAAGAAACCCCAGCGTTAGATCAAGCCGCCCTTGAGTATGTGCTAGATGGCGATACTGAACTGCGCCACTTGCAACAGCAACTAGCTGATGCTGAAGCTCGCCACGACGGTCATGCCATTGGCTCCTTACACGATGCCTTAGCTACCATTGGTGGTTATGATGCCAACGCACGGGCAGCCGCTCTATTAAACGGTTTAGGCTTTCAACCCGATCAGATTTATTTGCCGGTGAAGGCTTTTTCCGGCGGCTGGCGCATGCGCCTTAACTTGGCACAAGCTTTGATCGCGCGCGCAGACCTACTGCTGCTTGATGAACCGACCAACCACCTCGATGTTGACGCCATTTTCTGGCTAGAAGATTGGCTGCAACGGTATCCGGGGACGCTGATGGTGATTTCCCACGACCGAGACTTTCTGGATGCGATTGCCGGACAAATCATTCATATCGAGCACCAGCGCGCTACCAGTTACAGTGGCAATTACAGCAGCTTTGAGCGCCAACAAGCAGAACAGCTAGCGCAACAACAAGCGCAGTTTGAGAAAGAACAAGCTCAGAAAAAGCATCTACAGAGCTACATTGACAGGTTTCGCTACAAAGCCAGCAAAGCCAAGCAAGCCCAGAGCCGAATTAAAGCGTTAGAGCGCTTACAGGCAGGAGCCCCCCTACGTGCGGCGAGTGGCTTTCAGTTCAGCTTTAAAGAACCACCCCAATTACCTAACCCTTTACTAACCATGCAGCAAGTGCAAGCAGGCTATGGTGAAGGTGATGCCGCGGTCACTATTCTAGCCGATATTAGCTTTAATTTGGTGCCGGGGAGCCGCATCGGTCTGCTCGGCCGCAACGGTGCGGGTAAATCAACATTAATCAAATTGCTAGCAGGGCAACTCAAACCGCAAGTGGGCGTGGTGCAGTTGAACCCCGGAGTGCGACTTGGGTATTTTGCGCAACACCAATTAGAACTGCTTGATTTGCATGCCAGTGCACTCTTGCATCTACAACGCTTAGATCCAAACGCCAGCGAACAGCAGCTACGCGATTTTATCGGTGGTTTTGGCTTTTCCGGCGATGCCGCAACCGCTGCGGTGGGGCCTATGTCCGGCGGTGAAAAAGCACGCTTGGTGTTGGCTCTGATTGTCTATCAAAAACCGAATATGCTGCTCTTGGACGAACCTACCAACCATTTAGATAGCCAGATGCGTGAAGCCTTAGTGTTTGCTTTACAAGACTTTGTTGGCGCTATGGTGATTGTCAGCCACGACCGTCATTTATTGCGTACCACGGTGGATGAGTTTTATCTGGTAGCTCATCAACAGGTGCAGCCTTTTGCGGGTGATTTGGATAACTACCACGAGTGGCTCAAGCAGCAAGCCAGTAGCGCCAACGCTGATACCACCGACGGTAGTAGCGGTAAGGCCGACCGTAAAGCTGAAAAACGCCAAGCCGCTGAGCGCCGTCAAGCACTCAAACCGCTGAAGGATAAGGTGACCAAGGCTGAGCAGAAACTCGAACAAGTAAGTGCAGTGTTAGCCGAAATCAATCAGTTGCTTGCTGATAATAGTTTGTATGAGGCCGCCAACAAGGCTCAACTGACTGACCTACTGCAACGCCAGGCCGCACAACAACAGGCCTTACAAGCGGCCGAAGAAGCCTGGATGGAAGCAGAAGAGGCGCTCCACCAAGCCAGTGAACAAGATAACTAAGGAGATTTCATGCTGATCCCATGGCAACAACTTGATGCCGAAACCTTAACCGCGCTGATCGAAAGCTTTGTACTGCGCGAAGGCACTGATTATGGCGAGCAAGAAAAATCCCTCGCAGCCAAAGTTGAGGATGTGCGCCGGCAGTTAGAGCACAAACAGGCGGTGCTGGTCTGGTCTGAACTGCACGAAACCGTGAATATTATGGCCGCTGATGAATTTAACTCAGGTGGTGAGTAAACACTTGTTGCCATGGCACCTTGGCATCACCTAACACGATAAAGTTTGGATTGCCTAAGCTAGTTTCGCGGTTGTAGCTTAAGGGCTGAAAGTATTCATCGACAATACGACCGCCAGCTTCGCCTACAATAACTTCTGCAGCGGCAGTATCCCACTCGCCCGTTGGCCCCACCCGCAAAAAGCAATCAGCGCTGCCTTCAGCCACAAGACAGGCTTTTAAAGAGCAACTCCCGGTAGCTACCGTGGTGTAGCTGCGCGCGGCACTCATCCGTTGCAGCACCCGGGCTGGCGGCTGGCGGCGACTCATAGCAATGGTAATAGCTTCTTGCTCTGGTTGGCTAAATTGGCGAACTTGCAGGCGTTCGGTGCCCGCCGCCGAGATCTTCACTGCTCCTTGCCCGCGCTGGGCGCAATACAAGGTTGCGGTTGCCGGCCAATAAATCACCCCAAGCACCGGCTGATGTTGCCCCGGTTGTGATTGCTCCACCAATGCGATAACAATCCCAAAATCGCCGCTACCAGCAATAAATTCTTGCGTGCCATCAATAGGGTCAATTAACCAATAGCGTGACCATTGCTGGCGTTCGTCCAAACTCAGGTGTGAGCCCTCTTCAGATAAAATCGGAATGGTCTTATCTAAAGCTGTTAAGCCATCAATGATCACCTGATTGGCAGCATAATCGGCGCTGGTGACCGGCGATTCATCATCCTTCGCATAAGTTTCGTAGGCTTGATTCTGGTAGATATCCATCACCACGGCACCGGCTTGGCGGGCGACCACACAGGCACCATCAAGTAACTCAGCTAATTCTGCTACATCCGTATCGGCTCGTTTCATGCGTGTCCCTCGCGCAAGGTCATTAATAACGCGGCTATGCTGCGTGCTTCAGTAAAATCTGGCTGGGCCAACAAGGCATCGATGTCATTGGTTGACCAAGGCACCAGTTCTAACGGTTCTGGCTCATCACCTGGCAACTGCTCGGGATAGAGATCTCGCGCCACAAAAATATGCATGGTGGCAGCAAAAAACTGCGGCGCCATAGTCACACTCTTCAGCGGAATCAGCTCTCTTGCGCCATATCCTATTTCTTCTTTAAGCTCGCGGTTTGCGGCCTGTTCAGGCGACTCGCCGGGGTCGATTAAACCTTTGGGAAAGCCCAACTGATAATTGTGCAAGCCGGCCGCATATTCTCGCACCAACATCAGGGTATCCGCCTTTAAGAACGGCACTATCATTACGGCGCCGCGACCACTACCCGCCATGCGCTCAAATTGGCGTTCTTGCCCATTACTAAAACGCAAATCGACCGCCTCAATTTTGAGTAACCGACTTTGCGCCACAACTTGACGAGTTAAAATTTCTGGAACTTGTTTGCGCGCCATGATGATTCCATTAACTAGCTTGACACATCGGACGTTATTTTTTCCGCGACAGTGGTACTATAACGATAAAGCGCAAATGGGTACAACCCACAAGGAGCATTCATATGGCGACACCCCCTATTCAATTTGATGCGGTAGTGATTGGCACCGGCCCCGGCGGTGAAGGTGCAGCTATGCAGTTAGCTAAACATGGCCGTCGCGTTGCCGTGATTGAAAAGTACGATTCAATTGGTGGTGGCTGCACCCACTGGGGCACGATCCCATCAAAGGCACTGCGGCATTCGGTAAGTCGCTTAATTGAATATAACAGCACGCCCTTGTTTGCCGGCGAAAAAGTTCACCGCGGGCTAACCTTCGCCGAAATTTTACGCCATGCACAAGGGGTGATTGGTAAGCAGATTCGTTTACGCAGCGGTTTTTACGAGCGCAATAATGTCACTGTGTTGCACGGCGTCGCAAGCTTCGAATCGGCCCACGAGCTGCGCATCACCCAAGCCGATGGTACTTATGAAATCATTGGCTGCAAACAGATTGTAATTGCTACCGGTTCACGCCCTTATCACCCTCAGGATGTCGATTTTAGTCACGAACGCATCTACGACTCAGACACAGTATTGCAACTCAAACATGAACCACGCAGCATCATTATTTATGGTGCTGGGGTGATTGGTTGTGA
>JTFO01009121.1_pt1 | contig 11702 bp, 10 predicted proteins | sample 235411 | NCBI WGS metagenome assembly JTFO01 (sample SAMN03067590, study PRJNA260953) | activated sludge metagenome | biome: Sludge; feature: Wastewater; isolation source: CETP activated sludge from laboratory augmented bioreactor treating... | place: India:Gujarat | collected 2013-04
GGTAAGCCTGGCACAAGTTGCAGGGCCTGTTGCCGATCAGGCTGCCGCCAGTGTTGCTGCTGCTGAGGAAGCGACCGGGGTGCTGCACTTTATCCAGCAAAGTGATGTGGTTGGCAAGACCTTGTTCGTGATCTTGGCCTTGATGTCGGTTGCCAGTTGGTACCTGATCATCGTCAAGGGCGTACTGTCCTTCCGTCTGAAGCGTCGCTCGCAAGGTTTCATGCGCGAGTTCTGGTCCGCCAGCTCCCTGGAGCAGGTTGAAAACGAAATCGCCACTCACGGTGCCCGCGATCCGTTCAGCCATTTGGCCAGTCACGCCATCCACGCTCAAAAACATCATGTGAAATATGGCGTTATGCGTCTGGAAGAGAAGGGTTCTACCGATGCCTTTGTCTCGCGCATCATGCGCAAAGTCATGGACGAAGAAACGGCCAAGTTGGAAAACGGCCTGACGCTGCTGGCTTCGGTCGGTTCCACCGCCCCGTTTGTGGGTTTGTTCGGTACGGTTTGGGGGGTGTACCACGCACTGATCAATATTGGTCTGTCCGATGGCGTGACCCTGAACAAGATTGCTGGTCCTGTGGGTGAAGCGCTGGTGATGACGGGTCTGGGTCTGGCCGTGGCGATTCCCGCCGTGTTGGCCTACAACGCCTTTGTGCGTACCAACCGCGTTTACTTGTCCCAACTGGACGCCTTTGCCCACGATTTGTTTACATTCCTGACCACAGGCCAACCCGTGCAGGACAACCAACCTGTTTTGCGCCGCGTCCCTAGCTCGGGTGGCGGTGCGACATCAAGCGCGGCAGCGGCTGCCAAGCGGGAGCACTAATCATGGCTTTTGGCAGCTTTGACAATCGCAATTCGGGCTCTGCGCTGTCCGAAATCAATATGGTGCCCCTGATCGACGTCATGCTGGTTCTGCTGGTGATTTTTCTGATCACCGCTCCGCTGCTGTCGCACTCGATCAAGATTCAGCTGCCCCAGGCCACATCCGAGCCGGTTCAGCAAGATCCCAAGACGATTGATCTGGCCATTGACGCTGAAGGGCAGATCTTCGTGAATGAGCAGCCCGTGGCGATGGAGGACTTGACTGCCACGCTGGCTCCCTACTCCAAGGATGAGCCTCAGCCTGAACTGCGTATCCGTGCTGATACCGATACGCGCTATGAAACACTGGCTCAGGTGATGAGCCGCTCCAAGGCGTCCGGTCTGACCCGTCTGGGTTTCATCACTCGTCCAGGCCCCACGACCAAGGCTGCCGGTCAAGACGGTCAAGCCAAGGATGGCGCCGCTACCCAGCAGGAAGCCGAGCCTGCGCCTGCTCCGTAATCCTGGGTTCTGGTTCGTGTTGTTTTTTCTGGCCCCTCGCTTTGCATCTGCAACGCGAGGGGTCAGTTTCGTAATAAAATCTCCCGAATGCGTGTACTAGTTATCGAAGACGACGCCATACTGGGCGCCGCACTGCAGGAATTTCTCAACGACCAGGGCTACGCTGTTGACTGGCTCCAGGAAGGCGAAAGTGCCTTGAAGGAGCTGACTGCCCAGGTCTATGACCTTCTGCTTCTGGACTTGAACTTGCCCGGTATCAGTGGCCTGGAGGTGCTGCGCCAATTGCGTCGGCAAGGCAATGCCATTCCCGTTCTGATTCTGACTGCGCGTGATGGCGTGGATGATCGCGTCGGTGGTCTGGACGCTGGTGCGGACGACTACCTGATCAAGCCCTTTGACCTGTCTGAGCTGGCCGCCCGAGTACGTGTGTTTGGTCGTCGGCGTAGTGGCCAGGTACAGCCTATTATCGATGTCGGTCCCTTGAGCTTTGATACCATTGGCCGCGAGTTGCGCTGTGCGGGTCAACGCGTCACTTTGTCGGTGCGGGAGTTATCCGTACTGGAAATGTTGATGATGCGCGCGGGCCGTGTGGTCACCAAGCAGCAAATTATCAACTCACTGTCTGCCTGGGACGCCGATTTCAGCGACAATGCGGTCGAGGTCTACGTGTATCGCTTGCGCAAGCGCCTGGAGGGCACCGGGGCGGTTATACAGACTGTGCGCGGCTTTGGTTATTTGCTCGATGTGGAGAGCGTGGCCGGAGCATAACGGCAGCCCGTGCCTGCTGTCTGAAAATCTAGGTCAACCATGCCCGATCAGCATCTTTCTCCAGCGGTAAAAACCTCCTTGTTGCGAGGCTGGCTGGAGCGCTTTCTTGCCCCCGGTTCTTTGGCCCGTAAATTGATGGGCCGTCTGTTTCCCCCGATCTCCATTCTGGTGGTGCTCGACTTGAGTGTTACCTGGATACTGACGCGACGCATGAGCCTGGAAGATTGGCTGCTGCGCGATATCTTCTGGACCATGGCGCTTAGCCAGGTATTGCTGGTCAGTCTGATTGCCTGGGTGTTGTTGTCGGGGATTCGCTCGCAACTGGCTTCTATTGATGATTTATCACAACAGATCCGCAATCGGTCCGATGATGACTTCGAGCGCCTGGATGCCAGTGCTTTGCCCGCCGAAGTGGTGCCGTTGGTGGAGCACTTTAACGAGTTGCTGGAACGCCAGCGTGATACCCTGCAGGCGCAAAAACGCTTTATTGGTCATGCGGCGCATCAGTTGCGTACCCCTCTGACCGGTTTGCAACTGGAGTCTGAGCTGATGTTGGCACGACCGTTGCCAGAGGACATTCGCCAACGAGCCGAGCGCATCAAAAGCGTGTCGGACCGCATGATTCGCCTAGGTCAGCAGTTGCTGGTGCTGGCGCGCACCGATGCAGATAGCAATATCAAGGACAGTTTTGTGCGTCTGGATTTGTGCGAATGGGTGCGTGAAGAAGGCGGTGACTGGTTCTTGCAGGCTCGCCAGCATGGTGTGGAAATCCATTTGCTGGCGCCTGAAAAGCCGGTCTGGATTGATGCTGCCCCCATATTATTGCGTGAGCTGTTGTCGAATTTGATGGATAACGCCTTGCGCTATGGGCTAGGTACAGACCGCATTGTTTTGCGGGTGGCCAGTAATCCGCCTTCTTTGTCGGTGGAGGATCATGGGCCGGGTATCGAGGCCAGCGAGCAGCAGCGCGTATTTGAGGCTTTTTACCGTTCCCCTGGCACGCAGGCGGGGGGCTCTGGTTTGGGCTTGGCTATTGTGCAGGAAATTGCCCGTGCACATGGCGCCTGGTGGAGCTTGATGAGTCGTCCTGATTTTCCGGGTACTCGCATCACCATTGTTTTTCCTGGTCCGCGTATTGGTGCGCGTCTGACCCGGCACGATACTTTGATTGGAAATTAAGCCTTGAACACAGCAACAGAAAACCCCAAGAAAGCGGCGCAAGCCGCCTTGTTAATGGGCGCGTTAGGCGTAGTGTATGGCGATATTGGAACCAGCCCGCTCTACACCATGAAAGTGGCCCTGAGTCCTTATGGACAGCCCGGCGCCGAACAGGTCTATGGAGTGTTGTCTTTGTTGTTCTGGCTGTTGACGGTGGTGGTCTCCATCAAGTACGTCACGGTAGTGTTGCGCCTGGATAATAAAGGGGAGGGCGGTACGCTGGCACTGATGGAGTTGGCTGCACGTGGCATTCAAGGGCCGCGTCGTCAGATCATTGTGGTGCTGGGGCTGATCGGCGCGGCTTTGTTTTACGGGGACAGTATTATTACGCCAGCCATTTCTGTGATGTCTGCGCTGGAGGGCATAGGTATGGTGTCCCATGTGCTGGATCCCTGGATAGTGCCTCTGGCGCTGGGGGTCTTGCTGGCCTTGTTCTTGATTCAGTCGCGCGGTACGGGAACCATGGGCAAGCTGTTCGGCCCCATTATGTTGACCTGGTTTCTGGTGTTGGGTGGGCTGGGGCTGTGGCGTGTTATTGAGCACCCGCAAGTGTTGCTGGCTTTGGATCCGCGTTGGGCCGTGGCCTTTGTTGCTGAGGCACCCTGGCAAACCTTTTTGCTGCTGGGGGCGCTGGTACTGGCCTTGACCGGTGCCGAGGCCTTGTATGCCGATATGGGACACTTTGGTCGTCCATTGATACGCAAAGCATGGTTCATGATCGTGATGCCTTGCCTGGTCCTGTGCTATTTCGGTCAAGGTGCTTTGCTGATTTCTGACCCGACGGCGATTCGTAATCCCTTCTTTTTTCTGGCTCCCAACTGGGCTTTGGTACCGATGGTCATGCTGGCCACGGTCGCAACGGTGATTGCGTCCCAATCCGTGATTTCCGGCGCGTTCTCTGTTACCCGTCAGGCAGTTCAGCTTGGATTCTGGCCACGCATGGTGATTCAACACACGTCGGCTAAAGAAGAGGGGCAGATTTATCTGCCGCGTGTGAACTTACTGCTGTGTGTGGCAGTGATGATTCTGGTTCTGAGCTTTGGCTCCTCGGATCGTCTGGCCCATGCGTACGGTTTTGCGGTAACAGGGACGATGTTGATGACCAGCTTGCTGGCCTTGCTTTTGCTGCCGCGCCGCGCCAGCGGAATCAAGCGTTGGGCCTGGTTGGGGTTGTTGGGTATTTTCCTGATTCTGGACGTGCTCCTGTTTTCGGCCAATGCGCTCAAGATTTTGGAGGGTGGCTGGCTACCCTTGTTAGTGGGCTCTGTGTTGTTGGGCCTGATGTTGACCTGGCGTCAGGGGCGGGCTGCTTTGCACGAGCGCCTGCTGGAAAACAAACAGCCGCTGAAAGAGTTTTTGCTGAGTCTGGAGGAGTACGCGCCTACCCGCGTACCGGGTACGGCCGTATTCATGAGTACGATTCCCGACTCTGTTCCTCCGGCGCTATTGCATAACCTGAAACACAATAAGGTTCTGCACGAGCAGGTCTTGTTCTTGACTGTGACGAGTGCCGGTGTCCCTTATGTTCCATTTGGAGAGCGTTATACCCTGCAACGTCTCAGTCGTGGCAGTTGGCAGGCGGTCGCTTCCTGGGGTTTCAAGCAGGAACCTAATGTGCCGCAATTACTGGAGCAGATCACCCTGGAGCACCCAGAGCTGAATCTGGAGCCGATGCAAACGTCCTATTTCCTGTCGCGCCAGACGGTGATGATTCAATCGCGTCAGCCTTGGTATTTGGGCTGGCGTCGGCGCTTGTTTGCGTTCATGGCTCGCAATGCCAGCCGCAGTACCCGCTTTTTCAAGATTCCGCCTAATCGTGTGGTGGAGATGGGGATACAGGTGGAGTTGTAAATTGGAGATGGGCTAAAGAAACAGCCCGCAGAAATGAAGAATGGGCCTTGCAAGGCCCATTCTTTTTGTTTGACTACCTGCCAGGATAGCCGTGTGCATCGTGCACTTACGGGGCAGGCATCACCGTCGTGGTCTCGCGCAAAATACCGCCGCCTTCCACGCTACCGCGCACCGTTGTGTCCTGGCCGGTCATGGCTTTCAGGCAGTCTTGCTGGCGATCCGCAGGCAGGCGATGGCAACGCGCCTGGCGATTGGCATCCATATTGTGGTCGCGTTTGTCCAGCTTGTGGTGACGCGCGGCTTGCAAAGCGGCACCAGCTTCGCGACGGCAAGTGGTGCGCTGCTCCCCGGTGAATTGTTCACAGCGCTGGATATCGCGTTGGTAGTCTTGGGACGGGGTTTGAGCCCAGGCAGCGGGTGAGAGCAAACCTAAGCTGAGCAAGCTTGCTTTCAGAATTCGGGATGGGCGTGTAAGTAGACTCATCGATCTCACTCCTTGACTTGCTAAGGGAATCACCGGCTTGGCGAGCGCTGTTACGAGCAGGTATGAGTAGCAGGCCGCAAAGCCCCAAAAACGACTGCGTATGGGGCAATTCCCGATACGCAGTAAACACTTACTAGTATAGGTGGAGCAGGTGCAAGTGAGGGTAATAAAACTTTTCTAAACCCCCATGGCTTGATTCAAGTCCTGTCGCTGGTTGGCGGTTCAGCCAATTCTTTCGGTAGAGGCGCTTTATGTGGCATGTCCAGGTAGCCCGGTTCATCCGGGCCATATTTGGCTAGACGCTGGCGATGCTCTCGCTTGATGGCGGCGCGCATCAAAAAAATGGCTGTCACTGGCGAGGTAATGATCAAGAGCACACTCAGGATGAGCGGGTGCAGGATAGGACGGCTCATCAAGTGGCTGGCGCTGATGGCTACGGCCAGCACCATAAAGAATGTACCTAATGTATTGCCCATAGTGGGGGCGTGGATGCGAGAGTAAAAATGCTTAAAACGCAGCAGGCCAGCGGACCCCACCAGAGCCACGATGCCGCTCAGTACTAGTAAAAGGGCGACCGGGACGGCCAGCCACCAGGGCAACAAAGGTGTAGTCATGGTTCGATTACCTCGGCGCGTAGCAGGAATTTCGCCATCGCTGCCGAACCTACAAAACCAAACAGGGCAATGAGCAAGGCGATATCAAAATACAGGGTGGAGTCAAAGCGGATGCCAAGGGCCAACAAGGCCAGCATGCCGTTGATGTACATGGTGTCCAGCGCCAGTACGCGGTCGGCGGCCGACGGACCCTTAAGTAGACGGATGACGGCGCAGCCCATGCCCAGGACAAAGCAGCCCAGGGCAAACTGACAGGCCCAGTAAACAATGTCTATCATTGGAAAATCTCCAGTAGCGGTTCTTGATAGCGCTTCTGAATAGTGTCTAACCAGACCTGCTCGTCTTGTAGATCCAGAATATGCAAGGTCAGGACGCGGGTTTCATAGTCAAAGCCGGACCAGACGGTACCTGGTGTATAGGTAATGATGCAGGCCAGCGCTGCCAGACCGTGCGGGTCGGTCATGCGCAGGGGAATGGCTAAAAAACCGGGTCGTGGCGCATCGCCGCCTTTCAACACCAGATGGCCCACGGCAATATTGGACAGTGCAATGTCCCACGTGACTTGGCAGATGAGTTTCAGGGCCAGAAAGGGATGACGGATACTGGCTTTAACTGGACGAAAGGGAATGGCAGCCAAACTCAGGGCGATGGCCAGGAACAGGCCCAGCACCACGTAACCGGCCGAGAGTGAGTCGTTCAGCAGCAGCCATAGACTCAGTAGCAGCAAAGGCAGGAAAAGATGTTTGGTATAGCGTCGCATTAGAATCCCTCCGCCTGGACAGAGCGCACGGGGTTTTGCCGCAAGACCGAGCCGATGTAAATACGGGGTTCATCCAGTTGTTGCGCCGTCTGTTCCAGGTAAGTCGTGATGGGGCCGGCATACCAACTCAAGATCGCGCAAGCCATAATAATGCTGGCGATGGGGGCGGCTTCGATCAGTTTCAGGCGGGGAATCGTCAAGGAGCTATTGCTCCAGAACAGACGAATTCCCACACGCACCATGGCGATCAAACCGGCCACACCCGAGATCAGCACAGCGGCTGTCAGAATCCAGGCGTTAAGCGGCTCTGGCGACTGACCCGAGGCTTTCAGGGCGGCCGTCAGCAAGGACAGCTTGGCCACAAAGCCCGATAGCGGCGGCAGGCCCACAATCAGCAAGGCGCAGGCAATAAAGGACATGCCCAGAAATACCATGACACCGGGGATGGCCACGCCGACCACATCATCGCTATGGTCTTCGGATTCCGGGTCGTCCAGATCAAAGACCTCCTGACTGACTGCCAACAGGTCGGCTCCAAAGGGCTTGGTGCGGCTGACCAGCTCCAGCAGCAGAAAAAACGCACCCAGAGCCAGTACGCTGCTCAGCATGTAATACAGGGCAGGGCCTGTCAGAATGACTCCTGGCATACCCAGGGCGGCCAGCAGGGTGCCTGAGGACACGATGATGCAATAACTGGCCAGCCGTTCGGGTTGTTGTGCGGCCATCACGCCGATAGCGCCAAAGGTGAGAGTGGCAATGCCCGCCGGGAACATCCAGGCCACGCCAAAGGCGGCCGGGGCTCCGGTGGGAAGTAGCAAGGAGCCGATGCGCAGCAGTGCGTAAATACCAACCTTGGTCATGATGGCGAACATGGCAGCGACTGGAGCGCTGGCATTGCCGTAGGCATTGGGTAGCCACAAGTTCAAAGGCCAGGCGGCGGCTTTGATCAGAAAGGCGATACCCAGGATGGCCAAAGCTGACTCGAACACCAGGCGGTCCGCGTCGGGCAGGGAGCCGGCGCGCAGGGCTAAATCGGCCATGTTCAAGGTGCCAGTGACACCGTAAATCAGGGCAATGGCGATCAGCAGCAGGAAGGAGGAGATCAGGTTGACGGCAATGTAGTGCAGTCCGGCACTGACGCGGGCGGCGCCCGAACCGTGCAGCATCAGCCCATAGGATGCTGCCAGCAAAACCTCGAAAAATACAAATAGGTTGAACAGGTCACCCGTCAGGAAAGCGCCGTTCAGACCCATCAATAGCAACTGGAACAGGGAATGGAAATGTACCCCTACGCGGTCCCAACGGGCCAGTGAATAGAACCAGCAGCAAAAAGCGAGCACATTGGTCAGAACCAGCAAAAAGGCGGCCAAACGGTCCACGACCAGAACGATTCCGAAGGGGGCCGGCCAATCCCCCAGCAGGTACACTCCGACGGATTGTGGCCAGATCGGGGCCAGCGTGCCATCGGCCAGTAACAATAGATAAACGGCACAAAACAATTGGGCCAATAAGGAGCCAAAGGCGATCAGCAGCTTGTAGTGACGGCGCTTGTCGCGCAGCATCACCATCAGGGCCGCAGCCACCATAGGGATGGCGACCGGCAATACGGGCAAGTGTTGGTTGAGTAGACTCACAGATCGTCTTCCTCGCGGCCATCAACGTGGTCAGTGCCGCTCAGGCCGCGATTGGCCAGAATGACGACCAGAAACAGGGCGGTGGTGGCAAAACCAATCACAATCGCGGTCAACACCAAAGCTTGGGGCAGGGGGTCCGCATAGTCCACCCCCTGTTTGCTGGCGTTGATAACGGGAGCGGCGCTGATTTTGAGCCTACCCATACTGAAGATGAACAGGTTCACGGCGTAGGACACTAAAGCCAGTCCCATGATGACCTGAAAAGTACGTGGGCGCAGCAGGAGCCAAACGCCTGAGCCGGCCAGTACACCAATCGCAATTGAAAGCACGATTTCCATTATTTGTTCTCCATCCCGGATGAAGCGTTCGAGGCGGATTGCAGCGACGGTAGTTTGCGATAAAAACGTAGGGACTGGTGAGCCAACGCGATCAAAATCAGGATGGTGGAGCCAATCACCAGCATGAACACGCCGATGTCAAAAATCAGTGCGCTGGAAGTATGCACATTGCCAACCAGGGGCAGGTGCAGATCCCAGCTTTGGGCCGATAGAAAGGGCTTGTTAAAGGCCCAGACCAGCATGGCGGCCACACCGGCGGTCAACAGACCCAAGCCAATCCAGGTTTGAGGTTGAATCAGTGGGCGGGATTCCATCCACACCACGCCGCTGACCATGTACTGCAAGATAATGCCGGTTGCCATGATCAGGCCTCCCACGAAACCACCACCAGGCAGGTTGTGCCCGCGCAGCAGGAAGTACAAGGCGATCAGCGTAGAGATAGGCAGTAGCAAGCGCAGCAAGACGGCAGGGATCTGCATGATGCCTTCGGGCAGGGCAGTCTTGGGGTCGGGCTCCACAAAGACAGCTTCGCGGCTGTCCTTGACGTTCTGGCGACGGGCCAGCGGCTGGGCAATGGCTTCAATGGGGGGGCGGAAACGACGCAGCAAGGCGAAGACCGTCAAGGCAACAATAGCCAGCACCACGATTTCACCAAAGGTATCAAAGCCACGGAAGTCGACCAGAATCACGTTCACTACGTTGGCTCCGCCGCCCAGAGGCAGCGCTTTCTCGACAAAGAAGGGGGAGATACCGCTGGGGTGAGGGCGCGTCATCATGGCGTAGGCCAGCACAGCAATACCGCAACCGGCCAGAATGGCAATGATCAAATCGCGGCTACGGCGTAGCAGGGCGCGAGCACTCTTGTCCTGATTGCCGGGTATATCGCTGACCCGTTGTGGCAACCAGCGCAGGCCCAGCAAAATCAGCACCACGGTGACTACTTCTACGGCCAATTGAGTCAGTGCCAGGTCAGGGGCCGATAGCCAGGCAAAGGTCAGGCTGGTAACCAGACCGGCACCTCCGGATAGCAACAAGGAGGCCGGACGGTGGAACTTAGCTTGACGGGCAGCACCAATCGCGCAGGCAATTCCCACTGCCCACATCAGGACAAAGAAGGGGTCAATGGGTGTAGAAATGGTGGATTTGAACCAGTTTCCACGGGCCAGAGGCAGGGAGGCAACGCAGAGTGTTGCCACAATGATCAGCAGCATCTGACGTTGCAGGCGTGGTGAGTACAGTTTGCCTACCGCCCAGTTTGCGGCCACTTCCAGATATTCCATGGCCAGCTCAAAGAAGCGCCTGCCATCGGCACGGGTCAGCAAAGGCGTGCGGCCTTGGCGGTTTTTGTAGAAACGGTTGATGATCAGAACGAAGATCACGCCCATGCCGGTGGCAAGCAGGCTCATGATCAAGGGTAGGTTGAAACCATGCCAGACGGCCAGGTTGTATTGGGGCATTTCAGCGCCCAGAATGGCGTTGGCCGCAGTATGCAGGAAGGGGCCAAACGTCAGGCTAGGAATAATACCGACCAACAAACAGGTCAGCACCAAAATGGCACTGGGGATCAACATGCGGCGAGGCGGTTCATGCGGCTGTCGTGGCAAGTCGGTGGCGACAGGACCAAAGAAGACCTGGGCGATAAAGCGTAGGGAATAGGCCACGCTAAAGGCTCCGGCGATGACCGCCACAACGGGCAGGGCGTACTCCCAGATATTGCCGTTACCGGCCAGAATGGTCTCGGCAAAGAACATTTCTTTGGAGATAAAGCCGTTCAACAGGGGCACGCCGGCCATGGCGGCTGCCGCGACAGTTGCCAGAGTGGCTGTCAAGGGCATAGCGTGGCGCAGACCGGATAGCCGATTCAGGTTACGGGTTCCCGTTTCGTGGTCCACGATACCGGCTGCCATGAACAAGGAAGCCTTGAAGGTGGCATGGTTCATCATGTGAAACAGCGCCGCGACCAGAGCAAGCGGGCTGTTCAGCCCCAGCAGCAAGGTAATCAGACCCAGATGACTAATGGTGGAGTAGGCCAGCACGCCTTTCATATCGCGCTGGAACATGGCTACGTAGGCTCCCAGTGTCAGAGAGCACAGACCGGCGCCACCAATAATGACAGCCCATTCTGTCGTGCCCGACAGTGCAGGCCACAGGCGTGCCAACAGGAATACGCCGGCCTTGACCATGGTGGCCGAGTGTAAATACGCCGACACGGGAGTGGGGGCGGCCATGGCATGGGGTAGCCAGATATGAAAGGGGAACTGGGCACTTTTAGTGAGCGCGCCCAAGGCAATCAGGATCAGCATCCCGGTATACCAAGGGTGGTTGCGAATCTGCTCGCCCGACTCCAATACCACGCTCAGGTCATAGCTGCCAGCGGCCTGGCCCAGCATGAGCACACCTGCCAGTAAACAGAACCCCCCGGTGCCGGTGATGATCAGCGACATACGCGCACCCCGGCGCGCATCCATGCGGTGATACCAGTAGGCGATCAGCATGAAGGAGGAGATGCTCGTCAGCTCCCAGAACACCACCAACTGGATCAGGTTGCCCGACAGCACCACGCCGAGCATCGAACCCATAAAGGCTTGTAGAAAGGAGAAGAAGCGTCGGACTGGATCTTGGGCTGACAGGTAATAATGCGCGTAAAGGGCAATCAAGGCCCCCATGGCAGTAATGATGACACTGAACAGCCAGGCATAGCCGTCC
>JTFO01004861.1_pt1 | contig 11698 bp, 3 predicted proteins | sample 235411 | NCBI WGS metagenome assembly JTFO01 (sample SAMN03067590, study PRJNA260953) | activated sludge metagenome | biome: Sludge; feature: Wastewater; isolation source: CETP activated sludge from laboratory augmented bioreactor treating... | place: India:Gujarat | collected 2013-04
GTAATCGCGTCGAGGGGTAGGTTCGGCCAACGGTCGGTCCCGCTGTTATCATTTATACTGAACATAGTCGTTGCGTTTTGGGTTCTTTGTGTACGGCCAATGCTGATGTGCCCTAAAATTTGACACCGTACTCAATTTACGGAACGCTCTAAGTGGCATCTTAGGAAGAGAGCTGTATTCAACATGGCTTACATCACATTTTCCACCTCGAGCTATCCGGAAGCAGAGCGACTAGAGGCCGCCATAGATATTTACGCTGCCATGGCCAATATCAATATCTCACTTCCCAACGGCAAAACCCCTGAAATTGAAACCCGCATTCGTCTGTTGCCCGGCATTTCCATTGCGCTGGTCAAGTCATCGCCCCTCATTGTCAATCGCCGCTCTCGGCAGATTCAGGATGGCAACGACGACTTTGCTCTATTGTTGAACCCGGCCGGGCGTGCAGCCTGGCGGTCCGAGCTGGACGGCATTGGCGAGGTGGAGTGTGAACCAGGCTATGGTTGCTTCAGCTTCAACGATCGGCCCGGCACCATCGAGTTTCACGGCAACCACACCTACATGCTCAATATCTGTTTTTCGCGAGCGTTGCTTGGCCCGCTGGTAAAAGATCTTGAGAACGCTAGTAAATCTCCACATTTGTCCAGAGAAACCTTTACCCATCTGGCCCGATGCGCGACAGATCTGGTTCGGGAGCCAAGCCCGAAGGATCCGGGCATCATTGCCGAAACCAACCAACTGCTTGATCTCGCAGCACTGTCGGTTGGCGCAACGCGTGACATTGAAATTACCGCCCGCCATCGCGGGCTTAAGCAGGCACGTCTGCGAGCAGTCAAAGCCGACCTGCGAATCACCGCGTTACACGGAGATATTTCTCTTACCTGGTTGGCAAAACGGCACGGTGTTTCGCCCGGTTATATTCGTGCCATGTTTGAACAGGAAGGCCAGAGCCTTACCGACTATATATTGGGTCTGCGACTGGAGCGGGTGTACCAGTGCCTGCGAAGCCCCACCTATGCCCACAAAAAAGTGGCAGACATCATATATGATGCAGGCTTCAATAACCCGTCCTGGTTCTACCGGGCCTTCAAACGCCGTTTCGGCATGACGCCAGGCGATGTACGCGAGCTTTCCGCTGCCTTATAGCCTCTAAAAGTGCCTCTGTGACAGCGACCTCGGCTCATTGTTGTGGCGCTGAGTGGAAGCCGCCCCAATAGCACATTGCTATCTTCTTCCCTTTTGACTAACGCATTGCGTAACTGGGAATAGGAAGCATCGTGAGAAAACTTGCCGCAGTATCCAATCTGCAGGTTCTGTGCCTGCTTTCATGCGTTGTAGCGACACCGCTGCAGGCCACCGAAACTGCCGGTGGTGTTCTGCGTGACCTTGAAACCCGACCGCTTAGCCCTCCACCGGAGCCGCCAACTGACACACCCACTCTGGCACCACCGCCTCTCACCGAACAGACTACCGGTGGCCAGACCGTTGATATCCTCGGATTTCGCTTCATTGGCAACTCAGCCTTTCGTGATGACCAACTGTCAGCAGTACTGATCGACCTGCCTGGCCAAGCCCTCACGTTGGCTCAATTACAGCAGGCTGCCGACCGCATTACCGCATGGTACCGACAGCACGACTGGCTGCTTGCTCGGGCGATTCTTCCGCCACAGGAAATTGATGATGGCTATCTGACGATTCAAATCGTTGAAGGTAACTACGACCGCATTCAACTGAACAATCAGAGCAAGCTGCCTGATCGCGTGCTACAAAATGCCACCCGTCGTCTGAACGCCGGTGATGGTATCCGTACAGGCGAGCTTGAAAATGCACTGATGGGACTGGATTCCCTTCCTGGTAGCCAGGTCAGCTCTCGGTTATCTCGTGGAGATGTCGTTGGCACCAGTGCGCTGGACATCGACGTCAGTGACCTGCCTGCGCTCACAGGCCAACTGACACTCGACAACTATGGCAACACCTATAACGGCGAGTACCGGCTGACTGGCGGGCTTGCTATCGCCAATCCTTTCGGTTTAGGTGACAGCCTGCAATTGCAAGCGCTGATCTCCGACGGCGACCAGCAGTATCTGAGTACCCAGTATGATTTTCCTGTAGGCCCATGGAATACACGCATAGGTGCAAGTCTGTCATGGCTGGAATACGAACTGGGTAAAGACTTCGAGAGTCTGAACGCCAAGGGCAAGGCCGCCACCGGGAGCATTTTTGCCAGTCAAAACTGGTGGCAGCAACGCAGCTGGGGCGTATCCAGCCGGATCGAATGGCGCTACCGCGACCTTGAAGACCAGCAGCTTGGTCTGGCCAGTGAGAAGACCCTGAGCAGCGCAACCCTCGATCTGGTTAACGGCTACTGGCGCGATGCCCTGTTCGGGGGGAGTGCCAACAGCTATCGCCTAAGCTGGACTCACGGAAAACTATCGATGGATAGCGCCTACGCTGCCGCGTCGGATTTCTATGGCACTGAAGGCCACTACAACAAGGCCAACCTGGCTTTACTGCGCCAGCAGCGGCTGACGCCTCGGCTCACCCTGAACATGAACCTGCGTGGGCAGCTGGCAGACGGCAACCTGGATTCTATCGAAAAAATGAGTCTCGGCGGTGCCTACGGTATTCGTGCCTTCCCGCAGGGCGAAGCATCGGGTGATGAAGGCTGGATGGCCAGCGCCGAACTGCGTTACGCGTTGAGTAGCCAGTGGCAGCTGGGTGCGTTCCTTGAGGCGGGCGGTATTACCTACAACAAGGATCCGCTGCCGATTGGTGATCGCCACCGTAGCCTCAAAGGTGCTGGGGTTTCGGCCTACTGGCAGCCACACCGTCAATGGCAGTTCAGCGCCACTGCAGCGACTTCGCTGGATAACGAAGAGGCTGTTAGCGACGAACCAAAAGATGTTTACCTCTGGGGTCAGGTTCAGTGGATGTTCTAAGTCCGTTGCATCTTTGAGTCTCATTATCAGCCCCTTGAGTTTACTGTCAAACAGGAATATCTCATGACCCGCACACTCCCCAACTTCACTCCCACTGCATTAGCCATCGCCATCAGTCTTGCCACTGCACAGCTGCACGCCGCCGACCTGCCCACCGGCGGTAACATCATCGGTGGCTCAGGCAGCATTAACCAATCTGGCAACAGCCTCAACGTGCAGCAGAACAGCGATAAGCTGATCACCAACTGGGACAGTTTTGATATCGGTGCTGGGCATACCGTCAACTTCTACCAGCCGGGCAGTAACTCGGTGGCGCTGAACCGGGTGATTGGAGAAGATGCCTCGGCGATCTACGGCAACCTCAATGCCAACGGCAAGGTGTTTCTGGTCAACCCCAACGGGGTGTTGTTTGGTCAGGGTGCGGCGGTCAACGTGGGGGCACTGGTGGCCTCGACCCTCAGCCTCAGTGATGAAGACTTCAACAACGGCAATTACCAGTTCAGCGGCGACGGCAACAACGCCGCGGTTGTAAACCACGGCACCCTCAATGCCGACGGCGGCGCGGTTGCCCTGCTCGGCGGGCAGGTCAGCAACCACGGCATCATTCAGGCGAATCAGGGCACCGTAGCGCTGGCCGCCGGCGACAAGATCACCCTGGACTTTGCCGGCGACGGCTTGCTCAACGTTACCGTGGATGAAGGCACCATCGACGCGCTGGTGGAGAACCACCAACTGGTTCGCGCCAACGGCGGTCAGGTGGTGATGACCGCCAGCGCCACCAATGCCCTGCTGCAAACCGTGGTCAACAATACCGGCATCGTGGAAGCGCAAACGCTGGACAACCAGAGCGGCACCATCGTGCTCAAGGGTGGCTTTAACGGCGGCACGGTCAATGTGGCCGGCACGCTGGATGCCTCAGCGCCAGAGAGCGGCGACGGCGGCTTTATCGATACCTCCGGCGCCCACGTCAAGATTGCCGGAGGCACTCAGGTCACTACGAAGGCCAGCAATGGCAACACCGGCGAATGGCTGATCGACCCGACCGATTTTTACATTACCGACAGCAACGACCCGCAAACAGACAGCGGCATTGGCGCAGAGACCCTTAGTGCCAATCTAGAAAACAACGACGTTACCCTGGCCACCGTCGAAGACGGCACCGAGCCCGGCGATATTTACGTCAACGGCGCAGTGAGCTGGAATGCAGATACTACTTTAAGCCTAAACGCTGACAACAATATCCTGATCAATGCGCCCATTACCGTTGAGGGCAGTGGAGCAGGCGTGGCTCTGAACCATGGCGGCAGTCACTATCAGGTTAACGCGCCGATCAGTTTTACTGCCGGCAGCGGCGGCGCGTTCAGTGTAAATGGCCAGAATTTCACCCTAATCCACTCCATCGCTCAACTGCAGAACATAAACTCAGCGCTCGATGGCCATTACGCCTTGGCAACCAACATTGACGCCAGTGAGACCCGGAACTGGAACAGCGGCGCGGGCTTTAACCCTATTGGGTATTACAGCAGTCTCACTACAGACCCGGAAAACGGCTTTACCGGCACGATGGAAGGCCTCGGTCATTTCATCAGAGATTTGACCATTAATCGACCTGGTGAAACGGATGTTGGCCTATTCCGATTTATAGATACCAGCGGTGTCATCCGCAATATTGGACTGATCGACGCCAAGGTAAACGGGGTGTTTACTGTCGGTGGGCTGGTTGCCTACAACAACGGCAGCATCAGCCACAGCTATGCCAGAGGAAGCGTGTCGGGGACATTGCGGGACGAGGCAGATCCCGTCGAAACCCCTGCTGAAGCCTTTTCAGGCATGCACGTTGGCGGACTAGTGGGCCGAAACAATGGCAGCATCAGCCAAAGCTACTCTAGCGGCGAAGTCAATGGAGCTTACTCGATTGGCGGGTTGGTCGGTCAAAATCAAAAGAGTGGCAGCATTAGCCAAAGCTACTCTGACAGCCTGGTAAGTGGTCCATTAGCGATTGGCGGGCTGGCGGGTAACAACCTCGGTAGCATTACCCAGAGCTATGCCACCGGGACTGTCACAGGCGACCAGTTTCTTGGCGGGTTAGCAGGCTCCAACAGAGGGACCGTATTGCAGAGCTACGCTACCGGAGCCGTCACAGGCGAACAGTACGTCGGCGGGTTGATGGGAGATAATTGGGGCACCATATCCCAGAGCTACGCAACGGGTGTGATCAATGGAACCGAGCAAGTCGGCGGGCTAGTCGGCTACCTTGCCTTCAGTAGCGACATCATACAAAGCTACGCCACCGGAGCGGTCACAGGCGAACAGTATGTTGGCGGGCTGGTCGGGGGCAACAGTAACGAAAGAGAGCTCACTAATTACACCACCGGTGAGACCGAAACAAACCCTGACTTCGGCGGCGATATCATCCAAAGCTATGCCACTGGCACGGTGACAGGTACGAACCACGTTGGCGGGCTAGTGGGATTCAATGATGGCGTCATCACCCAAAGCTATGCCACTGGGACGGCGACAGGCGATGAGCACATTGGCGGACTGGTGGGCAGCAATGAATACTCCAGCCCATTCGGTGACGATATTAGCATCACCCAAAGCTACGCTACCGGTGCCGTCTCAGGTGCGAAAAACGTCGGCGGGCTAGTGGGACAAAACAACAGCGGTATTACCGAGCAGAGTTACGCCACCGGCGCCATCTCAGGGCAAAGCTTCGTTGGTGGGCTAGTGGGCATCAACCGGGCACAAGCCACCCTCAACCAAAGCTACGCCTCAGGCATGGTAAATGGCAGCGCTGGAAACTTGGTGGGCTCTGGCTTTCTCATCACCATCAACGATAGTTCCATGAAGACACTGGCCGAACTCAAGCAGCTCGATAGTTTCAGCAATTGGGATATTGATGCTGAAGGCGGCTCCGATAGTGTATGGCGGCTGTATGAGGGCTATACCACCCCCCTGCTGCGCAGTTTTCTGAGGCCACTTGAAGTCAACGCTCAAGACACCACGGTCACTTACAACGGCAGCGAGCAAAGTGGCAGTTGGAGCACCAATACGCCCTATGACGCAGCGTTGGTCCTAGGGAATCCCGACGGCGGTAAAAACGCGGGCACCTATGCTCTCGACATGAGCGGTCTGTACTCCGGTCAGCAGGGCTACGACCTGATAAACACGGGTAGCGGCACCCTGACCATTAACAAGGCCCAGGCCACCGTCACCGCCAACAGCGACACCACTACCTATAACGGCACCGAGCAAAGCGTTGATGGCTTTACCGTCGATGGCTTGGTTAACGGCGAAGACCAAAGCGTACTGACTGGCGTGACCACCAGCGGCGGCAAGGGCACCAATGCTGGCAGCTACACGCTGGCGGCCAGCGGCGCCGATGGTAACTACGAACTGACCTTCGTCGACGGCACCCTGTCCATCAACAAGGCGCAGGCCACCGTCACCGCCAACAGCGGCACCACTACCTACAACGGCACCGAGCAGAGCGTTGATGGCTTTACCGTCGACGGCCTGGTCAACGGTGAAGACCAAAGCGTACTGACCGGCGTCACCACCAGCGGCGGCATGGGCATCAACGCCGGTAGCTACGTTCTAACGGTCAGTGGCGGCAGCGCCGATAACTACCAACTGACCTTTGTCGACGGTACCCTGACCATCAACAAGGCGCAGGCCACCATCACCGCCAACAGCGGTACCACTATCTACAACGGCACCGAGCAGAGCGTTGATGGTTTTACCGTCGTTGGGCTGGTTAATGGTGAAGATCAAAGCGTACTGACCGGCGTCACCACCAGCGGCGGTAAAGGCACCAACGCTGGCAGCTACACACTGACTGCCAGTGGCAGCGACGGCAACTACGAGCTGACCTTTGTCGACGGCACCCTGACCATCAACAAGGCTCAGGCAACTGTAACCGCTAACAGCACCACCACCACCTATAACGGGACTGAGCAAAGCGTCAGCGGTTTTACCGTCGATGGGCTGGTCAATGGTGAAGATCAAAGCGTACTGACCGGCGTGACCATCAGCGGTGGTGGACGCAACGCCGGTACTTATGTGCTGAACGCCAGCGGCGCTGATGGCAACTACGAATTGATCTTCGTCGACGGCATCTTAACCATCAACAAGGCACAGGCAACTGTGACCGCCAACAGCAATACCACCACCTACAATGGGACCGAGCAGAGTGTCAACGGCTATACGGTCGACGGGCTGGTCAACGGCGAGGATGCCAGTGTGCTCAGCGGTGTCACCACCAGCGGCGGCACGGGCACCCACGCGGGCAGCTATGCCCTCACAGTCGGCGGCGGTACCAGCGACAACTACGAGCTGACGTTCGTCGATGGCACCCTGACCATCGAGCGTAAGGCCATCACCGGCAGCATCATCGCCGACAGCAAGACCTACGACGGCAGCACCTACGCCAACACCCACGGTACGCTTGAAGGCATAGTTGACGGCGATGATCTGCAGTTGGATACCGAGGGCACCTTTGCCGACAAGAACACCAGTAACGGCAAGCAGGTCGACGTAACAGGCTCGCTGACTGGCGATGATGCGGGTAACTACCTGCTGATCAGCACCAATAGCAGCACCTCCGCAGACATTAGTCGCAAAGTGGTTACAGCCAGCATTGAGGCCAGAGACAAGCTTTTCGACGGCACGCTGGTGGCAGTTCTTGAAGGCACTCTCCACGGCACCATCAGCGGTGACGACGTAGTGCTGGTGCTCGATGGCAATTTTTCCAGCCCCGAGCTGGGAGAGCATAGCGTCGAAATCAACGCCTCGCTGGAGGGAAGCGATGCTGGCAACTACCTGCTACAGGCTCCAGATGCACTCACTGCGATGATTAGGGGCGGCGACCAGTCACCTGACTACCAGGCCGCCATCACCAGCCAGTCGGGGCGGCAGCCACAAGTGCCTGCACTTGCTATCTCCAGCCATCTCCTGGAGATAGATGAAGATGCCCTGCATCTGCCCATGGCAAGTCGGTAAAGCACGTTATAAATCACCGATTAAGGTAAGCCGCTGCGCACTGTGCAGCGGCTTACTGTATAGAAAAGGAACTAGCCATGAACATGACTGTTAACCAACCCGTTTTCACCCGCACCGCCCTGGCCATCGCCATTAGCCTGGTTACCGCCCACCTGCAAGCAGCCGACCTGCCCACCGGCGGCAACATCGTCGGTGGCTCTGGCAGCATCAGTCAGGCTGGCAACAGCCTGAATGTGCAGCAGAACAGCGACCGGCTGATCACCAACTGGGACAGCTTCGATATTGGCGCGGGCAATACGGTCAACTTCCACCAGCCGGGCAGCAACTCGGTGGCGCTGAACCGGGTGATCGGCGAAGACGCCTCGGCGATCTACGGCAACCTCAATGCCAACGGCAAGGTCTTTCTGGTCAACCCTAACGGCGTGCTGTTTGGGCAGGGTGCGGCGGTCAACGTCGGTGCACTGGTGGCCTCGACCCTCAGCCTCAGTGATGAAGACTTTAACGACGGCAATTACCAGTTCAGCGGCGACGGCAACAACGCCGCGGTCATCAACCGCGGCACCCTAAATGCCGACCAGGGCGCAGTCGCGCTGCTGGGCGGGCAGGTCAGCAACCACGGTGTTATTCAAGCGAATCAGGGCACGGTGGCGCTAGCGGCCGGCGACAAGATCACCCTGGACTTTGCCGGCGATGGGCTGCTCAACGTCACCGTGGATGAAGGCACCATCGACGCACTGGTGGAGAACCACCAACTGGTTCGCGCCAACGGCGGCCAGGTCATCATGACCGCCAACGCCACCAACGCCCTGCTGCAAAGCGTGGTCAACAACACCGGAGTGATCGAGGCGCAAACCCTGGACAACCAGAGCGGCACCATCGTGCTCAAGGGTGGCTTTAACGGCGGCACGGTGAATGTGGCCGGCACACTGGATGCTTCTGCACCCGAATCCGGCGACGGCGGTTTTATCGACACCTCTGGTGCCCACGTCAAGATTGCCGACGGCACTCGGGTTACCACCAAAGCCAACAACGGCACCACTGGCGAATGGCTGATCGACCCGACTGATTTTTACATTACCGACAGCAACGACCCGCAAACCGACAGCGGCATCGGCGCTGCGACCCTGAGCGCTAATCTGGAAAACAACAACGTCACCCTGGCGACCGTGGATACAGGCAGCGAACCCGGCGATATGTACGTCAACGGTGCAGTGAGCTGGAGCGCCAACACCACCCTCTCGCTGGATGCCCACAACGACATTCAGATCAATGAAGCCATCACCGCGACCAACGGCGGCCTGACCCTGAATGCCGGTGGCAATATCAGCGCAGGCGGTGCGGTCAACGTCGGCACCTTTAATCTGCAAAGCGGCGCCTGGAGCCAGTTGGGCAGCAATCTTGCCGATTTCTCAGCCAGGGACTTCCGCCTCAACACCGCCAATGCCAGCTTCCTGCGCGCCACTGGCGGCGATGGCAGCGACGGCAACGCTTACCAGATCTTCGACCTCTACGGCCTGCAGGGCATCGCCTCACGCAGCCTGTTAAGCAGCCACTTCGCGCTGAGCAACAATATCGACGCCAGCGGCACCGCCAACTGGAATGGCGGTGCGGGCTTTGTGCCTATTGGGGACTGGTCTAACCGCTACACCGGCAGCTTTGATGGCCAGGGCCATATTATCAATGGCCTGACCATCAACCGCCCCAATACCGATCACGTCGGCCTGTTTGGGGTGATCTCTGCTAGCAAGATCAGCAATATCGGGCTGACTAACACCACCATCACCGGACGTAGCGCAGTTGGCGGGCTAGTTGGTAGCGGGACTAATAACAGCCGCATCAGCCACAGCTCGGTACAAGGCGATATTGTCGCCACAAGCGGCATCAGCGGCGGGTTGGCTGGAGCCTTCAATGGCACCATTGAACACAGCCTCAGTAGTGGCACCCTGGACTCTGGCAACGATACTGGTGGGCTGGTGGGCAATATGCGCGGCCAGATCACCGATAGTTATTCCAGCTCCAGCGTGAAAGGTACTAGCAATAATGTTGGCGGTCTGGTCGGTATGCTGGCGGTCGGCAGGATCGACCGCAGCTTCGCAACCGGCAAGGTGACTGGTGTAGGTTACGTAGGTGGACTGGTTGGCCAATCTTTGGGGGCGATCAACCAGAGTTATGCCACTGGGCGAGTCAGCGGTTCCTCATTTAGCGGAGCCTTCGCAGGCCGTAGCATCGGCGCCATCACCAACAGCTACTGGAACACCGAGACCAGCGGCCAGGCCAGCGCAGAGGATTTCGGCAACTCCGCCGGCATCACCGGCCTCACCACCGCGCAGATGTTCGATGCCGCCAACTTCACCGGCTTTGATTTTGCTGGCACCTGGGCCAATGCCGACAATCAGACCACCCCCTACCTGCGCGCGTTGGCCGGCAACCGGGTGTTCAACAAAAACGACCTGCCCACCGGCACCATCAACGCCACCAACCGCCCGGCGCTCTACACCGTGATCCAGAACGTCGAGCAGTTGCAGGCCATGCGCGACGACGTCACGGCCAACTACCTTCTTGGCAATCATATCGACGCCACCGCTACCGTTAGCTGGAATGGCGGCGCGGGGTTTGTGCCCGTTGGGGACAGGACTTACCCTTACAGCGGCGACTTCGACGGCCTTGGCCATAGCATCAACGGCCTTACCATCAACCGATCCACGACAAACCACGTTGGCCTGTTTGGATCGATATTCGGTAGCCAGATCAGCAATGTCGGGCTGACTAACGCCGCCATTACCGGGGGCTATTGGGTTGGCGGGCTGGTCGGTTCTCTTCTCAAAGGCGATATCCGCCAGAGCTATACAGCCGGTCAAGTCAGCGGAAGACGGTTTGTCGGTGGCCTGGTCGGCGATACAACAAATGGCTCAATTAAACAGAGCTTCGCTACGGCTGATGTAAGCGGTAGCGAATCTATTATTGGCGGTCTCGTCGGACATCTTTACGAATTCGGCAGGATCGATGAGAGCTACGCTACCGGACAGGTCAGCGGTTCACAAGACACTGGTGCCCTCGCAGGCCTTGACTTTGGCTTCGTCACCAACAGCTATTGGAACACCGAAACCAGCGGCCAGACGAGTGCACTGGGTTCAGGAAACACAGTTGGCACCACCGGCCTGACCACCGCGCAAATGCTGCAAGCCGATAGCTTCGCTGGCTGGGATATTGATGCGCAGGGCGGCACGGGCACGGTCTGGCGTATCTACGAAGGGCATACCGCCCCGCTGCTGCGTCACTTTTTGACCGCCCTTGAAGTCACCGGTGACACCACAACAACGACCTATAACGGTACCGAGCAGACCGGCGGCTGGAGCGCCGCTGGCGAGTACGATGCTGATCGCATTTTCGGTCAGCCCGTCGGCGGCAAAAATGCCGGCACATACGCTCTCGATATGAACGGTCTGTACTCCGATCAACAGGGCTACGACCTGATTACCACCAGTGGCGGCACCTTGACCATCAACAAGGCCCAGGCCACCGTCACCGCCAACAGCGGCACCACCACCTACAACGGTACTGAACAAAGCGTTGATGGCTTTACTGTCGACGGGCTGGTGAACGGCGAAGACCAGAACGTACTGACCGGCGTCACCACCAGCGGTGGTAAGGGCACTAACGCCGGAAGCTATGTGCTCACGGTTGGCGGCGGTAGCAGTGATAACTATGAACTGACCTTCGTCGATGGCCAACTGACCATCAACAAAGCCCAGGCCACG
>JTFO01007297.1_pt1 | contig 11692 bp, 12 predicted proteins | sample 235411 | NCBI WGS metagenome assembly JTFO01 (sample SAMN03067590, study PRJNA260953) | activated sludge metagenome | biome: Sludge; feature: Wastewater; isolation source: CETP activated sludge from laboratory augmented bioreactor treating... | place: India:Gujarat | collected 2013-04
TGTCTGCCTTGGTCAGTGTCGTTCTGCCTGAGCAGCGTGACGCCTTCCTTCGCCAGATAAGCGCATAAGGCGGGCAGCCCCATGCAACTATCCGCTAATCTCAGTTGGTTGTATCGGCACCTGGACTGGAGCGAACGCTTTGAGGCTGCGGCGGCCGATGGTTTTAAGGGTGTTGAGATTTTGCTGCCCTACGACTACGCTCCGGCGTGGTACGCCCAGCAACTGCAAACCACAAAGCTGGAGCTGACGCTCATCAATACGCCAATAGGCGAGGGGCAGGGCAGGCTGGGCTGGGCGGCGATTCCCGGCGCACAGACCCAGTTCCGGCAAGCCTTTGATCGTGCCCGTGCGGTTGCACAGGCGACCGGGTGCCGTCGTATCCACGTGATGGCGGGCGATGTCAGCCCCTTTGCGCAGGAAGACGGTCGGGCCGCACTGATCAGTAATCTGGAACATGCTTTAGCCTTGGCTGAAGCGGATGATTTGGTCCTGACGCTGGAAGCGCTCAATCGCAGTGATATGGCCGGGTATTTTTATTATTTGCCCGAACAGGTCATAGAGGTGCTCCAGCATTTCAATTCCCCGCGCCTGCGCCTGCAATTTGATTACTACCACTGCGTCAAAGAAAGTTTGGACGTCCGTTCCAGCGTTGCGGCCTGTGCGCCCTGGATCGGCTATGTGCAGATCGCGGGTGCCGATGGGCGCTACGAGCCGGATCTTGCACAACATGATTTGCTGGAAGGCGTGGCTGCCTTGCCCACTTTGGGCTACGACGCTTGGCTTGGCTGCGAGTATCAGCCTCGCGCATTGCCGTCAGAAGGTTTGGCCTGGTGTCAGCCCTTGTGTGATCGCAGTGTGCTGGCTGTGCCCCATCGCCATGCTGTCGCTTGCCCGCAGGCTGCTGGGAGATAAGCCATGAAGCATGTCTTGATTACCGGCGCCAACGGCTACATCGGTCAAGCGCTGGCCCGTGCGGTAGCCAAACGTCTGGCGGCCAAAGAAATTCAAAGCCTGACCTTGGTGGATCTGGCTTTTGAAGAGCAAAGCTATCACCACGAGCCTGGCCTGCGCTGCATTAGCGGTGACTTGTCCGATGAAACCGTGCTGCAGGCCGCTTTGACCCCTGCTCCTGATACGGTTTTCCATCTGGCCTCGGTGACCAGTCGGCTTGCTGAGGAGAATTTCGCGCTGGGCCTGCGCGTCAATATAGCCGGCACGGTGAGCTTGTTCGAGCACTTGCGACAACAAGAACAGTGTCCCGTTGTGGTGTATGCCAGCAGTATTGGTGTCTTCGGTACGCCGCTGCCCCTACAGGTAGATGACAACACCCCAGTGGCACCCACCTTAAGTTACGGGACGCAGAAGCGGATGGTGGAGTTGCTGTTGGCCGATTACAGCCGCCGTGGCTTTCTGGATGGTCGCTCGGTTCGCTTGCCTACCGTGGTTGCCAGGCCCATGACTGCCGAAACGGCGCTGTCTTCATTTGCCAGCTCCTTGATTCATGCCCTTGCCGCTGGTAGCACTTACGAGTGTCCCATCGGCCCGCAGGGGTGGATATGGCTGCTTTCCTTGCCGATCTGCGTACAACATCTTTTGACAACGGCGAGCATCGAAACGGTTCGCTTGCCGGAGGGGCGAGTATGGAATCTGCCCGCCCAGCGTCTTCAAGTTGCAGACCTGGTACAGGCTGCGAAATCCCGCTATGGCCGGGGGGCCGATGCGGGTTTGCGTTTTCAGTCCAACCCCCAGTTTGACCGGCAGTTCGCCCAGTGGCCACCGTTGACAACGGCAATCGCCACGCAGTTGGGTATGCAGCACGACGGCGACGTCAAAACCTTGATTGAACAGGCTCTTGTTTCCTGAAGGGCCTGGCTAACTATACCTATAACGATCTACCACTAAAAAGGATTCCCCATGAAGAACCGATGGATTTCTCGCCTGTTGGGTATTGCCTTAACGAGCCTGGGTGTGGCGGCAGGTCCCGCAAAAGCGGACAAACCGGTGGAGCTGACTTTTTCGGCCTGGATTCCGCAGACACATGTTCTGGTCGCTAATTTCATGAAGCCCTGGGCCAAAGAGGTGGAGCAGGCCACCGAAGGGCGCGTCAAGATCAACTTCCTGACCAAGGCGGCCACTAACCCGGTTGGGCATCTGGATGCGGTACGCAATGGCCTGGTTGATCTGGCCTTTATTTCCTACTCCTATTACCCCGGCAATTTCGATTTGATGAAATTTGCCATGCTGCCGTTTTCGGGCAATAGCGCCGAGTCCACCTCGCTGGCAGCGTGGGATATCTATAGCAAGTATCTGCAAGATGCCAAAGAGCATCGCGGCATCAAGTTGCTGGGCATTTATGGTCACGGCCCGGGCAGTGTTTACACCACAGAAAAACAGGTACAAAACATTGCCGACTTCGATGGCCTGAAGCTGCGTATTGGCGGTGGCATGCAGGCCGATCTGTCCAAGGCGCTGAATGTGAATGCGGTGGTAAAGCCTGCTTCCGAATCGTATGAACTGCTTAGCACCGGCGTGGTGGATGGGGTTCTTTTCCCGCCTGAATCGGTTGTTTCGTTTCGTCTGGACAGCGTCGTCAAGCATGCGACGGTTTTTCCCGGCGGTCTTTATGCCGATTTGCACGGCATCATCATGAATCCGGGTGCCTTTGATCGCTTGTCTGAAAAAGACCGCGAGATCGTGATGGGGCTTTCGGGTGAGCATATCGCGCGCATGGGGGGCAAGGCCTGGGGTGATGCGGATGTGGCCGCCCTGAAAACCCTGCAGGCAAGTCATGTGCAGTTTCACCCTGCCAGTAAAGAGCTGATTGCCGCCGTCAAAGAGCGCACAGCTTCGTTCGAGCAAACCTGGCTTGCTGCTGCAAAGGCCAAGGGCATAGACGGGCCTGCCGTGCTGGCCGAGTTTCGTGCCGATCTGAAAGCGCGGGAAAGCGGCCAGTGATCAGCGTATTCAGACTGTCTTGAACCTGCTGGACGCCGCGTGCGCCAGCAGTCCCGGAGCTACAAAGCATGAACTCCATTCTCTCTTTATTAAGAGCGGGTCTTCGGCGTCTGACTGAGTTATGCATGGTCTCGCTGGCCTTGCTGACTTTGGCCGATGTACTAGGACGCTACATTTTCAACGTGTCGGTGATGGGTGCGGTAGAACTGACGGAAATACTCATGGTGGGGGTGATCTTCTGCGGCATTGTCTTTGCCACCATGGCGCGTGAACACATTGTGGTCGACCTGGTGCCCGTTCCCGGTGGGGACAGGGGGGCGCGAGTCGTTCATATCTCCAGCCACTTGCTGGCAGCGGGGATCAGTGCCTTGCTGGCGATGGTCAGCTGGACACAAGCCGAGTCGGCGGCCGAGTACGCTGATCAGACCACCTTGCTGGGGCTGCCATTGGCTCCGGTTGTTTACTTCATGAGCATCATGCTGTTCGTCAACACACTGGTGGAGTTGGGGCAGCTTGGCCGGAGCAGGAACGCAAAGACGGCCCATCTGGAACAAGAGGCACAGAATGACTGAAGCGCTGATTGGCTTTGCCGCCATGCTCCTTTTGATCTTCCTGCGGGTGCCCGTAGCGTTTTCCATGGCCCTGGTGGGTTTTATCGGTGTTGGCATCATGCGCAACTGGCCTTCGGCCTACGCCATGACCGGCGCAGTGGTGCGTGAAAGCGGTTTTCAATATTTGCTGTCGGTGCTGCCGCTGTTCATCTTGATGGGTAACTTCATTACTCAAGCCAAATTGTCCAAAGAGCTTTACGCTGCCGCCTATGCGTTTTTGGGGCATAGAAAGGGTGGGCTGGCCATGTCTACGGTAGTGGCCTGTGGTGGTTTTGGCGCGGTGTGTGGCTCCAGTCTGGCGACGGCGGCCACCATGTCCAAAGTGGCCTACCCGCAAATGCGTAGGCTCGGTTACAGCCGTGCCTTGGCTTCTGGTTCGATCGCTGCGGGTGGCACGCTGGGCATTTTGATTCCACCCTCAATTGTGATGGTGGTCTACGCCATCTTGACCGAACAAAGCATAGGCAAGATGTTTGCCGCCGGTGTTCTGCCCGGCCTGTTGGCTGTGGGTCTCTACCTCTTGGCGGTCAGATGGACGATCTGGCGCGACCCTAATGCCGGGCCTCCCGGTGAACGCATGAGTTGGAAAGAGCGTTTGAGTGCGCTGCGCGATGTCTGGGGGGTGCTGGTGTTGTTCATTATCGTGATGGGCGGCATTTATGGCGGGGTATTTAGCTCTACTGAAGCGGCTGGGATTGGTGCTTGCGGTGCCTTTCTGTTCGCGCTGCTGCGTGGCCGTTTGACCTGGCAGACACTGTCCAATGTGCTGGTTGAGTCGGCGCGTACGACGGGCATGTTGTTCTTGGTGCTGATCGGCGCCTTGCTGTTTTCCAGCTTTATCAATTTCACCTCCATGCCCAGCGACTTGCAGGACTGGGTGCAGCAGTTCGAGATGAGCCCGATCGTAGTGATTTTGCTGATTTGCGCGATTTATATCGTGCTGGGCAGTGTGTTGGAGAGCATGTCCATGGTCTTGCTGACCGTGCCTATTTTCTACCCGCTGGTGCAGCACCTGGGCTTTGATCTGGTCTGGTTCGGCATCATCGTAGTGGTGGTCACAGAAATCAGTTTCATCACCCCGCCCGTGGGCATGAACGTCATGGTGCTGAAAAGCCTGCTGCCCGACGTGAAGATGGGCACGCTGTATCGGGGAGTCTTGCCTTTTGTGGTAGCGGATATTTTCCGCCTGGCGGTGCTCTTGGCTTTTCCAGTTATTTCGCTGCTCTTGCCCAAATACCTTGGATAAAAACGGATTCGCAACATGATTATCGACCAAAGAACCTATACCATCCCTACCGGCCTGCTGCGCGACTTCCTGTCCCTGTATGCAACGCAAGGGCGTGCCGTACAAATCGAACATCTGGGCGCTTGTCACGGCTACTACACCACGGAAGTAGGCGAACTGAATCAGGTGGTGCATCTGTGGGCATACAAGGATATGGCTGACCGGGAAGCCCGTCGTAACGCACTGGAGGCTGACCCGCGCTGGTTGGCTTATCGTCGCAAGGCCTGTGCTGCCGGTCATGTCATACGCCAGAGCAATGCCCTGCTTAAACAAGTTGATTTCGACGTCTTTACAAGCGAAGCATGACCATGAACCCGAAGATTCTTCAAGCCTGCCCCTTGCCGCCTCCTCTGGCGGGCAAACTGCCTGCCTTGTGTCCGGTTGAAACCCTGAGTGATGCGCCCGATCAAGCGCTGTTCTTGCGTGAGCGTGGCGGCGAGTTTACGGTGCTGGTCACCACAGGAACGCAGGGCGCAGACAAGGGGCTGATTGAGGCACTGCCTAATTTGAAGGCTATTTGTAGCCTGGGCGTGGGCTACGATGCCATCGACCTGGATGCAGTCCGTGCGCGTGGGGTGATGCTGAGCAATACTCCAGACGTTCTTAACGACTGCGTGGCCGACTTGGCGATTGGTTTGTTGATCGATGTGGTGCGTGGCATTTCGGCTTCCGACCGACATGTCCGGCGTGGTGACTGGCCTCGTGTCGGCCCGACCATGCCCAGCACTCGGGTCAGTGGCAAGCGCCTGGGCATGCTGGGTATGGGACGAGTCGGGCAGGTTATTGCGCGTCGCGCTATCGGCTTTGATATGGAGATCCGCTATCACACACGTAGCGCCAAACCCGAGTTGCCTTGGCAGCACGAGCCTTCATTGCTGGCTTTGGCGCAATGGTGCGATTTCCTCATCGTGGCTTGCCCCGGCAGCCCGCAAACTTACCATCTGGTGTCTGCCGAGGTCTTGAGAGCCTTGGGGCCCAACGGCTACCTGGTCAATGTCGCTCGCGGCTCTGTGGTGGATGAAAAAGCCTTGGTGGCGGCTCTTGATAATGGCCAATTAGGCGGCGCCGGGTTGGATGTGTTCGAGAACGAACCCGATGTGCCTGCCGCGTTGTTAAGTAACGAGCGGGTAGTCGTGCTGCCTCATGTAGGGAGCGCAACCCGTGAAACCCGTGCCGCCATGTGCGAGCTGGTGTTAAAGAATGTTGAGAGTTACCTTACGCAAGGCAGTCTTGTGACGCCGGTTAGATTGTAAAGACTGCCTTAGGAATAACGCAGCGGTTTCAAGCTTCTGGCTTGAACTGCTGCTTCTTTCTGAGCCAGTGTTAGCCAGTATTGCCTGGTTTGCAAAGTTTTGAGTACTTGTTAAGCACCAGGTCACGAAGTTGCCCTATTTACAGGGTTGGAGTAATCGCTCTGCTTTCGACTAATGACCAAATACCGAATCTGGAGATGGGTCGTATTAGTGGGAAGTCCGTGACGAGCAGGAGTTAGCTAGCCAAGGTGCCGGCGTATCTGCTTGGTCGCCCCTTATACGACCCTCCGTCTGCCCGTCGTCAGCTTGGTCGCCTGTTCTTGCCAGCACGTTCTCCTTTGGCTGAGCAGAAACAGACGTGTTTTCTTTGCATGGAGCGGTGCTTTCAACTATATACTTGATGCTTAAACAATTAAATTGAATCGGGCCTTGTACGCCCGGCATCAGGTGGGAGGCAGCTTGCATCATGCGGCTCAATATTCAAGATTTTCAGGTAGCGGCCCAAAGCAGCCTGCCACGCTTTGTCTATGACTATGTTGCTGGTGGGGCAGAAGACGAACTCTGTCTGGCTCGTAATCAGGCAGATTTGCAGACGCTGACTTTGTCGCCACGCAGTTTGCGTGATACGTCGGCGGTATCAACAGAAATAGAGGTCTTTGGACGCCGATGGGCTGCGCCTTTTGGTGTCGCTCCCGTTGGCTTGATCGATGTCGTGCGTCCACGTGGGGATCTGCACGCAGCGCGTGCCGCAGGCAAGGCGGGCTTGCCGTACATTTTGTCCACTGCCTCCAATAGCCCTTTGGAGCAGGTGCGTGAAGTCTGCGAAGGCCCATGCTGGATGCAGTTGTATGTGATGCAAGACAGGGGCATGGCCAATTCCATTCTGGATCGCGCCCGCCAAGCCGGGTTCGAAGCCTTGGTTTTGACCGTCGATGTGCCTGTAGGTGGTTATAGAGAAAAGGACATACGCCACGGCTTCAAATTGCCGTTTCGTCCAGGCCCCCGCTTATTGTTGGATATGGCTTCGCAGCCCCGCTGGCTGTGGCGTCAGGCTTTGGCCGGCCAACCCCAGTTTGTCAACCTGATGCCCACGCAAGGAGCCAGCTCCGCCCAGGCACAGGCAGCACTGCTGGCGCGAAGCATGGATCGCCGCTTGATTTGGGATGATGTCTCCTGGCTGCGTTCCAAGTGGGACGGCCCGTTGCTGATCAAAGGTGTGCTCCATCCTGAAGATGCACGTCAGGCCTTGCGTTACGGTGTAGATGGACTGATTGTGTCCAATCACGGTGGCCGACAACTGGACTGTGCGCCTTCAACAATCAGCGTTCTCCCGCAAATCATGGATATCGTCAAAACGCAGATGCCGGTGTTTATCGATAGCGGCTTTCGGCGTGGTGCAGATGTCGCCAAGGCCATCGCTTGTGGAGCGACGGGCGCATTCCTGGGACGTGCCGTCGCCTACGGTTTGGCTCAAGGCGGCGAGCAGGGCGTCTCTGACGTGTTGGGCCTGGTCGCTCAGGAGCTGGAACGGACGATGATTTTATTGGGGGCTTCATGCCCGGCAGATTTGACCCAATGTCTTGTATCCTCTATCGAGTAAGGTGTCCGACGCCCGCTGAAATCTGCGGCGGGAAACTTACTCTTTGGAGGTATGGCGTGTGAAAGGAAGCTGTCTTTGCCAAGGCGTGGTCTTTGAGATTACCGGCGCTATTACGAACCTGCTCTATTGCCATTGCAGCATGTGTCGCAAGTCGCATGGTTCTGCATTTAGGGCGCGGGGCAAGGTCAAGACCAAGGAATTTCATTGGCGTCGCGGTCAGGAACTGCTGCGGTTTTATGAGTCATCGCCAGGAGAGCACCGGGGTTTTTGTTCCAAGTGCGGGTCAAATATTTTGACTAAATTCGATCAAAAACCAGAAGAGCTGGGCTTGGCGTTAGGGGTGTTGGACGATGACCCTGGTCTGCGTCCCACTTGTCACGTTTTCGTGGGCTCAAAAGCCGCGTGGCATGAGATTGCTGATGGGCTTATTCAGTACGAGGGGTTCCCGCCTGGCTAGCAGCAAGACTCGGACAGCAGAAAAACAAAACGCCAAGCTTTTGAAAGCTTGGCGTTTTGTTTTATTCGTGGTGCCGGCTAAAGGAGTTGAACCCTCGACCTTCGCATTACAAGTGCGCTGCTCTACCAACTGAGCTAAGCCGGCGAATTGATGATTATAGCCGGAATTTTTGAGAAGAAGCAATCACTAGAAAAATATTGATGTGGCCCAAGACTCACAGGCTCAGCCAGTAAGTAGGTTCTGGTTATAAGCGCATGATGAAAATGTCGTTTTAAATGCCTTTCTCCCTACCCATAATCTGATCTATCCAAGCTGTGCTTATATAGAAAGCGCGCAATTGAACATTAGTGACGGGCTCCGAAGGCCGCGTCCGGGAACGTTGGGGAACACCATGAAATTGAAGTCTGTTGTTGGCTCTGCCTTGTTGTTGACGTCTTTGCTGGGTGGTAACGTCAGTGCCCAGGTTTCTTTGCTGAATGCCTCGTTTGATGTGGCGCGCGAGACCTTTGCGGCAATCAACCCCAAGTTTGTTGAGCACTGGAAAGCCACTACGGGTGAAGACATCAAGATTGATCAGTCTTTTGCTGGAACTTCCCGTCAGGCCCAGGACATTATTCAGGGCAAGAAAGTCGATACCGTGACCTTCAACCAGGTCACCGATATTGAGTTCCTGGCCGAGCGCGGCGCGGTGGCCAAGGACTGGGCCACTAAATTCCCGAACAACAGTTCGCCTTACTACAGCACTATCGCTTTCCTGGTGCGCAAGGGCAATCCCAAGAACATCAAGTCCTGGGATGATCTGGTGCGTGACGATGTGAAACTGGTGTTCCCGAACCCCAAGACCTCGGGCAATGCTCGCTACACCTATTTGGCGTCCTGGCTGTATGCCAATGAAGCCTTTGGCGGTGATGAAGCCAAGATCAAAGAGTTTGTCGGTAAGGTGCTGGCTAATGTCGAGAGCTTCCCCACCGGGGGCCGTGGTGCGACTGTGGCTTTTGCCCAGAATGGTCAGGGTGATGTGTTGCTGACTTTTGAATCCGAAGTGCTTAATATTGCCGCCAGCGACGAATTCAAGGGCAGTGAACTGGAAGTGGTGGTGCCCCCCGTCAGCGTATTGGCTGAGTTCCCCGTAGCCGTGGTGGATCGTGTGGTTGACCAGAAGGGCACCCGCAAGGAGGCGACCGAATACCTGAAGTTCCAGTACACCCCGGAGATTCAGCGTCTGTTGGCTGGTTTCAACTACCGTGTGACGGATCCTGCTGTTGCCAAGGAGTTTGAGTCCAAATACGCACCGGTCAAGTTGATCAACCCCACCGACCTCCTGGGTTCCTGGACTGATATTCAAAGCCGCCACTTTGCCGCGAATGGCGTGTTGGACCAGTTGCTGGCCAAGTAATTCATGAGCCGTACTCTTGTGGGCGGGGTGCAGGATTCCGGGGCGAAGACTGCGCTAAAGCCACTCTTTTTTCTGCGTCGCCCCGTCATGCCGGGTTTTGGGCTGAGCTTTGGCTTTAGCGTCCTGTACCTGTCCATTATTGTGCTGCTGCCTTTGTCGGCCTTGTTCATGTACGTCAGTGAAATGAGTCTGGCCGATTATTGGCGTGCGGTCACGGATAAGCGCGTCGTCAGCAGCTATCAGGTTACGATCAGCGCTGCCCTTTATTCCACCCTGACTGCTAGCGTGGTGGGGTTCATTATTGCCTGGATCATTACGCGCTTTGAGTTTCCGGGGCGTCGCCTGATCGATGCTTTGGTAGACCTGCCGTTTGCCTTACCGACTTCGGTAGCGGGTTTGACCTTGGCGACGCTGTTTGTGCCCGGCGGCTGGTTTGGTCAGTTTCTGCCGGAAGGCTGGAAGATCGCCTATCAATACCCCGGCATTGTTCTGGCCATGACCTTCACCAGTTTGCCCTTTGTGGTGCGTATTGTGCAGCCCGTGATTGAAGAGCTGGGGGCCGAGTACGAAGAGGTTGCCCACACACTGGGTGCCAGTGGCTGGCAGACGTTCAGCAAAGTGGTGTTTCCTCCGCTGATTCCTGCGCTGGTCATGGGAGCCTCCCAGGCTTTTATCCGCAGTTTGGGTGAGTTCGGCGCAGTCATCATGATTGCTGGCAACATTCCCTACAAAACCGAAGTATCGTCCCTGATGATTTTTGTGCGCCTACAAGAATTCAACTATCCGGCGGCGGCGGCGATTGCCTCGGTGATCTTGATCGCCTCCTTGCTGTTGCTGTTCACCTTGCAACTAGTGCAGAATCGCTTGTTGGGCTGGCAGCGGAGGGCGTCATGAGAAAAACACCTAAAAGCACGGCTGATCGCCTGATTCTGGCCTTGGGCATTGCCTTGGTGCTGGGTCTGCTGGTGGTCCCCCTGATACTGATCTTCTCCAAAGCCTTGGGCGATGGTTTGCCAGCTTTATGGAGCAATCTGCAAGAGGACTACATGCTGCACGCCATTGGGCTTACCCTGTTTGTGGCGGTGCTGACGGTGCCCCTGAACATGGTCTTTGGCATTCTGCTGGCCTGGTGTCTGACGCATTACGAGTTTCGTGGCCGCCGTTTGCTCAGTACCTTGGTGGATTTGCCTTACGCGGTTTCTCCGGTGGTAGCTGGCCTGTGTTATCTGGTGGTCTACGGTGTGGAGTCGTCTCTGGGACAGTGGTTAAGCGCACGTGATATCCAGTTGATGTTCGCCTGGCCGGGAATCCTGATGGTCACGATCTTTGTGACCACGCCTTATGTGGCCCGTATCCTGATTCCTATCATGCAGGCGCAAGGTTCGGACGCGCAGGCGGCGGCGTTAAGTCTGGGTGCCAATGGTTGGCAGATCTTCTGGCACGTCACGCTGCCGGATATCAAATGGGCCTTGCTGTATGGCGTGGTGCTGACCAATGCTCGTGCGATTGGCGAGTTCGGCGCGGTGTCCGTGGTGTCTGGCACCATCATGAATCAGACCTTGACCTTGTCCCTGCTGGTGGATCAGTTGAACAACGATAACAAGGCGGCTGCGGCCTTTACAGCGGCTGCGCTACTGGCTCTATTCGCCATCGTGTCCGTGATGCTCAAGAGCCTGCTGGAGTGGCGTGTGGCGGCTGGGCGTCGTCGCAATCAGGCTGAGGCGGTGCAGTAGGGGTAGAACTTAGCGTGCTTAATTAAAGAGAGTGTTCTTGGCTGCGCTCAGTGACAATGCAAGTGCTTGGGTGACCGGTTCTACTATTTGATATCTGTAGTAGAACTGGTTATTCAAGAGGTAAAAAAGGCTCCTTACGGAGCCTTTTTTGTCTGCGTCGAACGCGCCTTATTTGACGATTTTCAGGTGCGAGACCTTGTCAGCGTCTTTTTTGGCAACGGGCGTTTCCGGTGTCGCTTCAGGGGCTGCCTCTGGTGCTTCGCCTTCCGCGTAAGGCTCGGATTCGACGACCTCAAAACCCATGCCAGCGCCTGTTTCGCGTGCGTAGATGGCCGATACGGCCGCTACGGGCACGAAAATGTCTTCCGTGACACCGCCGAAGCGGGCCTGGAATTCAATGTA
>JTFO01000144.1_pt1 | contig 11649 bp, 10 predicted proteins | sample 235411 | NCBI WGS metagenome assembly JTFO01 (sample SAMN03067590, study PRJNA260953) | activated sludge metagenome | biome: Sludge; feature: Wastewater; isolation source: CETP activated sludge from laboratory augmented bioreactor treating... | place: India:Gujarat | collected 2013-04
TCTCCTGATATGGCTTTGCTTGTCAAGGAAGAAGTTGAGGCTTCGCCTCAATCGCCTTATATCCCCGCCCGATTGGGCGAGGGTTTACGGCGAAATTGCTAAGTTATCAATCCTTATATTCATTTATTGCTATTTCCCACCCACATCAAATGACATTTCGTACAGGCTTATAAATTAGACAATCTTAACTATCGAAGTTATCATAAATGATAACAAGGAGGTTGTTTATATGTCATGGTCGATCACGTTTTATAGCGGTGTGGAAGAAGATTTATTAAGTCTTCCGCCTAAAATTCAGGCGAGAATGATTCGGCTTTTAGAGCTGATGGAAACGCACGGTCCTAACTTAGGCCCGCCGCATACAAAATCCATAGGCAATGGGCTATTCGAATTACGAGCAGCATCATGAACTTAGAACAGCTAAAAAAACAGGCTCTTAAAAACCCAGAAGTAAAAGCCGAGTACGACAATCTTGAAGATGAATTCAATCTTATTCATCAGCTGTTAAACATGCGTGCGCAGGCAGGTCTTACCCAGGAGCAATTAGCCAAGAGAATGCACACAAGTAAAAGTAATATCAGCAGGCTTGAGCGGGGTAATACCAACCCGAGTTGGGCCACGTTGGTGAAATATGCTCAAGCTTGCGGCTTTGAGCTTTCGTTGATGGCACACAAAAGCTAAGCAGAAATAACCAACTCAATATCCGCCGGCGCCTGCAATAGCGGCGCCAGCGCGTCGGCTTCGCTATTTAGCCAAAATTCTACTTCGCTGGGGCGAATAAGCAGCGGCATGCGGTGATGGTATTGCGCGCACTGCTCGGTGGGAGCGGTGGTTAGGGTAACGAGCTGTGCTTGATGCTCTAGGTGCGGAAAGTAAATGCCAGCCATGTAAAGTGGCTGGTTATGCGCTTCAGCAAATAGGTATTTGGTTTTTCGGGGTTGTCCCTCTTCTTGCTGCCACTCATACCAACCGCTGCACGGCACCACACACCGAAACTCTTTGAATGCGCGCTTAAACGTCGGCTTAGTCGCCACGCTTTCGGCTTGGGCGTTAATAATAATGCGTTTCGCCCACTGCGGCTGTATTCCCCACTGGGTATTCAGTTGCTGCAAGCCATTGTGGTTGATGGGCGTGGTAATTGCAGCCACCATTTGCGTTGGCCGCAGATCATGATTGGTTGGCGTGTCAAACTTAAAGCCCAGCTGCTCGGTTACTAGCTGGCATAACGGGTCACTAACTACGTTAAGTCTTCCACACATGGTTTACCCACCCAAAATAGGACTATATTCCAATTTTTAACCTAACATTAGGAATAATATCCAAATACATTACGAGATTTCGACTTGAATAGCTACAATTATAGGACTATATTCCACTTAATACACAGAAAACAGGATAATAGTCCTAGGTATTTATGGCAAAGCGCGACTTACACAAAGTTTTATTTCCCAAACAACGACGAATATTAGCAACGTTTGGCGAAGATTTGTTGTTGGCGACGAAACGCCGCGGATTTACCAAAAAACTTATATGCGACAGAACCGGGTTTGATTATAAAACCGTGAATAAAATTTTTGCCGGAGACCCCGGTGTGGCTATAGGCTCATACCTAAAAGTTATGGCCGTACTTGGCATGGAAGACAACTTCGCCAAATTGGCCGCGCACGATGAAGTAGGCATTAAGTTACAAAACATTAAGTTACTTGAGGGTTCACAATGAGCCGTCGCAATGTGGACGTGTATGCCTCGTGGTTACCCATTCAATCGCCACTTCGCGTTGGCGAGCTACGATTTTCTGACACCAGCCGGGGCGGTATATTTAGTTTTGCTTATGATCGTGAGTTTCTAGCGTCACCATACTGCTTACAAATTGATCCGCAGTTGAGCTTGCATAGCGGCGAGTTTTTTAATGACGACGCAAACCATAATTTTCGTGCGTTTCTTGACTCGTCACCCGACAGGTGGGGCCGTATTTTGATGCAGCGTCGCGCAGCTATTGAGTTTAGAAAAGGCCTGCGTGCTACCGACCGAATGACTGAGATCGATTATTTACTAGGTGTTCACGACTCATACCGTATGGGTGGTTTACGATTTAAAACATCAGAATCTGATGCATTTTTAGATGATCACGCAGATTTCGCTGCGCCACCAATAACCTCGCTGCGTGAGCTTGAATACGCAGCTTTGCAGCTTGAGCATGACGAAAATATTGATAGCGATGACTATTACCGATGGCTGAAAATGCTTATAGCGCCGGGGTCATCGTTAGGCGGCGCACGGCCTAAAGCCTGTGTTCGTGACGAACATAATCATTTATGGATTGCCAAATTTCCCAACTCAAATGACGACCATGATGTAGCTGCTTGGGAGCTACTTTGTTACGAACTAGCCCTGAGCGCCGGTGTAGAAATGTTCCCATGCAAAATTGAGATGTACTCATCGCATCATCATACGTTTTTAACCAAACGCTTTGACCGCGTGGGCGCAGATAGGCTTCATTTCACGTCTGCCATGACACAATTGCAGTATTACGATGGTGAGCAATCTGAAGGAGCGAGCTATTTAGATTTAGCTGAGTTTTTAACTAACAACGGCTCACAAACCAAAGCAGATCTTGCACAACTATGGCGTCGAATTGTATTTAATATCGCCATTTCAAACACCGATGATCATTTACGGAATCACGGCTTTTTGTTAACCGAAAAAGGCTGGAAATTGTCACCCGCATACGATTTGAACCCGATAGTTGGCAAAACTGGGTTGCATTTGAATATTACTGACACCTCAAATGCACTCGATTACAACTTGGCATTTGAAGTGATTGATTTTTTCCGACTTGAGCGTACCCAAGCTCAAGCCATTTACGATGACGTTCTAACCGCTGTTGGCGCGTGGCAACAGGTGGCCAAGCGCCTAGGTATTAGCCGCGCAGAACAGCTGTTGAAACAACCGGCGTTCAATGTTGGTTAATGTTAGGTTTAAAGCGGCGCGGGCCGATGTATGCCATAACCCTGCCCATAATGAATGCCCAGTTCATGCAAGTACGGAATTAATTCGGGGTCTTCAATGCACTCGGCAATGGTGTCGACGCCGGTAATTTGCGCGATAGCGTGAATAGATTTCACAATAGTTTCGCCAATAGGACGGCTACGAATATTGGTAATAAACTCCCCATCTATTTTGATAAACTTTACCGGTAGCTTATCTAAATAGTTAAAGGTGGCCACGCCGCTACCAAAATCATCGAGGGCAAACTGTATACCTAGTTCAGCGATTTTATCCATCATAATTGCGGTACGAGTTAAATTCGCAACAGCAGCGGTTTCCGTTATTTCTAAGCAGATTTTGGTGGCATCAACGGTAGGAAACTCGGTTGTGAGTTCTTTAATAAACCCAACAAAACTGTCGTTACTGAGCGTAATGCCCGAAGCGTTGATAAATAGCCGCGGCACACTCTGGTTTTGTTGCTGCATGGCCACGATGCTTTGAAATACCTTGCGAATAATATGCCGGTCAAGCTGTTCAATCAGGCCATAGCGCTCCGCTGCGGTAATGAATGCACCCGGCGGAACGACCGTGCCATCGGTATCTACTAAGCGGCTAAGGATTTCTTTGTGGCTCACTTGGTCGGGGCTATTAAGCGCGACAATATTTTGTACCCACAGCTGAATGCGGTTTTCGCGCATAGCTTCTTTTAACCGACTGAACCAGTCCATGTCGCGTAGTTGCTGCACCACATCGTTATCTTCAACGCGATGAATTTGAATGCGATTACGGCCCTTTTCTTTGGCTAAAAAGCAGGCTGAGTCGGCACGGCTAAGGCCGTCGTTAAAGCGTTTACCTACGCTGGTACCAAAGCGAGAGATACCGATACTTGCGGTAATGCTGTAACGGTTACCATCCCAATAAAACGCAATATCGGCAATGGCTTGGCTAATCCGCTGAGCTAATGCTTCGGCCTGTTCACCGTCGGTATTCTCAAGAATCAGTAAAAACTCATCGCCGCCCATACGCGCCAGCAAACATTCCGGCGTGTGCTGAGTTAAAATTTGTGCCACTTGCGTGAGTAATTCATCACCGGCGTTATGACCGCAATGATCGTTAATGATTTTGAAATGATCTAAATCAAGGTACAACAAGGCATGAGGGCCGGGCTGTAATTCTAGTACTTTACTTTGCTGTTCTACTTGGCGACGGTTAAACAATCCTGTCAGCGGATCGTGAGTCGCCTGATACCTCATTGCTTGCGACAAGTTATGAGCTTCGGTTACTTCATAACCTTGCACAAAGACGCCCGTAACTTGATCCTGCCCATCGCGAATGGGTTGATAGACAAAATTAATAAAAATTTGGCGAGGCTCGTGCTCATCATCGCGATAGACCAAAAACTCCATCGCATTCGCAAAGAAGGGCTCGCCGCTTCGACATACCTCATCCAATAAGGCAATGATTCCCTGCTCTTCTACTTTCGGAATGGCATCGATAAGGGGTTTACCGATCACATCAGCGTGAGCAAACAAATCAATGTAGGCTTTATTTGCCATTTCGAAAATATAATTTTTGCCGCTTAAGATGCAGACAAAACCGGGGGCTTGATTAAACAATTCATGAATACGTGAGCGCTCTTTGTAGAGTAAATCAAAAAAGCTAATCTGCTGATCAAACTGCTCTGGAGTAAACTCAATACCGAGTAACGGCGACATGTTTTTGTCTCGCAGCTGCACCAACTGCGTAATATCCGACGGTTGATTCATGATGTATTTTACTGAACCATCCGCGGCGAATACCGGCGTATTAACGACCGCCCAGTAACGGTCAGCGCTTTTATATCGGTTCTTATCTAAACTACCATGCACCGCCCGTGGCACATCGTAACGAATAAAAGGAATGCGGTCAGGTTGTCGAGACTCAATGACATTATTAAAAGATTGAATGAGCGCACTGTCTTGGTCAGGATCACTACTTGAAAGCACATCAAACAAAGGTTGATTCAGGATATCTTCGCGCTTGGTATTAATCAGTAACTCATAGGCTTTGTTACAAGCCACAATGGTAAACTGAGTGTCGATAACAACCACGGGCGAGAGGGTTGCATCGAACATACTCGCGAAATCGACATCAGGTTGAGTAACGTCCATATTTTGATTCCGGTTTTTTGCTCTTTATTGAGCCAGTGCAATTAAAGTTGGGCATAATACCTTGATTTGTAACATTAGATCAAAAAATCTATCTGATTAATTGCACTTTGTAAGTAGCTAAAGTAGCACTCGCTGGGTAGCACCGCCCCGACGGGTTAACACCCGCTGGAACTGGATGAACTAGTGGCCGCGGTTGTTGCGGCCATCATAGCTGGCAACATCACCGCCACCATCACGGCTGCTTGCACTGCATCCACCACCTCGCTGGTGATCTGGCCAAGTTCTTCGCCCTTAGCGATCTTATCGATGCGCTCTTTATGGGTTTTGAGCTCATCTTTACTGAAGACTTCTTTAAGTAAGTACGCACTTTTAGCAAGAGCCACTAAAATTGCTACTTTCGCATCAATTTCCAGTGGTTTATCAAGAATCAAACGGCGCATCTCATGGCGTAAATGACGTTCTGGCTCGGGGTTCACTTCTGGGTAAACTTTCTGGGTAAACACCCACAGCACCTTCTTTTCTTCGCTTTTGATGATGCCATCAACCACCAATTGCTCGGCTACTTTATGCTTCAGTTTAGGAATATGACCAATGGCCATCACCCAGTTCTGCAAGGTATCAGGACGTTTCTTGGTAGCGATTTTATGCAGCACTTCATCCATCACTAAATCACCCGTGGGAGCGGCATCAATCACCTCAAGCTTATTCTTGTTATCAGCATTTACTTTCACGCGATTCATCATTAACAGCTCAGCCAATACTGCCGCAGCAACGGTGTACTCAATGTACCAGCCCTCGGTAGTGCCCTTTTCATCGTGCAGAGCGAGCAGCACTAATGCTTCATAGAGTTTGACTTGTAACTGATTAGAATTATGAGTTTGATTGTGAGTTTGCATGGTCATCTCGTTTTTATTGTTTTGTGAATTCAGCATAGTGGTTAACGGCAGATTGCTCAACTTAGCCGTAGGATAAGAGTGTATCGACTTGTTTCTGCAAGCCGGATTGGTTCTAATAGCCCTTATTAAGTTACCGCTAATGAGCCCCGACCGTCTTATGTCCTCAACCACACATTCTTGTAGCCCATTGCAAACCCTAAGCTGCCCCCTGTGCCAGCAGCCACTGCTGCTTGGAGGAACTTGCGGACCCAGCTCCGGAGCTGGGTCCGCAAGTCCTTCTTGGCGATGCGGCAGCGGCCATACTTTTGATGTGGCTAAGCAGGGCTATGTGAATTTGTTGCCGGTGCAGAATAAGCGCTCGAAAGACCCTGGCGACAGCAAAGCCATGGTAAAGGCTCGGGCTGAGTTTCTGCGCGCTGGCTACTATCAGCCATTGGCAGCTAAACTCGCCGAAGTGGTGCTAGATCAGGGGGGTGAGCCACAAACTTTACTAGATGCCGGCTGCGGTGAAGGATATTACTTACGTGAATTGTTAGCCCAAGCCGAACAGCGCCAGCAACAGCTCATATGCGCGGCTTTAGATATCTCCAAATGGGCGGTTCAAGCAGCAGCCAAGCAAGCGCCTCGCGTTACGTGGCTGGTGGCTTCAAACAATCATATTCCATTGCCAACCGCCAGCCTCGACACCCTACTCTGCGTGTTTGGCTTTCCGGTGGCGCACGAGTTTCGCCGGGTGCTGAAACCAAACGGCCGCTTGATCATGGTCGACCCCGCGAATCATCATTTGCTAGAACTAAAACAGATCATTTATCCACAGGTACATAGCAAACCCGAACAACTGCCTGTGCCTGCCGACACCTGGCAATTGACTGACCAACAGCGCCTGACGTTTACAATTAGCCTTACCCAGCCGGAACACATTCAGCAGCTGCTCACCATGACACCGCATCTGTATCGCGCCAGCAGCGAAGGCCGCGCTCGTGCCGCTGCGCTCACACACATAGACGTGACGGTTGATGTCTGGATCCGCACTTTTACGGATACCAGCAACAACTAACTCAAGAGTCTTGGTCAACCTTCTTATGCTTTTGGCTACGGTCAATTAAGCTATAAAATAAGGGGATAAAGAAGATCGCTATAAAGGTTGCTGCCAACATCCCGCCGACCACTGTGGTGCCAACGGCATTTCTTGCCGCTGAGCCAGCTCCCGAACTCAGCATCAACGGAACAGCACCCAAAATAAAGGCCAATGAGGTCATAACGATTGGACGAAAACGCAGTCTTGCGGCATTCATTGCTGCCTCTAGTACGGTTCGACCTTGTTCACGCTCGAGCACTGCAAACTCAACAATCAAAATAGCATTCTTGGCTGCTAACCCGATCAGAACAAGAATACCAATTTGGAAATAAACATCGTTTTGCATGCCGGCCATAGTTACAGCTATCGCGGCCCCGAATAAGGCAAAGGGCACCGCCGTGATCACTGCTAAAGGTAAACTCCAGCGCTCATATTGTGCAGCAAGAATTAGGAATACCACCACGATACCGAAAACGAAGGCTATTTGAGCTGCAGCACCGGTGGTTTTTTCTTGAAACGCCGAACCGACCCAATATAACTGGGTATAGGGATCATCACCCGTCACATCAGACACTATTTGCTCAAGTGCCTCTAGTGCTTCGCCGGAGCTCACACCGGGAGCCGGATTACCCATGATTTTTGCTGCTGGGTAGTTATTATAGCGATCAACGATGTCCGGCCCAGTAGTGCGCGTCACTGAAACCACTGAGTCTAGCGGAACCATTTCGCCGCCCGCTGCGCGCACAAATACCTTAGCAAGATCGTCTGGAGATGCTCTAAACTCAGATTCGGCTTGCATGTAAACGCGCCACACTCGCCCAAACAAGTTAAAATCGTTCACGTAAGAAGCGCCAAAAGTGCTCTTCATGGCCGCAAAGATTTCATTAATTGAAACCCCCATACTTTTGGCTCGTTCACGATCTACTTCGGCTTTGTAGCGCGGAATATTAGTATTGAGAGTGGTACGTACACCTTGCAGTAGCTCATGCTCGTTTGCTTTTTCAGCGATAGCTGTTGCCAGCTCATATAACTCCTGGGCGCTTGCTCCTTGAGTATTGGCAAGATAGCCTTCAAACCCACCAGTCGTTGAAATACCTTGAATGGGAGGCGGATTAAACGCAGTAATGCTGCCTTCAGGAAACTCATTGCTTATCGCTGAGATTTTGTCAGCTAGAGCATAACTACTTTGTGTATCGAGATCGCGATCGTCCCAATGTTTCATTGTAATAAAACTAGCTCCAGCATTACTTTTTAAGCCTCCGGCAATTAAATCAAAACCAGTAAAGCTCATGGCTTGGTCCACTAATTGCTCTTCACCAAGTCGCTTATTTAAACGTTCTACAAAAGCGTCATTTCGCTCAAAAGAGGCGCCATCTGGTAAATAATGCGCCGCCATAACATAGCCTTGATCTTCGTTCGGCACTAAACCGCCCGGTAAACGCCATACTAACAAAGCAGCCACCACAGTAAGTCCAACAAACAAGGTTAACCCCAACGATGTCCGCTTCAGCATAAAGCGCACACCATCAGTATATTTATTAGTTAAGGCGTCGAACCATTGATTGAATTTTTGCAGAAACTTAGGCGGAGCTGTATGTTTCTCACTAAGTAATAATGCACATAGTGCCGGTGTAAGTGTCAGCGCCACAATACCCGATATAATCACCGAAATTGCTATGGTGATTGCGAATTGCTGATACATAATACCGGCTAGCCCACCAATGAATCCAACCGGTATAAACACAGCAGATAATACCAATACTATCGCGATGACAGGCCCGGAAACCTCTTGCATGGCTTTAATTGCTGCTGGTTTTGCCGGAAGCTTTTCTTCACGCATAATGCGCTCGACATTTTCAAGCACTACAATAGCATCATCAACCACGATACCAATCGCCAATACCATGGCCAGCAGCGTTAACATGTTGATAGAAAAGCCAAACAGATACATACCAGCCATTGCACCAATCAGTGATACTGGCACCGCAATCAGTGGAATAATGGTTGCTCGAAAACGCTGTAAAAATAAATAAACCACGGCCACAACTAATAGAATGGCTTCGAGTAACGTTTGCACTACTTGGGAGATCGATACTTTTACAAATTCCGTGGTATCAAACGGAACGCTGTAACTTACGCCGGAAGGAAAGTTCGCAGCCATACGTTCTACGGCTGCGTCGATGAGCTCTGACGTTTCTAGTGCATTTGCACCAGGGCGTAGGTAGATACCGATGGGCACTGACGCACTTTGATTGTGGAGCGCGTCAAAGTTGTATCTCAAGGCACCAAGTTCAACCCGCGCAATATCTGCGAGTCGCACCATGCTGCCATCGCCGCGAGCTTTTAAGATAATTTGCTCAAACTCTTCAACACTAGAAAAGCGTCCGTCGGTGGCCACCGTTAAAGTGAATTCTTGTGGGTTATTCGGGTTAGGTGCTGCGCCAAATTGGCCGGCAGCAAACTGCGCATTTTGTTCATTGATGGCCGCATCTACATCGGCTGGTGTCAGATCATATTCAGCCATTTTATCCGGACGCAACCAAATTCGAATGGCATACGTTTTTGACCCAAACATAGTTGCGGAGCCAACACCCGGAACCCGCTGTATCTCATCCTGAATGGTCATTAAGGCGTAATTATTCAAGAAAATAGGATCACGACTACCGTCAGGTGAGTTCAATGCTACTATTTTTAATAACGCATTCGATTCTTTCGATACGCTCACACCACCCGTTCTTACCTCTTCTGGTAGACGAGAAAGCGCACTCTCCATTTCGTTTGTTACATCGATGGCTGCTTGGTTAGGGTCGGTTCCTACCGCAAAGGTAATCTTCAGACTCATGTCGCCTGAATCATACGTTGAGGTAGTCATATACAACATATTCTCGACGCCGTTTATGGCAGACTCTAGTGGCGCCGCAACCGCATCAGCAACTGCCTCAGCGGAAGCTCCTGGATAATTTGCTGAAACCACAACTTGTGGCGGTACCACATTTGGGTACTGCGACACGGGCAGACCACGCATAGCTGCCAGACCTGCCAAAACGATAATAATCGACAGTACTGAAGAAAGTACGGGGCGTTCTATAAAGAATCTCGAAAACATTAGTCGTCCTCTGTGTACGAATCGGCTTGAACTTCAAGTCCTGGCCGTAACATTGTTAATCCCTCAACAACAACACGTTCATTACTCTGCAGACCACTAGAAATGATAAACCGATCATCCAGACGCGGACCAACGACAACTTCCCTCAGTTCAATCCTGTTTTGCTCGTTCACTACATAAACTCTGGCTTGCTCGCCAGATTGTACGAGGGCTCGCTGCGGAATAGCTATTGCGCGCTCAAGACGAATATCTGGAATGTGCACCCGAGTAAATTGTCCCGGTAATATTTCAGCTTTCGGGTTTGGAATTCGCGCGCGCACGTTGATGGTACCCGTTTCGCTATCAACGGAACGGCTGATGAAGTCAATCACACCCTCATGTTCAAATCGTGAACCATTATTGCGTTCAATCTGGGCATGCGGTGCCTTAGACTGATCACCCGTTACGGCAACTTGCTGTAGCAGGTACTGTGCTGCTAAGTCGTTTTGCGGGATAGCAAAATAGACGTATAACGGGTCCAGCTGGGCCATCGTCGTTAAGGTATCGCTCTCTGAAATAATATTACCAACCGAGTATTTTTCTCGCCCAACAATACCGGTCATTGGCGATTTAACCTGGGTATAGCCTAAGTTCACTCGTGCTTCTTTAACACTCGCTTCAATCGCTGCATAGTTTGCTTGCGCTAACTCTAAATTGGCCAGGCCCTGGTCCCTATCACGTTGACTCACAGCGCCTTCATCAAACAGTAACTTAATACGATCCCACTGACGCTCAGCATCGTTTAATTCTGCTTGAGCACGCTGTAGCTCGGCCTCAGCACGCTGTAATGCAATTTCATATTCTGTTGGTTCAATGGTGAATAGCAAGTCACCTTCTTGAACTAACTCGCCTTCTTGGTACTCCCGACTTTTTAGCATTCCCGCAGCCCGAGCACGCACACTCACTTCTTTCGAACCTTGCGTACGAGCGGCATATGAACGTGACAAAGAAAGTTTTTCCGGTTGGGTTTGAACCACTAACACCCGAGGCAACTGTTTTTCTACTGGGTTTTCCGCTTCATCGGCGATACTATCACTGCAGCCGGATAACACCCCAGCAAACACCAATACACCAAGAGCTAAACTATATTTTTTATAGTTTATGTGAATCATAAGCACCTCAAGCTTCCATTATTTAGCATGAACAATAAGGCTTTTTCTTAACATTGTTTAGCTTCTTTACACCGGCTTTACATACATACAGACTGCATTGCTGCGGCCACCATTAAGAAATTTGAGCTGACCGAACAAATTTCATTTCGCCAATTGCTGTTGCTATGGCAGACCCTTTATTCGCTAGATAGGCTTTATCAGCTCACGCAACTTAGCAAAGAACGCGCTGCTATACCCACGAGTATTGATGAGGTGCTAAAAGATGAGTTTTAAACCGATT
>JTFO01000246.1_pt1 | contig 11633 bp, 8 predicted proteins | sample 235411 | NCBI WGS metagenome assembly JTFO01 (sample SAMN03067590, study PRJNA260953) | activated sludge metagenome | biome: Sludge; feature: Wastewater; isolation source: CETP activated sludge from laboratory augmented bioreactor treating... | place: India:Gujarat | collected 2013-04
TTCGCCCTGCTCAACGGATTGCCCGGGCCTGACAAGAATTTCCTCAACAACACCACCATCGAGGCTTTGTATGATCTGTACCTGCCGAGAAGGCACCACCTTCCCTTCTCCACGCACAACCTCGTCAATGTTGGCCAGACTTGCCCAAACAATCAGCACGCAAATTGCCAACAGCGTCAACCAGATCAACAAACGCGAACCACGCACCTCTTGCTGACGTGCCGTCCAAGCTGCATTTTTGAGAACACTTCGGCTTGGTGCAGGCCCAGCATCGGCCTTCAGCCTTGCCCGTATCCGGGAAAACAAACTTTTTTTCGTCATGTCGCGCTCCGGGCCTTGCCAATCTGCCCACTACGCAATGCTGTAATGACCTGCTCCTTGGGACCATCGGCCACAATTCGCCCCATATCCATGACAATCAAGCGATCAACCAAGTCCAGTAGCGCTGTACGATGCGTGACCAGCACCACCGTTTTGCCTTCACATTCAGTGCGCAAACTATTGCGCAAAGCGGATTCGCTTTGATTGTCCATGTTGCTGCTAGGCTCATCGAGCAACAGAATAGAGGGGTTTCCCATCAAGGCCCGGGCCACCGCAACCGCTTGACGCTGACCGCCAGAGAGCGAATCACCACGCTCGCCGATCATCATGTCGTAGCCATCTGGGTGCCGACGAGCAAAATCATCCACACCCGCCAACTTGGCGGCAGCCAACATCTGATCATCCGTAACGTAGGGCGAACCCATCGTCAGATTATGTTTCAAGGTGCCATAAAACAGCATCGGATCTTGTGAGACATAGCCCATAGAACGACGCACATCTGCTGGGTCAATCTGCTGATTATCGATACCGTCTAACACAATCGTGCCCGAGGTCGGTTTATACAAGCCCAGAATTAACTTGGACAACGTGGTCTTACCTGAACCTATACGCCCAATAATGGCCACTTTCTCCCCTGCCTTGAGGGAAAAACTAAGCTGATTGATCACATTCTGAGTTGCACCGGGATACGCAAAACTAACACCACGGAACTCGATGGAACCTTCAAGATAAGGCCGAGGCACAAAATTGCGATCATCAGGGTGTTCGACCGGCAACTCCATATACATACCAATCGAATCCAGCGACGTACGCGCATTCTGATATTGCATCATCAGCCCGGCCACTTGCCCAAATGGGGCAAGACAACGGCCCGCAATCATGGAGGAAGCAATAATGCCCCCCATCGACAACTGCGCGTCCTGAATCAGATATACACCGATGATAATCACGCAAATCGTGACCACTTGGGTCAACATCTGCACGGTGCTTACCGTTACAGCCGAAGTCATCTTGATTCTGGCCCCTTGTCGAGCCAGGTACTCTGTAGACTGCTCCCAAGCGCGCTGGGCATTGCTCTGCGCATTCAATACCTTCAAGGTTTCAAGCCCAGCCAAGGACTCCACCAGGCCTGCATTGCGCTGTGCAGCCGCTTGAAATGTTTGCTTGGTCAACCGCTCCATCCGAGCCTGGGCAAACCAGGACACGGCAAGAATAATGATGATAGCCACGACCGGCGGGATTAACATCCAAGGCGATATCCAGGCCAGTACCGCAAGAAACAGGACGACAAATGGCAAATCGACCAGCGTTGTCAGACTGGCCGAGGCAATAAAATCGCGCACAGACTCAAACGAGCGCAAATTGGCGGCAAAAGAGCCCACCGAAGGCGGCCGATTCTCCATGCGCAAATCCAATACCCGCTCCATAATCCGTGCTGATAACTGAATATCAACCCGCTTACTGGCCGCATCAACCACATACGCGCGTACGCTGGTCAACAGAAGGTTCAGCACGAGCACCAAACCAATCCCTATAGACAGTACCCACAACGTTTCTATCGCATTGTTAGGCACCACGCGGTCATACACATTCATGGTGTACAAGGGGATCGCCAAGGCAAACACGTTAATCAGAAACGCCGCTCCGAGCGCATCCCGATATAACTTCCAGTTTTGCGATACGGTCGCCCAAAACCAATGCTTGCCTTTCAGGGGCGTTATACCCTCTGTTGCTCGCACCTCGACCCGAAAGTCAGGTTGTACAACCGCGAGCAGGCCAGAATACAGCTCCTGCAACTGCTCCAGGTCAATTTCACTGGGGCTGCCGCTTTCTGGAAAATGCACAAGAGCACGATCATCCTCGAAGCCCAACAACACACAAGCCCGACTATCGTTCAGCAGCAAAATGGCTGGCAACAGATTGGGATTGAGTTCGGCAAACGAACGGCGCCAAATACGCGAGGTGCAATGCCCACGCGCTGCAGCCCGACTCAAAAGAGCGGGCGTCAGGCGTCCCTTCTGCAAGGGCAGACCCGTAGACAGATGCTGGGCCGTACATGGATTGCCGTGAATACGGGTAATCTCTACCAAACAATTCAGTAACGGATCATCATGAGTCAGATGAGGCGGGATACTGAATGTCTCGCTCTGTGGTGTTGGATTTTCAGATGAGTGGTTCGTCGTCATTAATCAAATCCAGCGAATCTCGCAGGCGCTGACGGGTTTGTTTGCGCTCGTTTAATTTAGCCAAGGCTTCAGGGGGCAAATCAGTCATGCGAAGAACGCCATTCGCAATCAAGGCGTCAATCAAGTCTTCCAGAACCCGAATAAAACTGGCATCCGAGACTGACAGCTCTTGTTTATAGCCCTCTTCTTCTGGACTCATATAGCCCCCTAACCTTCAAGTACGCTCAAGCAAAACCAATTAGTTCAGCCCAGCTGTTTTTTCACGCAAGACCGGCGGAGCCATATCGTCACGATAGTCAACTGTTATCGGAGTCAGATTGCTGGTATCCGGTACAGGTGCCATACATGCCTGAAAGGCCTCTTCGGGGAAATCCAGTTTGGCGGCTTCGTCCGGTTGCTCCGAGTAGGGCTGCGCCAAACCAACTGCTGATACCAGACGGTGCGACAGCATCAACCAGCTGTACTCGGCCTGTTGCAGGTCATAGGTGGCATTGGCCAACGCACGACGGGCATCAAACAATTCGTTTTCAGTATCCAACAAGTCCAGCAAGGAACGCTGGCCAATCTGAAATTGCTGCATATAGGCCACACGAACTTTAGACGTAGCCAGCTCATGTTGTTGCAGGAAAGGCAACTGGGCACGCAAACGTTGAACGTTGTTCCACGCTACGGACAAGTCCTGTTGCACGTTGCGGCATGTATAGTCGCGAACATCCCGCGCGGCATACTGCTGGGCAGTGGTCTGACGAATGCGCGCCATATCTGCCCCACCCCGGAACAGGTTATAGGACAGCACTAACTGCACGTTGGAGTTTTGGGCATCACGGTAAGACGATCCGGGTGGATCATTTTTATCTTTACCTGTTGCCGCACGGAACTCAAGTTTTGGGGACATACGCCCTTGAGCCACATGCTTGCCAAACTCGGCCGCTTGATACAGAGCCTGTTTAGCCAAAATGGAAGGACTGTTGCGCAAAGAAGGCAAGAAATCGCTGGTTTTTGTGGGCAGGGATTCGCTCAAGGAAGGAGCAGGCTGCAACACCTCAGGAGCCGCTACCCCGACGATACGACGATAGCGCTGCAAAACGTCATTCAAGTTCCCGGCCTCGGTCATAACGTTACTTTGTGCCAAAGACTGGCGGCCATATGCCTGTTCCAGATCAACACCACGCCCGACGCCCGAGCTGGAGCGCTCCTCGATCTGCTTCAGGATATTCAAGTGCAGATTGTAATTTTCACGCGCCAACTTTTCCATTTCGCGGTAGCGCAGCACGTCAATATGAGCATTCGCCGCCTCCAGCGCCAAGGAATCTACGGAAGCCAACAAATCATAGTAGGTGGCCAGTTTTTCGTAGCCCAACTGACGCACCTGATTAATCGACGAGAAACCATCAAAAATCAACTGGCGTAACTGCAAGCTATAGCCACTGCGAGACCAGTTCACAGACGATGCACTGGATGTGCTACCACGCCACTCCCGACCTACCCATCCTTCGGCATTGACTTCAGGCAATAACGCACCACGGCTGACATTCTGCCCTTCCAACGCAGACTGGAAGTCTTGAAAGCGAGCGCCAAGTTCGGGGTTGGACATAATTGCCCGCTCGATACTGTCTTTGAAGCTCAAGCTGTTTTCCTGCGCATGAACTGGCTGAGCCAGCACAAGCGCTGTCAGCAGCGAACTTACCGTTAGAGTTTTTTTACCACGCACGTCGGCCTCCGTAAGATCCTGTGCTGCGCCCACAACGGAGAACATCACCTCAGCGTTGTAACGCATTGCCAGATCAAATATAAGTACAAAAATGAAAGAAGAATGGGTTCGGTGTGCCGCCTAAACAAAGCGAAAGAAACACCCCCCGAGGGCCCAACACCTATGTATTGCACATGGGCTTTACATCTAAGGCTGGTAAACACATCACCAGCCGCAGCAGTATGTTCATAATGGACCGGGGCAAGACAAGGCGGAGCTACAGGCTTCTGGCCTGTATTCTTGGAGCATAACCTTGTGTCTAATTGTGACTTTTTGCACGAAAACACACTATGATCGTCACACGAGTCACGGGACAAATTGTATCTTAGATTACAAGGGCTTTCGTCGATGACAATGTTAAAAATGATAAATAGCCTGTGACAAAAAGGGCAACAAAACTCTGAAATTAAACGATTTTAAGAAATCAGGGGCTTAACAAATAATAGCGTCATCATGCCCTACTTCTAGATTTCTCCGTAAGAATCTACAAAATCTTTCACCTTAATAAGTATTTAGGTTACATCAACACCCAACAAAATTTTTAACATGCAATAAAAATAATTTTCTTGTCATACCTCTCGGCAACACGCTTATTGCAAATGCCACATTTGTAACTTTTACTTATGACACTGCAATGACCCCTACCCGCCGTATCAAGCAAAATCTAAAAAGAAATTAATAATCAAAAACTTATAACAGTCTTTGAATTTCCACCCAGGTTAACGGGCACACCCGAAGCAAAACCAATCCCACCCTGGTGTTAGGCCACTCCCACTCTACAGGCAGGAAAACGGGCTGATAAACAGCCCGTTTTTTTACCACTTCCCTACTCCTTGTCCAGATGGCCTACCACTGATAGCCTACCCCTGCCGCCGCCCCGAGGTCTCCTCGAGACGTACCGTTGGCATTGACCTTGTACACCCAAGTCCCACTTTCCGATACACGGGAAACACCTAAAGCGTAGCCCGACTCACCATTCCAGGTCCCACCCGCCAAAGAGACCATATTGCGCCCTGGCAAGTACGCTTGTGGCAAGGCCGCTGTTGCCATGGCGGCAGCGACCCCGGCACTCAACTTGCGCTCCTGAGACTGCAGATCACGATCCAGACGCCGCACAGACTCACCAAAGCGTGTCTCGGCCGCCTGGCTTGCTGCCCTTAACTGAGCCACATTGACAGCATCTGTCTCCTCACTACCGGGAGCTAGCCCTGTCAACTGCCGACCACCCAGATTCACTTCGCCCTGAGAACGATGGACACCATCCAAGCCATAGGCAACATATTCCTGGGATGCTCCGCGCACAGCCTGCGACCCGGCCCCTAGTGCGACACTGCCTTGCACAGCCTTCGCTCCCGAGCCCAGCGCCACACCGTCAGTACCCGCTACGGCACCCGCTCCCACTGCGACACTTCGATCTGCAACCGTACCGCGACCAGCCCCCGAGCCAATTGACACATTGTCATTGCCTTGAACGCCCCCACCGGCGCCAGCACCATGAGCAATATTGTTATCACCCGTCACATCGCGGCCCGCCCCCAGACCTAATGCAGCGTTACCCTCACCTGTGACGCCATAACCCGAATAGGAACCCAACGCCATATTGTTGGAACCCTGTACATTCTGGCCGGCATTCTTACCCTGGGCCAAATTGCCATTACCCACTACCTGTTGACCGGCATTTTGGCCCATTGCCAAATTGCTATCACCTTGCACATTACGGCCGGCCTCCTGGCCCAAGGCGGTATTACCATTTCCGGTTACGTCACGCCCCGCATTGCTTCCATAGGCAGCATTGTTATTGCCCACCGTATTCGTGCCTGCCCAAAAGCCCATGGCATCGTTGTAGTCTCCCTTGACGTTTTGTCCCGCACTACGCCCAATCGACTGATTCCACCCCCCTTCGACATTGGTGCCGGCGTAATAACCAATAGCCTGATTGGCATTTTTGCCGCTGACATTAGAGCCGGCGCCTTCCCCAATACCCAAATTCCAGTTCGTCGACACATCATTGCCAGCGCCCTTGCCCACCGCAATATTCACGCTGCCTGAGACATCCTGGCCTGCGTTATTGCCAACCGCCACATTGTTCTTCCCGCCCACATTCTGCCCGGCTCCCTGACCATACCCGGCATTGCTGCCATCCCACACAGCAGGCGGAGCAGTCTGAGCCCGCACATCCATTGGCTGCAACACAGCCCCCAGCACGGCTGCCGTCAATACCCCATTCACGGCAGCGGCTACATACGTGTATTTCATGAATTTCTCACACTCAAAAAAGCAGCTCGACACGCCCGTAGCCTCAAAACTCCGGGCCTGTCTCGTTAGACCTTACAGTTGCACCGCCATAGCAGGATCGCTGACGCCATGCTTGCCCGTTTCCATACGACCGGCAAAACGGCGCTCAAAGCCTTCGGCCTGCACCGAAAAGTCGTACCAGTTCCCACTGTCTTTCACCGACCAACGCTGCTCAGTCACCTGTCCGGGCTCCACAAGCAGATCCCATGGACCATCTGTGCGATACATGTTCGACAGCACCGTCGCCTTCTGAGCACGATCACCCTGATTGAACAGTTTCAAATAGACATCACCTGCAGTCGGCTCGTAACAGACCTGCACTTCCAGCGATACACCTGTCTCGGTATTGCCCACAAATGTGCGCACAAACCCATTCGTGCTGTACACCCAGAACTCGTAATCCCCGTTGTCCTGTGTGACATCCCAGGTATCCGACAATAATTTTCCAGCCTCGACGGTGTAGCGACGCGGGATCAAGTCCAGATGCTTCTTGTCATAAACATGGAAAACAGCCCCTGCTTGCCCGGTATTGCTAAACAGCAGCTCGACAGAACCTTTCTTGTCTACTCGCGCACTGGTATGCAATTCATAGGGCAAGGCACGTGAATAACGAACACCGGCTTCCTGATACAGAGGCTGCGGTGTCGCAGGCGGTTCAGCGCGAGGCATCGTCTTTTGCTGTGCTTCCATCGCCTTGTAGTCGCTCATGTCAGGCAAGGTCGGGAAGGAAGGATCATTCGGGCTGGCAAAGTCAAAGGCCGAGGTCAAATCCCCACACACTGCGCGATGCCAAGGGCTAACGGCATCAACGGTGATATCGAAACGTTTTTCCAGAAACTGGGCCACAGAGGTATGGTCAAACACCTCGGAATTGACCCAGCCGCCACGACTCCAGGGGGAAATAACGTACATCGGCACGCGTGGGCCCAAACCCCAAGGGCGCAAATTGCCACTGATGGTGTCATCGGCCTTCAAATACTTACGAGCAGGGTCGGAGAAATACTCACCGTCAAGCGAGACCGTCGATTTACCCATCAACTTGCCATCGACGTCATAAGAAGGGACAGCAGGGGGAGGCAAATGATCGAACAAGCCATCATTCTCATCAAACGTAATGATGAAGGCTGTCTTACTCCAGACTTCCGGGTTCGCCGTCAAGGCATCGAGTACCTGCGAAATATAATCCGCACCTTGAGCTGGGCTACCACCACCACTGGGGTGCTCAGACACCGAGGGCCAGGGCAGGATCCAGGACACCGCAGGCAAGGTCGCATCCAGCACATCTTGCTTGAGGTCCTCCAAGCTGTGATTGCTCATGCCCTGCTCATACAAAGGCTCACCGGGCTTGGACTCACGGAATGACTCAAAGGCCAGACCTCCGTGCATAGCACCCGTCCAGTTATTGTTCGGATCCTGATAAATACGCCAGCTCACACCCGCGTCCTGCAAGACATCAGGCAGGGTTTTCCAGGTAAACGCCGAGCCTTGATAGGTATAGCCCGGTGTCGGTAAGGCCCCTTTGACCCAACAGCGCAGGTTAACGGGTTCCGAATCGGAGTCTGTGCAATTGACCCCCATGCGGCCGAGTTTGGGATCGTAATTAGAGCCAGACCAGAAAATAATCCGGTTAGGATCTGTGCCAGTTGCAATCGAACAGAAGTTTGCATCACACATGGTGAACGATTCGGCCAGCGCGTACTGGAAGGGGATATCGTCGCGTTTGTAATACCCCATCGAGTACGCTTTTTTGTATTTGGGCCACAAACCAAACTTGCCTTGCCCCCAGGCCGCCTGGGCATCTGGCATGTTGTGAGGCGTGCCAGGAACAAACAAAGCGTTCATCGTGGCCGAGTTCAAATGGTAAGGCAGCACTTCCTTCGTACCGTCAGACTCATGCCAAACGGATTTACCCGACTCCAAAGGAATCGGGAAACGATCGCCAAAGCCACGAACCCCTTTCATCGTGCCGAAGTAGTGGTCGAACGAACGGTTCTCCTGCATCAAAATGACAACATGCTTGACGTCCTTAATCGTTCCTGTATCCACCGTCGCTGGAATAGCCAAAGCGCGTCGAATGGAAGCGGGCAACATTGCCATCGCCGACAAAGCGCCAGCAGTCTGAGCAGAAGCCCGGAAAAACTTACGTCGGCTCGGCTGGGACAGTTCGATACCAGCATCGTCTGGGGGCAGAATCTTGGTCATGGTGCTAATCACTCAAAAAAGAAAAACGTCATCAAGGAGCGCAGCGCAACTGCGGTGTCTCAGGGAGCTCGGGTTGTTCAATATCGCCACCGCCACCAGGTGGCGGGGTAGCAGAGGAATCCGTATCAGAGCCACCACCACAGGCGGCCAGTGTCAAACTCAGGGCAATAGCCGCAACAACGCTACGGCCCAGTACAAAGTACGAGGTCATGAATCACTCCAGATCGGGAAAACAGGGCCGGCACGAACCGGCAGGGACTTGATAGAACGGCAGCCCTTACGGGATGCCGCTACTTAGCTCAGGCGCTGACGCAAGCGGGCCGCTACCTGATCCAACAAAAAAACGGTGATAAAGATCACGACGAGAATGGTCCCGACGTGGGCGTATTGATACATGTCATAGCGTCCTTTCAGCTCTTGCCCAATACCGCCCGCACCGACCAAACCCACCACCGTCGCCATCCGGACGTTACGATCCAGGATATAGAGGGTGTAGCCAGTAAATTTAGGCATTACCTGAGGCAATACGGCATACGCCAAAACCCGCAACTTGCCCGCGCCGATCGCCGTCAGCGCCTCTTGTGGCTTCACATCAGCAGTCTCGATATCCTCGGCATAGAACTTGCCCAAAAACCCCATGGAGTGGATGGCCAATGCCAAGACACCAGCAATCGGGCCAAAGCCATACGCCAGCACCAGAAACAAGGCGGAGATCAGCTCTGGCATGGCCCTAAATAGGCTGACCAAGGCCCGTGCTGTGACATAAAACACGCGATGCGGTGTGTAATTGCGCGCACTCCAGTAGGCCAATGGCGCACTCCCCACCATGGCTAACAGGGTGGCCCAAATGGCGATCTCGAAGGTTTCAACCATCTTGACGGCTACCCGCCACACATACCCCAACGGCTCAACCAAGTAAGTCTGCGTATAGACCTCTTCTTCCATCTGCAAGGTATGCGGGTTCAACGATTGCTCGACCACATCAACCGTTTCCACATAGGCAAACAAAGGGAGTTTCTGCGGGTCAAAACCTTCGATACGGCTCACTTGAGTGCGATATGACACCTGCAAGGGAAACATGTTGTCTGCCAAGGCGCTCAGACCCGAAGTCACCTGCGACTGATCCTTAATACCAACCGTCGCCAAGACCCCATCTGCACTCAATGCCGCCATACGATCCATCTCTACCCGCTTGCCGGTATACAACAGCGCAATAAGCACCACGATCGCTATCAAAACGGCCCGCACACCGTAAGGAGGATCCAAATGCCAAGCGGCTGCACTTTCAGGCTTATTCATGACACGCCCTCCACCAACACAGTGCCCGGTCTGACCGTCGAACCGCCTGGCGATGCAGTGGCACGGCCAGGCGTCATGACCGCCCCAGACCATGCCTCCACGGGACTTCCTGGCGTCCCAGCCTGGTACAAGGCTGTGGCTGCGGCCTCATCGAATGCACTGGCTGGCCCATCAAAAACCACAACACCCTGGCGCACCGCCACAATCCGATCCGCAAACTCACGGGCCAGCTCTACCTGATGCAAACTGCACAGAACAGTCGCCGCCCGATCACGCGCCTGGCTACGCAACAAACTCAAAATGTCACGGCTGATGCGCGGGTCCAAGCTGGCCACCGGCTCATCAGCCAGCAGCACCGCAGGCTCCAGCATGAATGCACGGGCGATACCAACCCGCTGCTGCTGCCCGCCCGACAGTTCACTGACGCGCCGATGCAAATGCTCCGGCTGTAGTCCGACCTCACGCACCAAGCGGCAAGCCCGCTCGCGTAGTGAGGCTGGAAACTGCATCAAAAACGCTCGCCACGCAGGCAAACCGGGCAAGGCTCCTGACAGCACGTTCGTCGCGACGGTGGCACGCGAGACCAAATTAAAGTGCTGATGCACCATCCCAATTCCCGGTCGCACCGCTTTCAAGCTGCTGCGCTGCACACGCTGGCCATCGACCCAAACTGCCCCCTGCGTAGGAACAGTGAGCCCATTAGCCATACGTAACAAGGTCGATTTGCCTGCTCCAGAGGCCCCCAGCAGCACACAGAACTGTCCTCGAGGCACACTCAAAGACACCGATTTGAGCGCAGTCGTGCCATCGGGATATCGCATCCCCACAGATTCAAAACGCAACATGGCAGCGATCTCGTTCATCACACTCACCGCTGTGCAGCCTTGGCCAGAATCTCGCCTTTGACCTCGTCAGTGAGCAATGACATCTTGGATGCGGGGCCACTGAACTGCTCTTCCGAGAATGCCGTGTCGTAGCGATCCAATTTGGCACCGCCATAGCCACGCACCATGTCTGGAGTCACGCCTGGAGCTTGATGAACCGTCGAGAATGCTTCTTTCAAGGTCTTTTTCAGCCCCTCAGGCAGTTTGGTGTTCATCGCCAGCGGGGGATAAGGAATTGGCTCGCTCTTGAAGATAACCTTGACCGATTGAGGATCAACAGCGCCTTGGCGAACAGCTTTGTCAAAAGAGTCAAAAGACAAGGCGGCTGCATCGACCTGCCCTTGCACCAAAGCAGCCAAACTGCTGGCATGGCTACCGGTCAAATGCAACTCGGCCAAATCCTGGGCGGGATTCATGCCATCGTTAATCATAGAAGCCATCTGAAACGTGAAACTGGATGCCGAATTGACATCACCAAATGCGGCACGTTTGCCTTTCAGGTCCTTCAAAGAGGTCACAGAGGATTCTTTCGGGGCAAACATGGCGGCGTAATAGGAAGACTGCCCCTTTTGCACACCCACCGCTAACAACTGAGCGCAACCCCGGTCATGTGCCTGCACATAAGAGACAGGTCCCAGAAAGGCAACTTCAGCCAATTGGTTGCACATCCCTTCCACCACAGCTCCATAGGACTGC
>JTFO01016671.1_pt1 | contig 11609 bp, 10 predicted proteins | sample 235411 | NCBI WGS metagenome assembly JTFO01 (sample SAMN03067590, study PRJNA260953) | activated sludge metagenome | biome: Sludge; feature: Wastewater; isolation source: CETP activated sludge from laboratory augmented bioreactor treating... | place: India:Gujarat | collected 2013-04
TACTCGGATCCAAGTAAATACCGTTCTTCGTATGGGGTTGCTTTACAGTGGATGTCTCCGATGGGGCCTCTGGTCTTTTCCCTTGCTAAACCCATTAAAAAATACGATGGTGACAATGAAGAATTCTTCACTTTCACTATTGGTCGAACCTTCTAATTTGAGGAAAATATGTTGAAAAATACTATCAAAGCAGCCAGTGTTAGCCTTATTGTTCTTAGCTCAGCGTTATTTGCTCAGGCTGCTGATGCGGCACAAAAAATCGGTTTTATTAACACCGCACAAGTGTTCCAAGCTCTACCTCAGCGTGAAGTGGTTCTTCAGCAAATGCAGGAAGAATTCAAAGATAAAGCCGCGGAACTGCAAAGTTTGCAAGCTCAGGCTAAAACCATGATCGAAAGATTAAGACGTGATTCTGAATTAATGAGCCAAGATGATGTGGATAAATTGCGTATTGAAATTGGCCAATTAGACAGTACGTACAAAATTAAAGCTCAAGCGTTAGAGCAAGCTTCTGCTCGTCGTGAAGCTGAAGAGAAACAGCGATTGTTTAAAATCATCCAAGATGCGGTACAAAAAGTGGCTGAAAAAGAAGGCTATGACATCATTGTGGATGTGAGCGCAATGCAATATGGAAAAGCGCAATACAATATTTCAGAAAAAGTAATTCAAGCAATTAAATAACAATAATTTTTTAAGACTATGAAAACACTGACTTTAGCCGATTTGGCAACCATTACTGGGGGAACGTTGCATGGTGATGCTGATGCAACAGTAAGCGCGGTTGCCCCTATGGATCGAGCACGAGAAGGGAATGTCACCTTTCTTTCGAATTCGAAATACAGCAAACATCTCGCTCAGTGCCAAGCTACCATTATTATGGTGAAAGAGTCTGAACGTGAATTATGCCCATCCAATGTACTTGTGGTTGCCGACCCCTATGTGGCTTTTGCTAAGGTTGCTCAAGCATTGGATAGTACGCCGTTACCCGCTGCCGAAGGTATTGCTGCCAGTGCTGTTGTGGCGGACGATGTGATGCTCGGTCAACATGTTTCTATTGGTGCCAATGCGGTGATTGAATCAGGGGTTGTGCTTGGCGATCATGTAGTCATTGGTGCAGGCTGTTTTGTAGGTAAAAATGCCCAATTAGGTGAACAGACTAAACTATGGGCGAATGTAACGATTTATCATGGCGTTCAAATTGGTAGTCATTGTTTAATTCAGTCAGGTACGGTGATTGGTGCCGATGGATTTGGTTATGCGAATGAACGTGGTGAGTGGATAAAAATTCCACAACTGGGTTCTGTTCGTATTGGCAATCGAGTAGAAATCGGGGCCTGTACCACCATTGATCGTGGTGCGCTTGATGACACTGTGATTGAAGATAATGTCATCATCGATAACCAACTACAAATCGCGCATAATGTACACATCGGATATGGTACAGCAATGGCGGGTGGTACAGTCGTTGCAGGCAGTACTCAAATTGGTAAATACTGCATTATTGGCGGTGCGTCTGTTCTTAATGGCCACATCCGGATCGCTGATGGTGTGACCATTACTGGAATGGGAATGGTGATGCGCAGTATCGAAGAAAAGGGCATGTATTCTTCCGGTATTCCATTGCAAACGAATAAAGAGTGGCGAAAAACGGCGACTCGTGTTCATCGAATTGATGAAATGAATAAGCGGCTAAAAGCGGTTGAAAAGCAACTAGAGCAAAAAGTAGACCGTTAATTTTTGCTGTTTTTCTAAAAAGGCTCGCAATGTGCGAGTCTTTTTCGCCTATAATGCGCCAAGACGAATTTGCTCCACCGATAAAGGTTTGGAGCTCAACCATTTAATCTATTTTAAATAGGAATATGACTTTGACTACTGAAAAGAAAATGATGGATATCACTGAAATTCAGAAGCTTCTTCCGCACCGTTACCCTTTTTTATTGATTGACCGAGTGACCGATTATGAAGAAGGAAAGTATCTTGTCGGACTCAAGAATGTGTCAGTGAATGAACCTCAGTTTACGGGTCATTTCCCTCAGTTTCCCGTTTTCCCTGGCGTGCTTATTCTAGAAGCCATGGCTCAAGCTACCGGACTGTTAGCGTTTAAAACGTTCGGTGCACCTAAAGAAAATGAGCTGTACTATTTTGCCAGTATTGATAATGCGAAGTTTCGTAAACCCGTTGGCCCTGGCGATCAACTGATCATTGAAGTTGAATTTCTAAAAGAACGTCGTGGAATCGCCTTATTTAACGGTGTTGCTAAAGTGGATGGCGGCATTGTTTGTGCCGCTGAATTGAAATGTGCACGCAGAGAGTTTTAAGATGATTCATCCAACGGCACAAATCCACCCAACTGCGGTGGTGGAAGAAGGCGCTATTATTGGTGCTAAGGTAAAAATTGGTCCATTTTGCTATGTCGACAGTAAAGTCGAAATTGGCGATGGAACAGAGCTGCTGTCTCATGTGGTGGTAAAAGGACCAACTAAAATTGGTCAAGATAATCGTATTTTTCAGTTCGCTTCGATTGGTGAAGCGTGTCAGGATTTGAAATATGCGGGTGAAGATACACAATTGGTGATTGGTGATCGCAATACCATTCGTGAAAGTGTCACCATGCACCGTGGAACCATACAAGATCAAGGTATTACTACTGTGGGTAGTGATAACTTGTTTATGATCAATGCTCACGTTGCCCATGACTGTGTCGTGGGAGATCGTTGTATTTTTGCCAACAACGCCACCCTCGCAGGGCATGTTAAAGTGGGTAACCAAGCGATTATTGGTGGCATGTCTGCCATTCATCAGTTCTGCCAAATTGGGGATCACTGCATGCTGGGTGGGGGCTCTATCGTGGTTCAAGACGTTCCTCCTTATGTTATGGCACAAGGTAACCATTGCGCACCATTTGGTATCAATGTTGAAGGGCTGAAACGTCGTGGTTTTGAAAAAGCGGAGATTCATGCGATTCGCCGAGCTTATAAATCTCTGTATCGTAGCGGAATTAGCTTGGAAGAGGCCAAAGTTGAAATTAGCAAAGAAGTGGATGAATTTCCTGCTGTGAAAATTTTCCTTACTTTCTTGGAAAATTCAACGCGTGGGATCATTCGCTAGTTTTTTCAACGAGTATTTCTCATCTATTAGCTGAAAAAGATCGCCTCGGTTCGGCGATCTTTTGTCTTTTAAGGCAGAGCAAATCTGCAAGAGGAGTGAAGCGTGAAACAACAGCCATTGCGTATCGGTATTGTCGCAGGTGAACTTTCAGGGGATACTTTGGGGGAAGGTTTTATTAAAGCCATAAAGACCCATTATCCTGACGCTGAATTTGTTGGTATCGGTGGTCCAAAAATGATCGCGCAAGGCTGTCAATCCTTGTTTGACATGGAAGAGCTGGCCGTGATGGGCTTGGTCGAGGTCTTAGGGCGTTTACCGAGGTTATTGAAAGTAAAAGCTGAGTTGGTGCGATTTTTTACCGATAATCCTCCTGATGTTTTCGTGGGGATTGATGCGCCGGATTTTAATCTGCGTCTTGAATTAGATCTTAAAAAATCAGGGATAAAAACGGTCCATTATGTGAGCCCTTCTGTGTGGGCTTGGCGGCAAAAGCGCATTGTTAATATTGAGGCTGCAACTCATTTGGTGCTGGCGTTTCTTCCTTTTGAGAAAGCGTTTTATGACAAATTTAATGTGCCGTGTGAATTTATTGGTCATACGCTGGCCGATAGTATACCGATGCAGCCGGATAAACAGGCCGCGCAGCAATTATTAGGGTTAAGCCAAGATAAACGCTGGCTGGCGGTGTTGCCGGGTAGCCGTGGCGGTGAAATGAAGTTATTAGCAGAACCCTTCATTAGAACTTGTCAGCGTTTACACCAAGATGATCCTGAGCTTGGATTTGTTGTTGCCCTCGTTAATTCCCATCGCCGTGAACAGTTTGAGGCCGTGTGGCAGAAGGTCGCGCCTGAATTGCACTTTGTTTTGGTGGATGACACGGCTCGCAATGTCATTACAGCGGCTGATGTTGTCCTACTAGCTTCAGGGACCGTTGCCTTAGAGTGTATGTTGCTCAAACGCCCGATGGTGGTGGGGTATAAAGTGAATGCCATTACGGCATTTCTAGCCAGACGTTTATTAAAAACGCCTTATGTTTCACTGCCCAATATTTTAGCTGGGGAAGAACTGGTTAAAGAGTTACTACAAGAAGAGTGTACGGTTGATAATTTATACCAAGCGGTTTATCCGCTATTACACAGTGACAATCAAGCGTTGATTGATAAGTTTACCGAGATGCATCACTGGATTCGAAAAGGAGCCGATGAACAGGCTGCTCAGGCGGTGCTTTCACTGATAGATAAATAAAAAATCATGACAGAGAAAAAAGAGAAAGAGCTGGGGCCTTTTGAGATGCCAGCCGGATATTCCTTGATTGCCGGAGTGGATGAAGTTGGACGTGGGCCTCTGGTTGGCGATGTGGTGACTGCGGCAGTCATCCTTGATCCGAACCAACCTATTGCGGGCTTAACGGATTCAAAAAAACTATCAGAGAAAAAGCGTTTAGCGCTTTTCCCTGAAATTCAGCAAAAAGCGCTGGCTTGGTCTATTGGCCGTTGTTCGGCACAGGAAATTGACCAACTGAATATTTTCCAAGCCACCATGCTTGCCATGCAAAGAGCCGTTGCTGGCTTAGCCATTCAGCCGGATTTGGTTCTGATTGATGGCAATAAAGTTCCCACATTACTCATGGAAGCTCAAACCGTGGTTAAAGGTGACTTGCGTGTTGCTCAAATCAGCGCAGCATCAATTATTGCGAAAGTGGTGCGTGACCAAGAAATGGAAGCGCTTGATAAAATTTATCCCCAATTTGGTTTTGCACAGCACAAAGGCTATCCCACCAAAGCGCATTTTGCAGCCATTGAACAGTATGGGGTGATAGAGCAACATCGCCGCAGCTTTGCGCCCGTAAAACGGGCATTAGGGTTACGGTAACCCTAATGCTGTCTATGATGGTTTAACGTCGATCCGCTTTAACGTAGAATAGCGCCATTGCACGACCTAACCCTAGCATCTAGGATTTTATTGAATGTCAGACCCAAAGTTTATCCACTTACGTATTCATAGTGATTTTTCCATGATGGATGGTTTATCCAAAGTCCCGCCTTTGGTTAAACAAGTGGCAGCAATGGGAATGCCAGCCATGGCGCTGACGGATTTCACGAACCTTTGCGGGTTAGTGAAATATTATGGTACAGCGCACAGTTGTGGTGTAAAGCCGATTGTTGGAGCGGATTTCACCTTACGTTCAGAGGAGTTTGGTGAGGAGCTAACCAAACTCACTATTCTTGCTAAAGATAATCTTGGCTATAAAAATTTAACACTGCTTATATCAGAAGCTTATCTTCGGGGGCATATTCAGCATCAACCCGTTATTGATAAAGCGTGGTTGGTTAAATATGGTCAAGGGCTTATCATCCTTTCAGGGGGAAAAAACGGAGAAATAGGCCAAGCTTTACTGAAAGGAAACCAAGCCTTAGTCGAAAAATGCGTTGAATTTTATCAGACACATTTTGCTGATAATTTTTATTTAGAACTGATCCGAACAGGCCGATCTGATGAAGAAAGTTATCTTCATTTTGCTTTAGAATTGGCTGAACAAACTCAGTTGCCCGTCGTGGCGACTAATGAAGTTGTCTTTTTAAAACCAGAACAATTTGATGCCCATGAAATTCGTGTAGCCATACATGATGGCTACACCCTTGAAGATCCTCGCCGCCCGAAAAACTACAGCCCACAACAATACTTGCGAACAGAGCAAGAGATGTGCGAGCTATTTAGTGATATTCCAGAAGCGCTAGAAAATAGTGTGGAAATAGCCAAGCGCTGCAACGTTACTGTGCGTTTGGGGGAATACTTTCTACCGAATTTCCCAACCGATGGCTTACCCATTGAAGAGTTTTTGGTGAAAAAGTCCAAAGAAGGGTTAGAAGATCGTCTGGAATTTCTTTTTCCTGATCCAGTGGTACGAGCGGAACGGCGACCTGAATATGATGAACGGCTGGATATTGAACTTCAGGTTATCAACCAGATGGGGTTTCCGGGCTATTTCTTGATCGTTATGGAGTTTATCCAGTGGTCGAAGGATAACGATATTCCAGTTGGTCCGGGGCGAGGTTCGGGTGCCGGGTCTTTAGTGGCTTATGCACTAAAAATTACTGATCTTGATCCATTAGAATATGATCTGCTTTTTGAACGTTTCTTAAACCCCGAACGTGTTTCGATGCCCGACTTTGACGTTGACTTCTGTATGGATAAACGGGATCGAGTCATTGACCATGTGGCGGATATGTATGGCCGTGATGCGGTTTCTCAGATCATTACATTCGGTACGATGGCGGCAAAAGCCGTGATTCGGGATGTTGGTCGAGTACTGGGACATCCTTTTGGCTTTGTCGATCGTATCTCTAAACTGGTTCCGCCGGATCCCGGGATGACACTGGAAAAAGCCTTTAAAGCTGAGCCGGCACTGCAAGAGCTCTATGATGCGGATGAAGAAGTCAAAGAGCTCATCGATAAGTGCCGAATTTTGGAAGGCTGTACCCGAAATGCAGGTAAACACGCGGGAGGGGTAGTTATTTCCCCTACGGCTATTACTGATTTTGCTCCACTCTATTGCGATGCTGAAGGTCAGCATCCGGTGACTCAGTTTGATAAAAATGACGTTGAGTACGCAGGGCTCGTCAAGTTTGACTTTTTGGGGTTACGAACGTTAACCATTATCGATTGGGCTTTAGGGCTGATTAACCCTCGTCGTGAAAAAAGAGGGGAACCCCCCGTTCGCATTGAATCGATTCCTCTGGCGGACCCCGCATCTTTCCGTCTTTTACAAAATTCAGAAACCACCGCGGTATTTCAGTTGGAATCTCGCGGGATGAAAGATCTGATTAAACGTCTGCAACCTGACTGTTTTGAAGATATCATCGCTTTGGTGGCGCTTTTCCGTCCGGGGCCATTACAGTCGGGGATGGTGGACAACTTTATTGACCGTAAGCATGGTCGAGAAGCCATTTCCTACCCAGATGAGAAGTGGCAACACGAGTCATTGAAAGAGATATTAGAGCCGACGTACGGCATTATTCTCTATCAAGAACAAGTGATGCAGATAGCTCAGGTGCTGGCAGGCTATACTCTGGGCGGTGCAGATATGCTTCGCCGAGCCATGGGTAAGAAAAAGCCAGAAGAGATGGCCAAGCAACGTGCCGTATTTAAAGAAGGTGCGGAAAACAATGGCGTTGACGGCGAACTGGCCATGAAAATCTTTGACTTGGTAGAGAAATTTGCTGGGTATGGATTTAACAAATCGCACTCTGCGGCTTATGCTTTGGTTTCCTATCAGACTTTATGGCTAAAAACACACTATCCGGCTGAATTTATGGCCGCAGTCATGACCGCGGATATGGATAACACGGAAAAAGTGGTGGGTCTGGTGGATGAATGCCATCGAATGGGGTTAAAAGTGCTTCCTCCAGACATTAACTCAGGGCTATACCGTTTTAACGTGGATGATTCCGGGGCGATAGTTTATGGTATCGGTGCGATAAAAGGTGTGGGTGAAGGCCCGATTGAAGCCATTTTAGAATCACGAAATCAAGATGGGTATTTTAAAGACTTATTTGATTTTTGTGCGCGAATTGATTTAAAAAAGGTCAATAAGCGAGTCATTGAAAAATTGATTTTAGCGGGCGCTTTGGATCATTTAGGGCCACACCGTGCTGCATTAATGGCTTCAGTGGATGACGCGGTGAAAGCGGCCAGCCAGCATCACCAAGCAGAAGCGTTTGGCCAAGCGGATATGTTTGGTGTATTAACGGATGCTCCGGAAGAAGTCGAACGAAAATACATTCAAGTCCCCCCTTGGCCAGAGAAAGTCTGGTTGGAGGGAGAAAGGGAAACACTGGGTCTATACTTAACGGGTCACCCGATTAATCAATGTCTTAAAGAGCTGAGTAAGTACACAAGTTGCCGATTAAACGATGCAACGCCAACGCGACGGGATCAATCATTAACGGTGGCTGGCCTTGTGATTGCAGCGCGGGTGATGACGACCAAACGGGGCAGTCGGATCGGGCTTATGACTTTAGATGATCGATCTGGACGAATGGAAGTTATGCTCTATTCTGATGCATTAGATCGGTATGCAGAATTGCTAGAAAAGGATAAAATTCTGGTGGTTTCTGGACAGGTCAGCTTTGATGACTTCAATGGTGGCCTTAAAATGTCGGCGCGAGAAGTCATGGACTTGGGTAGCGCACGTGAAAAATATGCCCGTGGCTTATCCATTGCGATTGAACAATCTCAAATCGATGAGCGATTTTTTGAGCGCTTTAGTCAAATCTTAGAGCCTCACCGAGCAGGTACGGTGCCTGTCAATGTATACTACCAGCGGTCAGATGCTAGGGTGCGTTTGACGTTAGGTACAGAGTGGCGAGTAACGCCCAACGATACATTACTAGATGAATTACAACAGTTGCTTGGCAAAGACCAAGTAGAACTCGAATTTAACTAAAATTCAGCTGCGCAATTGACGAGCTGAGTAAAAAAGGATCGGTAGATGAGCCTAAATTTTCTAGATTTTGAAAAACCCATTGTAGAACTTGAAGCAAAAATTCAGGCACTACGTGATGTCTCTCGTCACGGTGGCAGTTCGTCCGTAGATCTTGAAAAAGAGATTGAACAGCTAGAAAAGAAAAGTTTAGAGCTGAAAAAGAAAATTTTTAGTGATCTTGGCGCATGGCAAGTGGCACAGATGGCCCGTCATCCGCAGCGTCCCTATACTCTGGATTACATCAATAATATGTTCACCGAGTTTGATGAGCTGGCCGGAGATCGCGCCTATGCGGATGATAAAGCGATTGTCGGTGGCATTGCCCGCTTAGATGATCGCCCAGTTATGGTTATTGGTCACCAAAAAGGTCGTGAAACGAGAGAAAAAGTGAGACGTAATTTCGGTATGCCTAAACCCGAGGGGTATCGTAAAGCATTGCGTTTAATGCAAATGGCTGAGCGCTTTAATATGCCGATCATCACTTTTATTGATACGGCAGGGGCTTATCCTGGTGTCGGTGCTGAAGAGCGTGGGCAGTCAGAAGCGATCGCTAAAAACCTGAAAGTGATGTCAGGTTTAACCGTTCCCGTTATCTGTAACGTGGTCGGTGAAGGTGGCTCTGGTGGTGCGTTAGCTATCGGTGTTGGGGATTATGTCAACATGTTGCAATACTCCACGTATTCGGTTATCTCTCCTGAAGGATGTGCCTCTATTTTGTGGCGTGATGCAGATAAAGCCCCACAAGCGGCAGAAGCGATGGGGCTGGTGGCTCCTCGTTTAAAAGAGCTCTCTTTGATTGATGAAGTGATTGAAGAGCCATTAGGTGGCGCTCATCGTGATCACGTGCAAATGGCAAAGAACCTGAAAACGATGTTATTACGTCAGCTTTCAGAGTTAGAAGCCTTAGATCAAGAAGCGCTGCTGGAGCGTCGTTATCAGCGTTTGATGAATTATGGTTATTGTTAACGAGCAATACCAAAAAAGGGGCTGGAGATAATCCAGCCCCTTTGGGTTTTTAAGCTCAAGCGGTACACTGGCCTTTATTTATCAAATCAGCTCAAGAATTATGATGGATTTGTACAGTCACTTTTGTCAGCAGTTACGTGAGAGATCGGTTGAGCATCCCGTTTTAGCCTTAAGTGGGGGGGTGGATTCTCGAGTATTACTGCATTTACTTGCTCATTATCACCAACAGTATTCTATCCCTGTCCGAGCAGTACATGTTCACCATGGTTTGAGTATCAATGCCAATCATTGGGTAGAACAGTGTCAACATTGGTGTGATGAATACCAAATTCCTCTGTCTGTTGAGCATGTCTCTCTTGACACGAACAGCGGCGAGAGTATTGAACAACTAGCCCGAGAGGCTCGTTATGCTGTGCTTTCTCAACATATCCAAACACACGAGACCTTACTACTGGGCCATCATGCTGATGATCAATTAGAAACCTTCCTACTTGCGTTAAAGCGAGGAAGTGGCCCTAAAGGATTATCCGCTATGGCGGTTTGGGCTTCTTTTAGCCAAGGGCATTTGCTACGCCCACTGTTACATGTGCCTAGGCAAGTGATTGAATCTTTTGCCAGCCAGCAGCTGCTACAATGGGTGAATGATGAAAGTAACCAAGATGTGCGTTATGAACGCAATTTTTTGCGTCATCGAGTAACGCCCATTCTTAGTGAACGCTGGCCAACCATCCACCAAGCGGTACAACGGAGTGCCGAGCTTTGTGCAGAGCAAGAAGCGGTCATTCATGAGTTACTTGCAAACTTGCTTGCTTCTGCAATCAGCGAACAAGGGGGATTATCCATTTCCCAGCTACAACCGTGTAGTGAAGTGATCAGACGGCAATTAATTCGTCACTGGTTAGCGCAGCAAGGGGTAGTCATGCCCAGCCGGTTGCATACAGAGATGATTTGGCAGCAAGTGGCACTCGCGGAATCATCAGCAAATCCCAAACTGCAATTGAAAGAGTATCAAATACGTCGATTTGATGGTGAGCTTTTTTGTGTGGCCTCCGTAGGGGATATTCGTCACTGGCATCAAGACATTCAGCTCAATCGGCCTCTTATCTTACCAGATCAACTTGGTCGGTTAACGTTATCAACCTGTCAGACCGGCCATATTCTATTACCTAAACAACCGGATGCGTTTTGGGTCTCGTTTAACCCTGAAGGGTTATCTGCTTGTCCTGTTGGACGTGCAGGATCTCGAAAATTAAAAAAACTGTTTCAGGAATATCGAATTCCAAGTTGGCAACGTCGTCGATTACCTATTTTAATGTATAAAGAAAGAGTTGTTGCGATAGCCAGGCTATTTGTGGATCGTGATTTTTCTGGCCAAGAGTGTGAGTTGGTGTGGGAGAGATAAGTTTTTAAGATACACAATGAATGATAACCTGATGGAATAGATGGCATAAATAAGGTTAGTGAATGAATAAAAGATTAGTTGGGATATTGATGATGGGAACCCTATTTAGCAGCCCGCTCTTGGCTGCTGGAGATGCTGTGGCCGGAAAAGCCAAATCGGCTATCTGCGCTACTTGTCATGGTGCTGATGGTATTGCGGTTATCCCCGGTTATCCCAGTTTAAAAGGGCAAAATGAACAATACTTAATCAGCTCGATGAAAGCTTATAAAAATAAACAGCGTACTGGTGGATTGGCCGTGGTGATGCAAGCACAGTCTATGATGTTGAGCGATCAAGATATTGCTGATCTTGCGGCTTATTATGCCAATCTAAAGTAGTGGTAACTTGTCGATTTACCTAATCATCGCTTGGGCTTTTTATTGATTGTTTATATCGCCTAGCTGATAATACCCGCTATCATCTGCTCGGTTCAGAAAACTTTGATTCGATCAGCAAAGAAAAATCAGTAACAAGAACACGTTTAAGGGATGAACATGAAAAAGATCGAGGCCATTATTAAACCATTTAAACTCGATGATGTCCGTGAAGCGCTGGCTGAAGTGGGAATTACCGGAATGACGGTTTCTGAAGTCAAAGGATTTGGACGGC
>JTFO01006154.1_pt1 | contig 11596 bp, 12 predicted proteins | sample 235411 | NCBI WGS metagenome assembly JTFO01 (sample SAMN03067590, study PRJNA260953) | activated sludge metagenome | biome: Sludge; feature: Wastewater; isolation source: CETP activated sludge from laboratory augmented bioreactor treating... | place: India:Gujarat | collected 2013-04
GCTAGCTCTTGGCGAAACTCCTCTTCTTGCTGGTCCATATAGTTACCTATCGCGCCACCGGCGATAGCGCCTACGACAGCACCCCATGCATACCGACTTTTATCATGGTCGCCCGTGCCTTTACCTAATACGGCACCTGCTACAGCGCCGATTGCTGCGCCTTTTTGAGCATTGGTCATATTGGCACAACCGGTTGCCACCAGAGACGACATGGCTACCACTAACATAAGCTTTTTCATACAAGGTTCCTTTTAATGCTGATTCAAGACCAAACATAGCTTACTAGCTTTCTTTACAATGAAAGTAGCACAAGCATCCTGACAATAAAGCTTTCTTTGCGTGTTCTTTACTCTCAACCAAGCTTACTTAGTAGCTGGGGATTGCGGCGTTCTACGAACAAAAAATGCCACCACCAACGAGGTGAGAACCCCCATCACAAAGGCCCCAAGCACGGCTTGCAACATGTAGCTTTGCAATGAGAAATATTGGGCCGCAGCCGTGGCCTCCATGAGTCCGTTCTGCACCGCATAGTCTGCCATATTAGTGAAGAAATGCGGACTAATCAGGGTATGGATAACCCATTGCGATAGTGGCGTTAATAAGGCTACAAAAACACTGATTAATAGGCCGCATTTAAATGCTTGCCCCCAACTAATCAAGCCTCCATAAACACGATCTCGCTTGTCCCGTAGCGCCAACACATAGATGGTTATTGCTACAATCGCGAACACATTAGTATAAATCGCATGCTCTTCTATACGTGTGCTATGCAATCCGAACAATCGCTCGATCAGCATCCACACCCACATCGCTAGAGTAAAGATAACGGCCCAGCGCAATTCTAGTTTGATAGCATTCATAGGGTTGTCCTTGTTTTATTATAGTTCTTATTGCGATAACAACTTCAAGAGGTATAGCAGAAACTAGTTATATTGCCCAATTCGCGCGCGAATACGTTTAATCGCTTGGCTATGCAATTGACTCACTCGAGATTCGGTGACATCAAGCACCGCGCCAATTTCTTTAAGATTTAGTTCTTCTTGGTAGTAAAGCGTCATCACCAACTGCTCACGCTCGGGTAAGGCTTCAATAGCCTGCAGCAAGAGTCCTTTGAGTTCGGCATCACCAAAGAGATTCTCGGGCTGGCTGGCTGGATTTTCCGCAGACTCGGTGTGAGGGCTATCCTCCAACATATCGTCGTAAGACATGATAAGCCCGTTATTGGTATCCAATAACAGCTGTTGATAATCGCTCAAAGACATATCTAAGGCTGCTGCAATTTCGCGCTCTTCGGGGCTGCGACCCAACTGCTGTTCTAGCTTGCGTATCGTCTGTTCAAGTTCGCGGCCGCTGCGGCGCACACTGCGCGGCAACCAATCGCGACTCCGCAGCTCATCAATCATGGCGCCACGAATACGTTGATGGGCGTAGGTTGAAAACGCCACACCTGCCTCAGCATCAAAACGCTCGACACAACTTAACAGGCCTTCAACGCCAGCTTGGATAAGATCGTCCACATCGATACCCGCCGGCAACCGCACTTTCAAGCTAAAGGCTTGTTTGCGCACCAGCGGATAGTATTGCTCTATCAAGCTCTGTTTGTTGATTTTTCCTGCGGCCGTATACATGCGTTAGGGTCCTGTTTTGTTGCACCAAATTAAGACGACAAGACTAATAATTCAATATTAAAGTAGCGTTTGGCGACATCTTGTAAATTAGCCAATAAACCTCGCCGCGCCAAGCTTGCTTGGTGTAACGCAAGGATCTGCTTCGGTGCACCCGCCTGGTGCATGGCTTTCAAGGCTCGATAGGCCCGTGCGAAACTATCTAAATCATCATTTACCCAAAGCGCCCAGCGTTGGTAAGTACCCACCAACCTAGTCATCTCAGGATAATCTGATGCAACTGGTATCACCCGCCATTGGCTTGCATCACCCACCCATTTTTTACCAGCCGCGGCCCAGCGTTGAAATACCTCTAATGCCGCTAAGGCATGTTGCTCTTGCAAACTAGGTAAGCCGAGCACGACCACTTGCTGTCCGCTGAATTGTGACTCATTCGATGGACTCACCTGTTCACTCACCGCTTGCTGCTGGTCTTGCGGTTGGTCTTGCCGCTGCGCAGCCCATTGGCGCAAACTTGCTGCTTGATCACTCATACTACTGCGTTATGCTCCTGCTTGTCGCCCTGCTGCCACCAACGCTTGGTGAGCCTGTAAAACTCGCAACATACCAGGCACTAATTTATCCCCCTGCACGCGTCCTCGCTTACCGGTTAAGCTAAGTAACTCACCGCGTAAATGGGCCGCTTCAGGGTGCTGACTGTACTCTAACTGCAAAGCGGCGGCGGCCAGAGTTCCAGCCAACAGTAACTGCAATGGTTGCCCGGCCTCACGCATGGTAGTCTTCAACTCGTGCCATGCCAACCTGGTCAAACGGCTGTACTCTTCGCTTTGCAGCATTGCTTTAACCCGAACTACGAGTTGCTCCGCACTACATCTGCTATCAAGCATCCAATAACGACGCTGCACGGGGTTTTTACCACTGCCGCCATGTAATTCACCATAAACTACCTGATAAGGAGCATCTGCTTGATGACTGTCTGCGGCAGCAATGCGCAACTCTAACCGGCGCATTTCGCCACGATACAGGAGGTTCTGTTTGGTTAGCGGAATAGCATGCTTCTTAACCAAATCAACGGCTGCAAGCTCAGCCCCTTGAAAGCTTAATTTGTGGTTTAGATTTAAACTCACCAACCAACCGGTTCCATGTTCGATAAATATCTCTAACAGGGTGGTCGCGGGTAAATAATCAAATAACTGCACCGGTGCCAACTGATAGTCCGGTTGCAACTCATCAGCTTGCTGCAATACCGCCGGTAATTGTGGCGCACCGTCGGCGTTTAGGGCCAAATGGGGCGTGCGATGCTGCCAACCTTGCAAGGGTTGTGGTGCCGCCCAACGCAACAGCGGAGGAGCCGCTGCAGCAGTGCTAGCGTTTTCCGTAAAGGCCATAGCTTGTAGAGGACTGGGCCATTGCTGGGTGCGCCAAGCTTGCTCAAATTCGGTAAACCCTGCCAGTTGTGCTCGTAGCGCTTGAATACTCGACTGAATCACCGAGCCTTGACTGATCACTTGGTTAGCCGCCAAACCGGTAGCCAAAGGTTGCTCCCACTCGGCTTGGGCCAGCACTGATTCATTCACCTCGTTCGCTAAACTCTGACTGATCAGCGCGGCAATATCTGGTGCCTGAATATCTTCTGGCACGCGTTGCCCGACCGAACACGATTGAATGGTCAGCTTATGCCGAATAACCGTATCTAACACGCCCCCAAGTAGCGCTGACTCGTCTAGTTTGGTAAGCACACAGTCTCTTACTGGTAATCCACTTTCGGTACCTAAACGCTGATAAATAGAAGCTACTTCGGCTAGGGTTTCAGGTTGCGAGGCGGCATTTAACAGCAATACCACGCGCGTAGAATCTTTATAATCATCAGCACCTAGCGCAGCGATTTTCTGGGCTAAACGCTGGTCTCTTTGGCTCATGCCGACCGTATCCACTAACACCAAACGCTTGCCCTGCATTTTTTCCTGCAAGCTGTTCATGGTGTCGCCTTCGGCCAAGGCATGCATCTCTACATTAAGGAGCTCAGCATAAATAGCTAGTTGTTGTTGAGCCCCAATCCGATAACTATCCGTTGTTACTAACAACAGGCTATCGTGGCCATGGCGCATCACGTAGTGAGCTGCCAACTTAGCTGTGGTGGTGGTTTTTCCCACCCCGGTCGGGCCTACTAACGCAAGCACCCCTTGGTGCTCAAGTAAGTCCCAAGTTCCAGCATGATGGCTTATGCGTGCACCTAATTGCTGCTCAAGCCATTCTTGTGCTGCGGTTAACTGCTTGGCGGAATGATTTAAATGCACCGGTAGCAATGCTACTAATTGGCGGGCTAGCTCATCGCTATAGCCGCCCGCTCGCATCTTGCGATACAGCTTACGTTTATTGTCGTCGGGTACTTTTAGCCCTTGCTGTTGGTGCAACATCGCCCGCATGTCCTGCACGTCGCTTAACAGCTGCTGTGCCACTTGTGAAAAGTCGCTACCGGCAATAACACCCGAGGTGGCCTGATGCCCGTTCGTTGACGGAGCTGTCGTGTCACTTAACTGCAACAGTTCTGCTTCAGCAATGGCAAAAATCTCTACCCCTTGTGCCGTTTTGCGGGATAACACAATCACTGCATCATCGCCCAAAGCATCACGTACTTGGCGCATTGCATCTTTATGGCTGGCCGCTAAAAAGCGCCGAATACTCATGCCCTTTCTCCGATTACGGTCACTACTTGTATACTACGATCATCTGGAATTTCAGCCTGCGATAATACTACCAAATCACGTAGCTGACGGCGCAAAAAGTGAGACAACAGTGGCCGTAAATTAGGTGCTACCACCAATACCGGTGGTAACCCCATAGCTTCAGCTTTGTGCATGCCTTGCTCGGTTTGTTGTTGTAACGTCATCGCTAAGCTAGGCTCAATTGAGCTATTTTGCTGCAAAGCTTGGCTTAACATGGTTTCTAGCTGCATGTCTAAGCCCATTACTTGCAGATTACGCTCACCGCCAAACCATTTTTGCGTGATATTACGCCCCAAAGCTATACGCACTTGGGCCGTTAATTCATGCACATCAGACTGTTGTCCTTCAAACTCTGCCAGTGTATCAAAAATCGAGCGTAAATCGCGGATAGATACGTCTTCTTCTAGCAAGTATTGCAGCACCCGCTGTAGGGTCGTTACGGTCACGCACTTAGGAATAACGTCATCAACTAACGCCTTATTCTCTTCGCCCAGCTTGTCTACCAACTGCTGCACCTCTTGGCGACCGAGTAAATCTGCCGAATAGCGCTGTAACAGATGGTTTAAATGAGTTGCCACTACGGTACTTGCATCAACCACCGTATAACCAAAGATTTGTGCATGCTCACGTTGATCCGCTTGAATCCAATGGGCCGGCAAACCAAACGCCGGATCGGTGGTTTCTATCCCTTCTATCGCCCCAGTTACTTGCCCCGGATTAATCGCCAGCCAACGATCCGGGTAAATCTCCGCACGACCAATCTCACCGCCTTTCAGGGTAATGGTATAGGTGTTTGGTTTCAGCTCTAAATTATCGCGAATATGAACCACCGGTGGTAGAAAGCCCACTTCTTGGGCAAACTTCTTACGCACACTTTTTATTCGTCCTAGCAGTTCACCTTGCTGATTATCATCCACCAGTGCTATCAATCGATGGCCAACTTCCATGCCCAAAGTATCCACTAACTGCACATCTTGCCAACTAGCTTCAGGGCTACTGAAGGTGGGTGCAGGAGCTGCTTCGGTGGCGCTGGCTGCGGCTTGCTGTTGCTGCTGCTTTTGCTGTAAATACCAAGCAAATCCGCCCAACATGGCGGTGAACAACAAGAAGATAAAGTTTGGCATGCCTGGCACTAAACCAAGCAAACCAATCACCCCCGCCGCCAAATACAACACCTTAGGGCTGACAAAGAGTTGCTTTATAAGCTGCTGGCCAACATCTTGCTCGGTGTTGACCCTAGATACAGTTACCCCGGCTGCGGTTGAGATAATCAGCGCAGGAATCTGTGCCACCAAGCCGTCTCCGATGGTCAGCAACACATAAGTATGGGCTGCGTCACCGGCACTCATATTGTGCTGCATAACCCCAATTAATAAGCCGCCAATAATGTTCACTACCATGATCACAATACCGGCTACCGCATCACCACGAACAAACTTACTGGCACCGTCCATCGACCCGTAAAACTCGGCCTCTTGAGCAACTTCTTGGCGGCGTCGACGAGCTTCTTCTTCACCAATCAGGCCGGCGTTAAGATCGGCGTCAATCGCCATTTGCTTGCCGGGCATCGCGTCTAACGTGAACCTAGCTCCAACTTCAGCAATACGTCCGGCACCCTTGGTAATCACCATAAAGTTAATAATGACCAAAATGGCAAAGACCACTAGGCCAACCGCAAAATTACCGCCTACCAAGAATTCACCAAAGGCTTCAATCACCTTGCCTGCCGCGTCACCTCCGTTATGCCCCTCCATCAACACCACTCGGGTTGAGGCCACGTTCAAGCTCAGACGCAATAGCGTGGTAAACAGCAATACAGCAGGAAATGCAGCAAATTCAAGAGGCTTTTCGGTGAACATACTCACCAATAACACCATCAAGCTGAGCGCAATGTTAAAGGTAAACAAAAAGTCCAAGGCAAAGGGCGGCAATGGCAAGACCATCATCGCCAAAATCATCAAAATTAGAACCGGGCCCACCAACACTTGCAGCCGTGCAGTGGTCAAGCTACCCGCGAGGGCTTGATAGCTTAATTTCATGATGCGGGTACCTCATAATCTGCAGGAACAACAATGTTTTCAGGCGTTGGCGGCACAGCGACGGTGCCTTGCTCTGCGCGTTTTAACTGGAACGCCCAAGCTAAAACCTCGGCCACAGCGGTATAGAGAGCGGCAGGGATCTCATGCCCTAAATCAACGTGAGTATACAATGCTCGCGCCAAGGGTGCAGCCTCTAAGCGGGGGATCTGGTGTTCATCACCTAACTCTCGAATACGCTGAGCCACCAAATCTGTCCCTTTCGCAATCACTCTGGGGGCACCCATGGCACCATCTTGATACGACAAAGCCACGGCATAGTGAGTTGGGTTAGTAATAATCACGTCGGCTTTTGGCACCTCACTCATCATTCGGCGCCGGGCCATAGCTTGTTGCTGCTGTCTAATCTTACCTTTAACGTGCGGGTCACCCTCTGTTTCCTTGTTTTCTCGTTTTACTTCTTCTTTGCTCATCCGCAATTTTTTTGTATGGGTGAATAATTGATAGGGCACGTCAAACAGCACCACCACTATTAGAGTTAGAATCATCAAGAGGCAGGCGAGCGCAGCAAGTTTCATGGCCTCAAACAAAGCACTCTTAACGTTTAGTGACATCAGCGCCAGAAAAGTATCGCGGTGTTGCCATAAAAACAGCATCAATACGCCGCCCACCAAGATCGACTTCGCCAAAGCTTTACCTAATTCTGCCAACGCCTGGCTCGAGAACGTGCGCTTAAGTCCTTTTAGTGGGTTAAGCTTTTCAAATTTCGGCTGCAAAGATTTAGCCGACACCACCCAACCACCTAATAGCGCCGGAGCAATCAAGGCCAACAGCAGCATCACGGCAAACAAAGGCAACAGCGCCAGCAGTGCTGATTGGCCCAACTCTAGAACATTTTGCAGCATAGGCCCGGCTTCAGACACTTGTAGGCGTTCAAACAGAAAAGCTTGCTCCATCACCCTACCCAAGTTTTGATAAAGGGTTTCGCTTACGGCCCAAAGTACGCCAACGCCGCCAAACAGCATGACAAATGTCGTTAACTCACGCGATCGTGCAACCTGACCTTCTTCCCGCGATTTTTCAATTCGCCTGGCCGTGGGGTCTTCTGTTTTTTCCTGATCGCTGGTTTGTTCTTCTGCCATCGCTGCTGCTACGCAATAAAAACTTAGAGTTAGGGATATTGCGCTCTAGTATGCCGCAGTTGAGGCGGTTTGAAGGACTGAATAACGGGGTTAGAACCCTTTATTTCGAGGACTGTTTGGTGCTTGGTGGATCGCTAACACGAGGATCGACCACTGACGGGTCTATAGCTTCAGGGTCAGCAATGGGAGCTGGTTCAGCTTGCTGATCTTGAGGGAAAAATCCTTGGCGCTTAATAAAAGCTGCCGATTCTGGCGTATGCACCACAATAGTAATGCGTCTATTACGCGGGTCAGCCGGCTCGGTACCGTCTAAAGGAATGCGGTCCGCCGCTCCCATCACCAGTAACAACTGGTCCGAGTTAAACCCGCCTTGCAGCAAAGCTTTGCGCGACTCGTTGGCGCGATCGGCTGACAATTCCCAATTACTGTAACCTCGCTCACCACCGGCATAAGGTAAGCTATCGGTATGGCCAGCAATGGTTATTTCATTGGGTAATTCATTTAATAAGGGGGCTAACGTCTCTAGTAGGCGCTGCATATAGGGTGCTATCGTGTCACTACCGATCTCAAACATGGGTTTGGTCTCGGTGTCTAACATCATGATGCGTAAGCCTTCGCGAGTCACGTCAAAACGTAACTGTGCTTTGAGTGCACGCAGAACGGGGTCGCGATCTATCGCAGCCTCTACCCGTTGCCGTAAGTTATTGAATTGTCGGCGCGTATCCGCTGGCCGCGTCTCACGACGCAGATCGATACGAGCCTGCTCGCCAGCGCTATGAGAGGGGTCATCACCACCTCCTTTGATAGCACTGGTACTGGCCGACGCTCGGTCACCACCAGCCATAGCTACTAACAAGGGTGTGCGAAAATACTCAGAAATACTTTGCTTCTGCTTTTCCGACGACATCGACAAAATCCACATCACCAAAAACAACGCCATCAACGCCGTCATAAAGTCCGCCAGCGCAATCTTCCAACTGCCGCCGTGGTGTTTCTTTATGATCTTCTTGCGCCGAATAATAATCGGTCGTTGTTGCTGGTCATTCATCACGAGGCGTCCGATTTTGCTCCACGTACATAGTCTTCAAGCTCATTGAAGCTAGGACGCTCTTCCGAGAACAACGCCTTACGGCCAAACTCAACCGCCAATTGCGGTGCATAGCCGTGCATACTGGCAAGGAGAGTCACTCGAATCACCTGGAGGGTTTTCGACATTTCTTGCACTTGCCGTTCAACGCGACTGGCAAGCGGATTGATAAAGCCGTAACCTAATAAAATACCGAGGAAAGTTCCGACCAATGCATGAGCAATCATGTTACCCATAACATCCGGCGGTACATCGGCAGTACTTAATGCCCGCACTACCCCGAGCACAGCTGCAACGATACCAAAAGCCGGCATGGCGTCACCTACTTTACTCAAGGCATCCGCTGGGATTTCTCCTTCGGCTTCAAAGGTTTCTATTTCGTGCAGCATCAACTCATCTAGTTCTTGTGGGTTCATGTTGCCACTAATCATGAGGCGTAAATAATCTGAGATGAAGTTCAGCATCATCTCATCTTCTAGCACATCAGGATGTTCGCTGAAAATGGCACTTTCGGTAGGATTTTCAATATCTCGCTCTACCGCCAACATCCCGTCTCGGCGCATTTTATTGAGTAGTTTATAAATCACCGCCAGTAATTCGAGGTAGGTTTCGTTGGTGTATTTGGTCGAGGGCTTAACTCGCTTAGCCATCTTTAAGGTAGCTTTTATAGCCTTGCCATTATTTGCCGCAACAAAGGCTCCAAGCCCGGCACCACCAATGATGACAAACTCCAACGGCTGGAACAAAGGCCCTAACGAACCACCCGCCAAGGCATAACCACCAAACACCGAAGCAATAACAATGATAAACCCTAGAGGAACGAGCACGGCCTAATCCTTCTCTTTTTTACTATAAGAATTTTATCGGCCACAACAGGAGAAACTTAAGCAGGTTTTGCTGCTTTTGGAGATTTATTTTTCAACGGTTTACCGGCTCGGGAGGGGGGTGCGCAAACACCACATACGTAGTCTTTATCTGGGGTATGAGCATGATTAACGAATTTTAGCCCACAACAGGTGCAGCTAGACAACTGAAACATGTCGCTTTCAAAAAACCGAATGAGTGTCCAAGCGCGGGTGAGCGCCAACACATCTTCTTCATTGCATAGCCGAATATGTTCTTGGTAGAGCTTGTAGGCCTTGATAAAAGCTTGCATCCGCTCTAATTTTTGTTGCTCGCGCAAACGCAGGTAAATGTTGTAGAAAAAAGATGCATGTACGTTCGGTTGCCACGTCATAAACCAGTCCGTAGAAAAGGGCAACATACCTTTTGCTGGTGATTTACCTGCGACTTCTTTATACAAGCGAACCAAGCGACCACGGTTAAGACTAACTTCTGATTCAAGCACTTGCAATCTGGCACCCAGCTCTATCAACTCGATGGCGAGTTGCACTTGGTTCAGTTCATCAAGTAACTTGGTAGAGCTCACAAGCTATCCTTATACCGATGCCATCAACATCGCTAAATGAGTTTGTTGCATGCCGGTGTCGCGTTTATTACCAAGCACCGCTTGTAACTGTTCTACTGGACCCAAACTTGGTTTAAGTAGACTGTGTGGCTGGCGTGCAAGCAAGGTGAGCTCTTTGGCCGACAAGCCATCAATAAGATCCGCAAGATCCTCGTCAATTTTAAGACGAAACATAGCAGTATCGCGATCTTCTGCAATTAACTTTTGCACCAGCATCAAGTAACTTAAATTAAGTTCTTGTAGCTCAGCGATAATTCTATTTTCAGACATGTACTACAGTCCCAGATCCATTAATCCATACAATTAATGGGATCTTTAACAAATATTAACAGTGCAAGTCAAGATTTCGGCTAAAATAAAACAGCTAAGCACTCATAGCTTTATGTAATTTATTTGTTATTTTGGTTCATTATTTGAACTGAATTTAGCGTTATCCTCTAAACCTTTCGCCCATATTAACAACTCAGCAACAATGATCCACATCGTTTGGGGTACATAGGTATCGAGTTCCAGTTGCGACAACAAATCCACCAACTCCGGCGAATCATGCACAAACACCCCATGCTCATTTGCCAGTGCGATCATCTCTTCCGCCACTAGCCCCTGCCCCTTAGCAATCACCTTGGGCGCAGGTTCAAATTCTTGATATCTTAGCGCCACTGCTTTCTTGTTTGGCTTATCATGATTCATTGGCTAGCACCCCTACAGCAATGGGATCGACCTGCAATCCTGTCATTTGCCTTAAGCGTTGGGCTAACATATCTACCTGAGACCGTACCAGCTGCACTTGAGACTCTGTGCATTGTACCTGCATCGTGAGATGTTGATCACCGAGCCTAAGTTTGGCTCGCAATACTCCAAGCACTGGTAAACTCAATTTTATCTCACTAGTCCAAGCTGCGGCTTCGGGCTCATCTCCCTGTTGTCGCCGTTGCTCATCACGCCAACGTTGCACTAGAGGATTAACCTCGGGTTGCACCAACCATTGCAGCGTGGCTTGGGGCCATAACTCGGTTTCAATACGCAACATGCCGCTATTAAGCAGGTCGATTTGCTGCCCTAAAATAGATTGAATAGTACTGGGAGTGCGATTTTGCGGCTGTTGTTGCAGCAAATTTATCGGCGCCTTTTGTGCAGCCCAGCGGGCTAATAACGTCTCGTAGAATACGCCAGAATCTTTCACTAATGTCTGTAATTTGCTAACTAACGCAGCGACATTCAAGTTAGTCGCTTGAGCTGGGAATAATTGCCCCGCAGTTTGGATAAAGGCAGATTGCGAACCACGTGGTGGGAGTTGCTGCTGCCAGCTGTCTATTAGCTGTAATAAGCGCGCTACTTGCTGACCCGCTTGGCTAAATTCAGTGGTGGTTGCGGCGGCTTGAATGGGGGCAACTGGTAAAGGATGTCTGGGCAGTGCTGCCACCGGGCTGCGCTGCTTGGCAACCTGGTGGACTAACGTATCGAGAAGAGGTGTGATGCTGCTCAATTGCGATAACTATGCTCTAGTTTTTG
>JTFO01000653.1_pt1 | contig 11549 bp, 9 predicted proteins | sample 235411 | NCBI WGS metagenome assembly JTFO01 (sample SAMN03067590, study PRJNA260953) | activated sludge metagenome | biome: Sludge; feature: Wastewater; isolation source: CETP activated sludge from laboratory augmented bioreactor treating... | place: India:Gujarat | collected 2013-04
GCGTTCAGCGTGTCAAAAACGGTTTCGATCAGCAAAATATCGACGCCACCATCGAGCAAGGCACGAACCTGCTCGGTATAGGCTACGCGCAACTGGTCAAAGGTGACGTTACGAGCAGCCGGGTCATTCACATCCGGGGAAATAGAAGCCGTCTTGGGCTGCGGGCCCAAGGCACCAGCCACAAAGCGCGGCCATTCAGGTGTGCTGAAGGCATCACGTGCCTGACAGGCCAGTTGAGCCGAAGCCAGGTTCAGGTCATAGCTGATGCCCTGCAAATCGTAGTCACCCTGGGCCACATCGGTTGCACCAAAGGTATTGGTCGTAATTACATCGGCTCCGGCAGCCAGGTATTTCTCGTGAATTTCACGAATAATGTCGGGTCGCACCAGCGACAGCAATTCGTTATTGCCCTTCACATCCTTGTGGTGATCCGCAAAACGATCGCCCCGAAAATCAGCCTCACCCAATTTGTAACGCTGAATCATGGTGCCCATCGCACCATCCAGAATCAGAATTTGCTGCCCCAAACGGTGCGCAAATTCAGCACCACGCGTATAGGCAGAGATCGGATAAGGCAAAGCAGGATAGGACACTAAAAAGCTCCGTAGCATGAAACGGGACGTTGACGGCATCTGACAGCAAGAGCCGCGAGAATGGTGGATTGGCGCCACAATTGTAGCGCCTTGTACGGCAAATCCGCCCCAAACACTTAACCTTTGCGCCAGCGGCATGTAACATTTTCCGCTCGGAAAGAGGTGCTTTCCGGCCCATGCAGCCGTGGGCCTGGGAAAGTCAAATGGGAAACGTGAGCGGTTCCACCCCGGAACTGCCAAACGTGCTGCCCCCGCAACGGTACCTGCTACACGCAAAGCCCGACACCAGCCTGCTTCTCGAGCCTGAATTCATGGCCGTCCCACGGTGGGCGGCTTCGCTTATTGATGTGCGGGGACGCACATCCCACAGGAATCTCCATGACTCTACTGTCCATCAGACCTTTGATGGTCGCCCTGGCGGGCGCCCTGCCTTTGATCGCCACGGCCCAAACTGCCCCTGTCACCAAGCTGGATCAAATTGTTGTTACCCCTAGCCGCATGGCTCAATCACTGAAAAACGTGGTGGGTGACGTGACGGTGATTGATCAGGAAACCTTGCAAAAAGCGGGTCAAAGCAGTGTGGCTGAGATTTTGCAGCGTCAGCCTGGGGTGGAGATTTACAGCAGTGGGGGTCCGCAAACTACGACTGGCGTTTACCTGCGCGGTACCAACCCGCAACACACCCGCGTCATGATCGACGGCATGCGCATCAACAGCTCCACCAGTGGTTCAGTGAACTGGCAAGCCATTGACCCTGCCCTGATCGAGCGCATCGAAATTGTGCGTGGCGCAGGTAGCAGCCTGTATGGTTCGGATGCGATTGGTGGTGTGGTGAACATCATCACCAAAAAAGGTGGCGGTGACCGTGCCTTGAGCGCCTGGGGGAATGTGGGTCTGGGCTCGCAAGATACCTTCAAAGCCAGCGCCGGTTTTTCGGGTGCAGCTCAAGGCTGGGACTACAGCCTGGCTTCTAGCTACGGCACCAGCGATGGCTTCAACTCAACCAACCCCTTGTCCTTCAGCTATAACCCGGACAAGAACGGCTACACCCAGCACGGACTGAACGGCTCCTTGGGCTACGAATGGGCTCAAGGCCAACATCTGGGCCTGACGGCCATCAACAGCTTTATGGATGGTCAATTCGACAACGGCCTGTTCGAGCGCCGCACCCCTAGCACGCAAACACGTCAGCAAGCCTACGGTCTGACCAGCACCAACAAGCTGTCTGAGTTGTGGACCAGCCGCCTGAGCGCCTCGCTAAGCAAAGAAACAGTCGAAAACCGCGCTTTTGCCTCTCGCTATTCCACACTGCAACGCCAATACAGTTGGCAAAACGACCTGGCCTTTGCCCAAGGCCATACCCTGTCCTTGCTGGCCGAGCGTCTGGAAGAGCGCATGACGCACACCACCGTCCACAAGGATGACAAGCGCAACACCAATGCCTTTGCCCTGATCTACCGTGGCGATATCAATCAGCACCACCTGCAAGCCAGCGTGCGTAATGACAATATCAGCGGCTACGGCAATAAAGTGACGGGTGGCCTGGGCTATGACCTGGACATCACCAGCAACTGGACCGTAGGTGTGGCCGCCAATACTGGCTTTCGTGCACCTACATTCGCCGACTTGTACTCGCCGTACAACTGGGGCTTCCAGGGCAATCCCGATCTGAAACCGGAAAAATCCCGCAACGTGGAAGGTCATATCCGCTACACGGACGACACGACCGAATTGGGCTTGGTGGTCTACCAGAACCGCATCCGCGACATGATCAACCCCTATGTGTGCGACGCCAACTTCGAGTGCACAACAAGCAACACCGAAAAAGCGCGTATTACTGGGCTGACCTTGACGGCCATGAAGCAACTGGGCAACACCACGCTGAGCGCCAGTGCCGACTTCACCGACCCCAAAGATAGGAACACCGACAAGCAGTTGGTGCGCCGTGCCAAGCAAAACTACAAGGTGGCGGTTGACCACCAGTTTGGTGACCTGAAAGCCGGTGCTGAGTTCCTGTTCGCCTCCCATCGTTATGATGATGCGAAAAATGAACAGCGTCTGGGCAGCTACGGCCTGTTGAACCTGACCGCCAGCTACCCGCTGACTTCCAGCCTGGAAGCCCAACTGCGCTGGAACAATGTGTTCGACAAGGACTACACCTTGGCTCGTGGCTATAACAACGCCGGCTCCAGCGTGTTCCTGAACTTTGCCTGGCGCATGTAAGCAGTAAAATCAGCTTTGCTTGATTCTGGCGCGGCTCTTGGGCCGCGCCATTGACTTAAAGGCGCATGATGCCCCCTTTGCCTACGACTTATCGTCTTCAACACCCGAAGCGCTCTGTCTGGAGCGGATTGGAGCGATGGGGATTGCTTTGCCTGCTCGCCCTGCTTTTAGGATTGCCCATCCTGACGCAAGCGCAGGGACAAGACCCGTTGCAGTCACAGGCGCAAATTCAAGCACAGCCCGAAGCACAGACACAGACACAGACCAGCACAAAGCAAAGCACTCAAGAAGTACAGAGCCAGCAGCAAGATAAAAAAGCACAAAACGCCGCAGCCGAACAAGACGCCCCCCCCACAACAACTGTCGCTCCAGCCCGTGCGATTAGCCTTGCTCCCCACATTACCGAGATCCTGTTTGCCGCCGGTGCTCAAGACCACTTGATCGCCGTAGACAGTTCCAGTGACTACCCCCCTGCCGCCAAGGATCTACCCCGCGTTGGGGACGCCTTGCGCGTGAACCCCGAACGGCTGCTGGAACTAAAACCCGATCAAGTCTGGGCTTGGCAAGCTAACCAGATCGGGCCTGAATTACAGCGCCAGCTACAGCAAACCCATATCAGCCTGATCTTTGCCGCCCCTGAAAAACTGGACGACATTCCCGCCTTTGTCCGTCTGGCAGGAGACAGCCTGGATACAGCCGATGTCGCCGTTCCCATCGCTGCTTTGCTGGACAATCAGATTGCCGCCCTGCGCCATAACAGCCGCCTGGGCGAGACCGTCAGCGTGTTTCTGGAAATCGGTTCCGAGCCTTTATATACCTTGGCACGCGATCCTTTGATTCAGGATGTGCTGAACACCTGCAAGGCACAGAACATCTATGCCCACCATGCTGCCGTCGCCCCCACCATCAGTCTGGAAGACGTGCTGCACAAGCGCCCGCAGGTGGTCATCATGGCCTACCGTGATCCGGCCCAATTGCGCGCCCGCCATCTGTTCTGGGAAAAACATCTGGGGCTAAGCCCCCACGCCTTGCTGAACCTGAACCCGGATGCGCTGTACCGCCCCGGCCCCAGGCTGATAGAGGCCACTCGCGAGCTGTGCGAGCAACTGGATCGCTATCGAGCCCAGGTATCCTGAACGGCTTTCTACTCCAGCCTAGAACTGATACTTCACTGCCAGCATCATGTTGCGCGGCTCGCCCCAGGTATACGTGCTGTACCAGGAGAACATAGAGTAATAGCGCTTGTCGAACAGGTTATTGACGGTAAAGGTGACCGACAAATTCTTGTTGAAGCGATACCGCGCCATCGCATCCACCAGCCAATAGCCCGCAACGGTATGCTGAACCTTACCCGGCGATCCGGGTCGACTGACATCACCCCAGGTTTTGCTTTGCCAACGGGCACCGCCCCCCAAGGTCAGGCCATTCAGGTCACCCTCAAAATCGTACGTGGTATAGATGTTGAACTGATGCTCGGGCGACAAGGTAGACACTTTATCGCCATCCTGGCGCGATAGCTTGTAAGCGTAACCCGCATGCATCTGCCATTGCGGCGTCAACTGGCCAGCCACTTCCAGCTCTACGCCATGCGTGCGCACACCTTGAGTCGCCTCATACGCGATACCTCCCGATGGCGTGCGCCCCCCCGTTTCCTTGCCGAAGTTATCCTGACGCAGTTGGAAATAAGCCAGGCTGGACGTCAAACGCCCCCCCATGAATTCGCCTTTGAGACCGACCTCGTAGTTATCGCCGCGCAAGGGGTCCAGAGTACGGCCTCCCTCGTCTTGCAGGCTCTGAGGCTGGAAAATGTTGGTGTAACTGGCATAGACGGAGAAATTATCGTTCAGGTCATACACAGCCCCAAAGTAAGGCACCCATATGCCTGTCTCACGCATCTCAAGCTTGTTGTAGTTGGCGTAGCGTGTACCCAATAGCAACTTCAAATCATCGCGCAGGTTCAGACGTGTGCTGACATACAGACCATTTTCGCGTGTCACTTCACGGTCGTCGCCCAGGTGCTGCCAGTTCATGCGCGGCCAGCGACCATCCCATTCGTAGTAATTCGAGACATCGGCATTGCTGTTTTCACCGTAAGACGTGTTAGTCCAGCGACGGCGCGATACACCTGCGCCAACCACCAGCTCATGCTCACGGCCGAACAGCTCAAAAGGACCAGTCGCATAAAAGTCAGCCGTATTGGAGACTGTCTTGCCCACGTAGCGTCCAGACCATAGGGAAGTACCTTTGCCGGTTAAAGGATCGGGATTGCCAGCCGCTACCGAAGCCAGCTCAGAGTCATAACCATTGATCAAGCGATTGAGCTGCACCTTGGCCATCCAACCGTTGTCGAATTCGTGCTCCAAGGTGGCAAAGGCCGAACGGGTGTACTGGTTCCAGCGACTCCAGCGCGTACCGTTATTAAAAGAACGGTCCATCTCGTTGAAGTTGCCCTGCGCGTCATAAATCGGTATACCCCCCCAGGTTGATCCTTTGGGATCGTTGTCCTGCAAATCAGCACCCAGGGTCAAGCGGGTATCCGGTGTCAGGTCGGCTTCAACAATGCCGTACAACACCAAAGTCTGACGTTGGTAGTGGTCCAGATGGCTTTTCTTGTCCTGATAGGCGCCGACCAGACGGCCCCGTAGGGAACCTGACTCGTTCAAAGGGCCGGAGAAATCCGCTTCACCACGGTAATTACTCCAAGAGCCCAAGCCCGCACTGGCATACCCCTGAAACTCGCGCGTCGGCTTTTTGCGAATCATATTGATCGTCGCGCCTGGGGTTCCACTGCCAGTGAGCAAACCGGAGGCGCCTTTCAATACCTCCACACGATCGTAAATCGCTGTGTCCGTGAGCGAATGGCCAGCCGAGTACGGTGAATCGCGCAAGGTGGGGATGCCGTCATATTGAAAGTTCTGAACACCAAAACCGCGTGCTTCGTAAGCGGTACGCTCACTGTCATAAGTAATGATGCTAAGGCCTGGAGTATGACGCACTACGTCATCAATACTGGTCAGGTTAAAGTCATCCATCTGCTTGCGTGTAGTCACGCTGATGGCCTGCGGCGTCTGGCGTGGTGTCAAGCGCAAACGGGTTGCCGTGGCAATTGTGCCCGCCGCATACGTGCCTGAACCTTCGGTGATGTCGCCCAGCGCATTGCGGCGTACTTCAATACTGGCCAAAGACTGCACACCGGCGCCGTCAGCCAAGGTGTCACTATCGGGCAGGGCAATCAAGACATAGCCCTGATCCCGGCTTTGAACCTGAAACGGCTGCCCGGCCAGCAAGGCAGCAAAGCCGTCCTGCACGGAATACTGTCCTTGCAAACGCGGTGCGCGCAGACCTTGCAGTCGGGAAGAATCCATCACCAGCGCCACCCCGGCCTGTTGAGCGAACTGGCTCAAGCGGCTAGCCAGATCCCCGGCTTCCAGCGCATAAGCTTGGGTCGTCTGGGCCGAGGCCGGTGCCACATTCAGCATCAAGGCCCCTACAAAAGCCAGACCCAGCAAGCGGCGGCAGATATTGGGCATGAACGACGTTTTCACAAGCGCCAAAGGCGGCGCATTCTTCGGGACCATGAAATCTCTCCTTCTTTGGCAAGGTCTATCTGTTAAAGACGCACGAGTCCAAAAAAGCGGCAATCAAGGCCTGAAATTAATCGTCAATCCTTCGTTTGGCGTGTTTTGCACCTGCAATCGGGGATACAAATTCTTCAACAACGCCAAGGCCGACAAAGGTTTGTCAGCAGGCAAGACAGCACTAACCGTCAAGCCCTCCATGCCATGCGGATTGATCTGTGTTTTGCCGGCATACTGGCGGGTGATCTGCTCCAGAGCCTGCGTCAAAGGGACATGCTCCAGAAGCAGTTGCCGCTGGTCCCACGTGCGTATGACGCTGTTCACATCCGTCTGGCGGTTTACCCCCAGGCCTTGCGCATTGATCTGCACCTGATCGCCCGGCCCCAGTTCGCGAGCCGCTTGTGGGCCTTGGGTACGCGGATACGCCAGAACCCGAGAGGACAACACGGTCAGCAAGGTGCCTTGAGGCTGCTCCTGCACGATAAATTCAGTGCCCAAGGCTTGCGAGACGGCCTGGCTGCTCAAGACCCGCAACGGTCGATCCGGCTGCTTGGCCACCACCACACGAACCTGCCCTTCCAACAGCTCAATATCCCGGTACTGCTTGCTATATAAAATCTTGACTTGCGATGCCCCAGCCAGCTCCAGACGAGTGCCATCCTCCAGCACCACACTGCGCCATTGTCCAGCGGCGGTAAGGACGGACTGATTGGACCAAGGCAATACAAAGGCCAGAATCGGCAAGATAAGCACCACGGCCCAGAGCAGGAGCATCGTGCCCTGACGCCAATCGCGCAAAAGCTTGGGCCGCGCTGACAACCCTGCATCCAGCGCACTGCGCCCAGGAGGGGTATTAGCCTGTACGGCCAGTTTTCTTACCCTGCACAGCACCGCCTCCATAGCCGCAGCCGCTGCTTCATGACGCGGGTCCAGCACGCGCCAGGCCATGAACTCGGCCTGGGCCTGTTCGGTAAATTGTTCGGGATCGGACAAGAGCACAACCCATTGGGCGGCTTGTCGCTCTATTTCCTCGTTGGACATGGGGTTCAAGCTGGAATCAAGGTCTGAACATGGAGCAAAGCCTGCACCAGATCATTGCGCACGGTGCGCTCACTGACACCCAAGCGCTTGGCCACCGTGGATTGCGTTTCCCCGTCCAGATAGCAGCTCAGGAACACCATGCGAGCCCGCGCGGGCAATTCATCCAGAGCCTGGGCCAACAAGGCCAGCACTTCCAGCGTGTGGGCGCACTGCTCGGCCGAGGGTGCTTGCGCCCCTTGGGCCAAGGTCGCCTCTAAGGCTTCCAGATAAGCTTGTTCGACAGCCATGCGTCGGCTGCGATCAATTAGCAGCCTTCTGGCCGTGGTCGCCAGAAACGCACGGGGGTGGCGTAAATGATGAACGGCACAGGGGGCCAGCAGCAAACGCACAAACGTGTCCTGAACCAGATCTTCTGCCGTAAAGCTGCAATGCAAACGCGCGCGCAACCACCGCAGCAACCAGCCACGGTGATCCTGATAGAAATCTCCCATCCCGATGGGTGCTGACGGATAGTCCATAGACCCTGAATGCTCTAATCAATAATCATTCTCATTCCAAAATTATGACATGAAAAGACAAGGATTCTGACGGCGAAGGCCGCAAGCGTCGTCTGGCCACGACAGATCACCACTAAAACAGCTAACCACCCTGCAAGGGTCATCTAAAAAAAACGGAGAGCGGATGCGGGCCGAAATCAAGAAAACGGACATAGCCCAAAAGGCCACGCCCGCCCAAGGGTCAACACAGAGAAGCTTGCAGCGGCGCGGATCACTCCCCAAACTTCAGGGGCATCTACGACGCTGCAAAACAACCCTTACATCACAAAGGACGGCAGGGTCAGCACAGCGTGAGTGGGTTGGCAGCGCAAGCCTTCCACATCGTTCAGACGGGCTTTGGCACGACGGGACAGATGCTTGAGGACCTGGCTGCGCTCTACAGCAGGCAGTGTGGACAGTGCGTTTTCAATGGTGCGACCGGACAGGTCGTTAAGAGCATAGGCAAACTCGCGCGCACCGTGGGTTTGCAGCAGCTCCAGCAGGTAGCCCTGGCGCTGGCGGGATGCAGCCAGGCGCAGAGCGTCTTGCAGCGCATTATTGTGTGGAGTAGAACGGAACAGGTTGAGGCGGAACATAGCATTCTCCTTCGGACACGAGGGCCCAGAAAGAGTGCTCACCTCATCAGAGGGGCCCGCTTTGTGGTCCAGCGTCCAATTGACAGATCATTAAGGAGGCTTGCCCTTTACAGGAACAAAGCCATAAAGAAGGATCAGGGTCCATTTACTTTTAAACGTGAGTAGTTAAAAAAAGGGCAACGGTTTTTGCACCAACGATATTTTCGCACCTGACCCAAGGCTTGTCCGTCAGGCATTGGCACACTTTCCATCACCTTGTGGACATCAAATTTATACTTAGGGATATGTGATTTTGCAGGGCACCCACAAGCCCCCCGACTAAAGAGGCTTTACTGTCTGCTACTCACGCGCCCTTCCCCCGAACACCAGCAAGCTTATATAAGGGTTTTCCTGCGAGTACCGGCCAAATGGATTATTCTTGCAGTGTTTGCCCAGCAAAAATCACTTATCTCTCCGTCACCAAAGACGGATGCGCAACAAAGCACCACCATGACCCAAACAGTGAACAACGACCCCTTTATCCTGGCCGGAACCAGCTACCAATCCAGGCTGTTGGTAGGCACCGGTAAATACAAAGATTTTGATGAAACTCGTCTGGCTATTGAAGCCAGCGGCGCTGACATTGTGACCGTGGCCATTCGCCGCACCAATATCGGCCAAAACGCCAACGAGCCCAATCTGCTCGATTACCTGCCCCCCTCCAAATACACCCTGCTGCCTAACACTGCGGGTTGCTACACCGCCGATGACGCCGTGCGGACCTTGCGTCTGGCCCGCGAACTGCTGGACGGTCACAAGCTGGTCAAACTGGAAGTGCTGGGCGACTCCGGCAATCTGTTCCCCAATATGCCCGAAACCCTGAAAGCCGCCAAAACCCTGGTGGATGAAGGTTTTGATGTGATGGTGTATTGCGCTGATGATCCTATCCAGGCCCGTATGCTGGAAGATATTGGCTGTGTGGCCATCATGCCTTTGGCCTCCCTGATCGGTTCGGGCATGGGCATTATCAACCCCTGGAACTTGCGCCTGATCATCGATCAGAGCAAGGTGCCGGTGCTGGTGGATGCCGGTGTCGGTACGGCCTCGGATGCCGCTATTGCCATGGAGCTGGGCTGTGATGGTGTCCTGATGAACACCGCCATTGCCGGTGCCCGTCAGCCTGTAATGATGGCCAGTGCCATGAACCTGGCAGTACAAGCCGGTCGCCAGGCGTATCTGGCTGGCCGTGTACCCCGCAAATACTACGATGCCGACCCCAGCTCCCCTACCGAAGGGCTGATTCACTCCCGTACCTGATCGAGACATGATTCCCAATACGCTGACCATTGCCGGAGTTGACCCCTCCGGCGGCGCCGGTATTCTGGCTGATGTCAAAGCCATGAGCGCCCTGGGTGCTTATGCCACCGCTGTCATTGCCGCTTTGACGGCACAAAATACCCAAGGGGTCACCGGCATCAGCCCCGTTCCTGCCGACTTTGTGCGCCAGCAGATTGATACGCTGTTTGCCGACGTGCGCATTGATGGCGTCAAGATAGGCATGTTGGGCCAGGAGGCTGTCACCACCGTGGTGGCCGAACGCATGGCTCACTTCAAACCCAAGCATCTGGTGCTGGACCCGGTGATGATCGCCAAAAGCGGCGACCATTTGCTGGAAAAGTCGGCTGTCCATGCCTTGCGCGAGCAACTGGTGCCCCAGTGCACCATGATCACGCCCAATCTGCCCGAAGCCGGTGTTCTGCTGGACGCCCGCCCGGTAGAAACCGTCAAGGAAATGCGTCAGGCCGCCGAGCGCCTGCGTCGCCTGATGAGTCACAGCGATCAGCGCTGGGTATTCCTGAAAGGGGGCCACCTGCCCGGTTCGGACTGCATAGACCTGCTGCACGATGGCGACAAGATGATCGAAATGCCCGCCAAGCGTATTGATACGGCCAATACACACGGTACCGGCTGTACCTTGTCAGCTGCGCTAGCCGCCCTGCTGCCCCAATACAGCAATGTGCCTGACGCCGCCCTGGCTGCCAAAAAGTACTTGTACGAAGCCATTGCCCGCTCGGGTGAACTAACCGTGGGCAACGGACACGGTCCGGTGCATCACTTCCATAAACTGTGGCCATCTTCCTGATACGTGCCGTTTGATCGGGTCGCTTGAAGGCCCCTGTCTTATGCCTACACTTGGAATTATTGTCGCCATGCGCGAAGAGCTGGAGATTGTGCTGGAACGCTTGCAAGAGCCCCAGACCCTCCAGCGTGCCGGCATGGACTTTCATCGCGGCAGCTATCTGGGTAAACCTGTGGTGGCCGTAGTCTGCGGCGTGGGCAAGGTCAATGCCGCCGCTTGCACCCAGATGCTGATCTCGGAATTTGCCGTGGGCAGCATCATCAATATCGGTATTGCCGGTGCGGTTGAGCCCAGCATCCGGCCAGGCGACATCGTCATTGCCGATACGCTGGTCCAGCACGATGTGGAGCTCAAAGCCCTGGGTCTGGCGCCAGGACAGGTTTTCCGTCTGGATACCTTTGATTTTCCGACAGACCCCGCCTTACTGGCCATTGCCCAAACTGCCGCCCAGCAAATTGAAGGGCATCAGGTCCACACGGGCCGAATTGTTACCGGCGACCAATTTATCGCATGTAACGATAAAATACAGTGGTTAAGCGCCACCTTTAATGCCTTAGCCTGCGAAATGGAAAGTGGCGCCATTGCCCAGGTGTGCTATCTGAATACCGTGCCTTTTGTCTGCATACGCAGCATTTCAGACAATGCCAACAACGACGCACACATGGACTTTGACACCTTCTTGCCCATTGCCGTCAACAACGCCAGCACCTTGCTTCACGCGATGGTGCCGTCCTGCTAAGCCCGACTGCGCCTCTTTATCGATGCGCTGGCTTATAATCGGCTCTTTGCCAAGCCTTTAGTTTTCTGGAAGCTATGAACCATATTGCGCTGTCTGAACTCGAACGTGCCCGTTACTACATGGT
>JTFO01006343.1_pt1 | contig 11487 bp, 7 predicted proteins | sample 235411 | NCBI WGS metagenome assembly JTFO01 (sample SAMN03067590, study PRJNA260953) | activated sludge metagenome | biome: Sludge; feature: Wastewater; isolation source: CETP activated sludge from laboratory augmented bioreactor treating... | place: India:Gujarat | collected 2013-04
TTGTGGTTTTCCAGTCTTTTGGTTACAAGTATGGTTTACCTAGTGATTTGGACTACGCATTTGATGCTCGTATTCTGCCTAATCCGCATTGGGAGCCCTCGTTAAAGGCCTTGCTCGGCACAGATCCAGCCGTCCAACACTTTTTTCAGCAACAGCCGTTAATGACCAAGTTTATTCATCAGGTAGAAAACTTCTTAGCCACTTGGTTACCCTACTTTCAACGCAGCAACCGTAGCTATCTCACCATTGGCATCGGTTGTACCGGTGGCCAACATCGCTCGGTCTACATTGCCGAGCAGCTAGCAGAACGCTTTCAGGGCCAACCTTTCAAAGTGCAAGTGAAGCATCGCGAGGCCCCTCGTCACCGTCCTATCAGCCCGCTTTAGCTTGTTTAAAAGCTAGGAGTTACCCTTTATGCCGACTTGTGTGCGCAAATCAGTCACTATCCGTAACAAACTCGGCTTACACGCACGCGCCGCCACCAAGCTAGCTAAACTCACGCAACAATTTGCCGCCAAGGTGTACATTGTGCAAGAGCAGCAGCAAGTAGATGCCTCCAGTGTGATGTGTTTGTTGTTGTTAGCCAGTGGGCAAGGACGGCAAATTGATATCTTAGCTGAAGGTGATGATGCCGAGGCAGCTGTCGCTGCCGTTGCCGAGTTAATCGAATCGCGCTTTGATGAAGAGCAATGATGCGGTAAACTTCTGACATTCACAGGAGTTTTGCAGCATGCTAGTAGAAATCGCCGATAAAGAATTTGCCGAACAGCGCTTACAAGAGGTCACCGAATCTCTTACGCGTGGCATGTACGTGCAAGCTCGGCGCCAGTTGCACAACCTGCCCGCTTGGGATGTTGCCCTGTTACTTGAATCCTCGCCACCTAAAGCGCGGGCCATCATTTGGCAATTGGTTGACGCCGACGAGCACGGCGACATCCTTGAAGAATTATCTGAAGAAGTGCAAAAATCCATCATTCGGCAGATGGCGCCAGAGAAATTGGCCGCCGCCACCGAAGGCATGGATACCGATGACCTCGCCTACGTATTACGTGGCCTACCCGAACAGGTCTATCAAGAAGTATTAAAATCGATGGACGAGCAAGATCGCCATCGTGCCGAGCAAGCTCTGTCATACGCCGAAGAAACCGCCGGTAGTATGATGAATACGGATACCATCACCTTACGCCCAGACGTTACCATTGATGTGGTATTACGTTATTTGCGGTTGAAAGGCGAGCTACCTGAGGCTACCGATAAACTGTACGTGGTAAGCCGCGAAGACAAATTTATTGGTGAAATCGGCATTACCCGCTTACTTACCGTTGATCCTAGCCGTTTAGTGAGCGATGTCATGGACCAAGAGGTACAAGGCATTCCGGCAGATATGGACGAAACTGAAGTAGCCAAACTGTTTGAGCGGCAAGATTGGATCTCGGCCCCGGTCATTGACGAAGACAATCGCTTACTTGGTCGTATTACCATCGATGACGTGGTCGACATCATCCGTGAAGATGCCCAGCACTCGATGTTGAGCATGGCTGGTTTAGATGATGACGAGGATACCTTTGCTCCGGTTTGGACCAGTGCTAAGCGCCGCTCGGTATGGTTAGGTGTCAACCTGATCACAGCGCTGCTGGCGGCCATGGTCAGTTCCTTGTTTGAAGATATTTTAGCGCAAATGGCCATCCTCGCTATCCTTAACACCATTGTGCCAAGTATGGGCGGGATTGCCGGTTCACAAACCCTGACCTTGGTCATTCGAGGGATGGCACTGGGTCATATAGGTGCCAGTAACCAACGTTGGTTGATTGGTAAAGAACTTGCGATTGGCGCTCTTAACGGGGTGATTTGGGCGTTACTGATTGCGGCCGTGGTGGCGATATGGAAGCAAGACCTTCTGATTGGCGCCATCATCGCCTTTGCGATGATGGCTAACTTACTCGCGGCTGGCTTGGCCGGGGTGACTGTGCCCTTGATCTTGAAGAAGTTTGATATCGACCCTGCATTAGCCGGCGGGGTGATTCTTACCACCGTCACCGACGTGGTCGGTATTTTTGCTTTCTTAGGCACAGCTACGCTACTACTGAGCTAACGCCGGCTACATGCCGGCGATGCGCATCTGTTCTAGCAACACAGAACCGGTGCGAACACCATGGCGAAGGTCAATATCATTGCCGATAGCCACAATGTTAGCCAACATGTCTTTTAGGTTGCCGGCAATGGTAATTTCTTCTACGGGGTACTGAATTTCGCCATGTTCGACCCAGAACCCTGCCGCACCGCGAGAATAGTCACCATTGACAATATTGACCCCTTGGCCCATTAGTTCAGTGACCAACAGCCCGGTGCCCATCTGCTTACATAAAGCTGCTAAATCTTGCTCACCATGCTGCACTTGCCAGGTGTGGATACCACCGGCGTGTCCGGTAGGCTGCATGCCTAATTTGCGCGCTGAATAGCTAGTCAGTAAGTAAGTTTCCAAGACGCCGTTGGCAACAATATCGCGCTCCACCGTCGCTAACCCTTCATGGTCAAACGGGCTACTAGCTAACGCCCCGCGCAAATGCGGTTGTTCGGTAATGGTTAACCAGCTAGGCAATACTTGTTTACCTAAATGGTCAGCCAAGAAGCTCGATTTGCGATACAAGCTACCACCACTAATAGCTGCTACAAAGTGACCAAACAGTGAATTTGCAACGTCTGCACGGAAGATGACTGGCACCTTCGCGGTTGCTATTTTGCGACCGTCTAAGCGCGCGATAGTAGCGTTCACCGCATCTTCTGCCACTTGTTCTGGAGTCCACAAGCCGTCACGATGGCGTGCCACACTGTAGGCGTAATCGCGCTGCATCTGCTCGCCGCTTTGGGCAATTAAACTGCAACTTAAGCTATGTCGTGATTGTAGGTAACCCGCTAAAAAGCCGTGGCTATTGCCATAAACTCGATAGCCGACGTGGCTGCTGTAACCAGCACCGTCAGAGTTAACAATCCGTTTATCCATTTGTAAGGCATGCTGCTCGCAGCGTAACGCCTGCTCTAAGGCAAATTCAGCGCTTTGGTCGGCGGGGTGACACAAGTCTAAATCAGGGATAGCGGTTGCCATCAGTTCAGCTGGAGCTAAGCCCGCGTAGGGGTCGGGCGAGGTAAACTGGGCGATGCTATTGGCTTTTTCTACCGCCGCACGAATAGCTGCGGCAGTTAAATCGGTAGTAGATGCTGAACCCTTTTGCTGGCCCCGAAACAAGGTAATACCTAGGGCACCGTCTTGGTTAAATTCTACCGTTTCAACTTCGCCTAAGCGGGTGCCGACGTTAATCCCGCGGCTACGGCTTAACGCGCATTCAACCGCACTGGCACCAAGCTCTTTAGCATATGCCAGTGCCTGAGCTACTGACTGCTCAACTTCTTGCATCTCACTACTTAATTGTTTTACATCTGGGATCAAACTAACTCTCCTCTTGCCCTTCGGCGAATCGCTGCGCAGCGGTTTAGCATGCGGGCGCTTAATTTTCTGGTACACTATCGGTTATTCACTTGAACATAAACACCTAAGGTCATGCACAAGGACCCTTTCATGAATCATGATGGTAATTCAAACCACGCTGATGACGATTTTTTAATTAGTAAATCTCAGCTCAAACGTGATGCCGAAGCCCAACAAGAGCTCGGCTTAAAACTGGTTAATTTGTCTGACGGTAAACTTGCTAAGATCCCTCTTGATGAGGATCTTTTTGATGCCATTAAATTAGCCCAACGCATTCGTAATACACGCGAAGGTTACCGCCGTCAGTTACAGCTGATTGGCAAAATGATGCGCAATCGTGATACGGCTGCGATTGAACGCGGCCTAGCTGAACTCGAGCAATCACACGACGAACAAAACGCGTTATTTCATCAGTTAGAAAAATACCGCGACCACATTTTAGCTGACGGCGATGCCGCTATTCAGCAGTTTTTAGCCGCTTATCCACACGCTGATCGGCAGAAATTACGGCAATTTTATCGCCAAGCGAGCAAACAGCAGCAACAAGGCAAAGCCCCTGCTGCCGCGCGCGAGCTGTTCAAATATTTACGTGAGGTGGCCACCGTTTAATCGGTGCCACCCACAGTTAACGCATCCAGTTTTAAGGTAGGCTGACCTACTCCAACGGGCACGCTTTGTCCGTCTTTACCACACACCCCAACACCATTATCTAAGGCTAGGTCGTTACCTACCATAGACACCATGCGCATGGCCTCTGGGCCATTACCGATAAGGGTTGCGCCCTTAATAGGTGCGGTAATTTTGCCATCCTCAATCAAATAGGCTTCTGACGCTGAGAACACAAATTTACCTGAGGTGATATCTACTTGGCCGCCAGCAAACTGCGGCGCATAAATCCCTTTTTTGACACTGGCAATGATATCAGCCGGGTCGCTTTCACCACCGAGCATGTAGGTATTGGTCATGCGCGGCATAGGTAAATGCGCATAGCTTTCACGGCGTCCGTTACCGGTTGGCGCAACACCCATCAAGCGGGCGTTCATTTTGTCTTGCATATACCCCTGCAAGCGGCCTTTTTCAATCAACACATTGTAGCCTGCTGGCGTACCTTCATCATCGATAGCTAGGGATCCACGGCGGTGATCTATGGTACCGTCATCGACAATGGTGCACAGCTCAGAGGCGACTAATTCGCCCATCTTGCCGGCGTAAGCCGAGGCGCCTTTACGATTAAAGTCACCTTCGAGGCCATGGCCGACCGCTTCGTGCAGCAACACGCCTGGCCAGCCGGCGCCTAAGACCACCGGAAAGGTTCCTGCCGGCGCAGGACGCGCTTCTAGATTCACCAGTGCTTGGCGCACCGCCTCGTCGGCAAAGGTCTGCCAGCGCGGCTTCGCGCCCGCCAGCGTCTCACTAAAATAGTCATAACCAACCCGCGCTCCACCGCCAGCACTGCCGCGTTCACGGCGTCCATCATGTTCCACCAGCACGGTACAGTTAACCCGACAAAGCGGCCGAATATCTGCTGCGAAAGTCCCGTCGGTGGCGGCAATCAAGACTTCATCGTAACTCCCGCTGATGCTGGCAATCACTTCTACGACGCGGCTATCTAGGCTACGCGCATAAACATCCAGCTCGCGTAGCAGCTCAATTTTTGCGGTTTCGTTTAGGGTTTCCAGCGGGTTTAATGGTGCGTAGCGTTGCACATAAGGGCTGGCAGTTAGCACTTTTAGTTGCCCTTGTTCGCCCGCGGCGCTAATACCACGAGCGGCACTGCTAGCTTGCTGTAAGGCCAGTGGCGAAATATCATCGGCGTAGGCAAATCCGGTTTTGTCACCCTGCACGGCCCGCACACCAAGACCTGTTTCAATATGAAAACTGCCTTCTTTGACAATGCCATCTTCAAGCACCCAAGATTCGTTCACACTGCTTTGCAGGTAAATATCGGCAAAATCAATGGTGCCGGTATACAAGCGTTGCAGGGCTTGCTGCAACTGTTCGCTATCCAGCTGATGCTGAGTTAATAAATTATCGTAAACCCGTGAAAATTCAGGTTGGTTAGGTAACTGCATGAAGACCCTTCTTGGTTTCAGAAAAATGCGTCGCAACCGGAATGTCGCGTCGAATTTTAGTAAGTTCATTAATATCCACCAGCGCGCTGGCATAGCTTACGCTGGTGGCGTCAGATTCTGCTAAGATGCGGCCCCAGCCATCACAAACCAAGGCGTGACCGTATGTTTCACGGCCATTAGCGTGTACCCCAGCTTGGGCTGCCGCAACTAAAAAGCATTGTTGCTCGATGGCGCGGGCCCGCGTTAGCACGTGCCAATGGGCTGCGCCTGTCACTTGGGTGAAGGCCGATGGCAGCAACAAGATGTCGGCACCTTGCTCTCGTAGCGCCCGAAAGAGTTCAGGAAAGCGCACATCGTAACATACCGCCAGCCCTAATACGCCAAACTCGGTGGTGACTGTTACCACCTCGCTACCCGCCTGAGTCCATGCGGATTCGCGGTAGCTGCGGGTATTATCGGCGACATCGACATCAAACAAATGCATTTTGTTGTAGCGAGCCACACACTCCCCTTGGGGATTAAAGACTAAGCTAGCGGCGCTAAATTTAGCAGCCTTGGCATCATCTACAATAGGTACGGTACCGGCCACTAACCAGATCTGATGTTGGCGTGCCAAATCAGCTAATTGCTGCTGCAACGGTGCTTGGTCAGTTGCAGACTTGGCAGCTTGATTATCAGAGAGCAGCGGTAGCTCGGCTAACTCGCGCTGGGCTTTGTCGCCGGCGCCGAAACATAAGCAGGCCTCAGGCAGCACCACCAGTTGCGGCCGATGGCTGGGCAGCTGAGCTAGTAGCTGCTGAATTTGTTGCAGGTTTTGTTGTGGCTGTGGCTGACTGTTCAGTTGCAGCGCCGTCAGTTGTACCCGTCGCGGCGCTGGGCTGGCTTGGTTGTTGGCCTGGTTGTTCGCCTGATTGTTCATTAAGCACCTCCTGCGGAATTGGGGCATCGCGGCTACTCCGCGCAACCTCCGTGATCTCAGGTTGATCGATGGTACCGCTGATTTTATATTCTAAGCGACTAATCACCTTAGCATCGTGCAGCATACGGTCAATCACCAAGGCGGCTAAACCCGAGGGTGGGTTAATCATCCATGCCAAAATCACCGGCAAACTTGAGGTTACTTTGGGCACAAACTGCAGATTATAGTCGAGTTGGCTGTTCACCAAGTTGCTGCTGCCGCGTACTTCCATATCACCGGCGGCGCCTTCTAGGCGGGTATTATCGGTATTAACCACACCTTGGTTAATATTAAAGTCGCCGGCAAAACTGGTGTAGAACAGGCCATTGGCAAACACATCACGAAAATCAAAACGCAGCTTACGCAAAATACTGTCTAAACTAAGTAGCGAGAATAGCCGCGCGCCGCGATCACTCACTTCGTTAAGATAGCCTTGACCTAATCGCCAGTTCACTTCGCCATTAAGGGTATCGCTGTTGTATTGATAGGGAGCACCTTGCCAGCCTAAGTCAAAGATAAAAGTAGCACCGCTATCTTTGACCATGCTGGTAATTTCGTATTCCTGTAAGAACCGACCAAAATCATCAGAATCGAGGCGCCCGGTAAAACGGGTTTCAGCTGGTTTATCAGCTGCTGCCAAGCGCCAAAAGCCACTCACCGCAAGCGTATGGTTATTTTGGTCAGAGCGAAACTCCTGTACCGTTAGCTGTTCTGGTTGGGCATCAATCGCAATCGCTACTCGACCTAAATCATAAGGCCCATAACGACAGCGCTCACAGCTGAACTTAATATTGGGAACACTGTTAAAGTTCGCAGGTGCTGATAATTGAGCTAGGCGCTGATCTAAGTCTGCAGCGTCTGCGTTAGCGACCACCTCGTCGCTATCAGTATCACTCTCTGTTTTAGCGGCTGGTGCGAGGGCTGCAGGCAAAGCGAGTTCCAAGTAATCGGCATCAATCTGTAACAAGGATTGCGAGCCGTTTTGGACAAGACCAAGATCAGCCGAAGTTTGATCAGCGGTCAGCCGACCGCGCCATTCGCCATTTTCCGGCCAAGCGACAAAAGCAACCCCGGTAAATTGATGCTCTAGCAAAGTTAAATCAGGCGTTACCAGCTGAATTAAATCAGGTTTAAGGACATTTACTAGCTCACTGTCACCGGTACCCGCAGGCAACTTCTCAGCCAGTTCTGCCCATGCTGTTAACCAGCTATCCACCTTAATCGCTGGGGCATTAACATCAATAGTGAAAGTTGGATTAAAACGCACTACGTTAGGGTTAGGTGCTTGACTAAAGTCTTTGCCAAGGCGCATGTAACCGTTACGCAACTCTGAGGCATCACCATTCAGCTGTACTTCAGCTAACCAACTGTCATCTAACTCGGCATTAATCAATAGACTTTCGCTACTGCCGGATACCTGCAACTGCAAATCGCTGGCCTGTCCGCTAGGCTTCTTAAGCGGTGCGGGTAAATCAAGTTGTACTTGGCTTAAATCGGCGCTTTGATTCCAACTGAATGAATAACCGCCGTCTTTAGGTAAACTCAAGTTAAAATCAGCCTGCCAAGCACTGGTACCCATGGCCAGTGGCGCGAACTTATCTAAAGCCCAGTCTCCTTGCGCCTTAACCTGGACAAAATAATCGTCGCTGCGAGACTGACCGCGTAAATCAATTTGATTTGGAAAGCCCTGCCAGGTCAAGCTCAGATCGTCGGCACTGATCTCGTCATTACGATAAGACACGGTGCCATTCACCTGTTCAAACTGTTGTTGCAGGCTAGCTACATACAACTGATTATCGGTGAGAGTGGCAGCTCCTTCGGCAATCACTTGCTGGCCTTCACCAAAAGGAATGGTGAGCTGAAGCGTGCCCTGCATGGCTCCCGTTAGTTGCAACTGGGTAAAGGTAGCACCTAAGGAATCTGCTAATGGGCTTTCTTCAAACACCGGCTGTAAGTGCTTACTATCGCCTTGAATGCTAGCACTTATATCGAGCTGTAAAGACTTGCCAATAATGTTGGCAATAATCGTATCTACTCGTGGTAACTGAACGTCGCCCAATAGCCCTTGTTCAGCGACTATGTGCATGCGCTCATTATGGAACTCAACCACCGCCTCAGCATCATAGACCGGACGCCAATCAGGCTGAAATTGATAGATTAAATCGCTCACTCTGGCGCGAGCCTGAAACACCCCACGCTGATTGATGTAAGGGAAGTCCGCAATAGTGCCACGCCACACCATCGCCAAATCTTGCGCTTGAGCGGCTTGAATGGCGACACTTAAGTAGTCGTGTAGATCATCCCCCATTACCAGCGGCAAATGATTCCGCAAGGTGTCGGCGCTAATGGGGGTGGTATCCAAACTTTCGGCATGGGCATTCACCATCACCGAGTCGGCGGTAGGATGAATCAGTGCCGCCACCGCCAACTGCATGCCTGGCAAGCCCAAATAGCTGTTAGGATAGACCTCAACTTGCCAGTCTGCTTGGCCCCAATCAACACGGCCATGCATATCGAGAGCTGTTATCGGCCAGGGCCGGTCTGGATGCAAAGCAGCACTTTGAATGGCCATGTCTTGCCCGTGTAAATGCCAACTTACTTGTTGGCCGGTGCCATGTAATTCCAATTCAGCATTCTGTAGGCCAGGAATACCTGCAGCTTCTTGCCATGCCAGCTGTTGGCCGCGCACATACCAACGTGGCGGTTGGTTAATTTCATGATCAAAAACGATATCAAGTTCACCGCCAACCTCACGGCGACTCATCTCATCGCTCAGTTCAACACCCCGCGATCCTAACAAGTTGGCCAATTGCAGTAACGGCGCAAGGGGGATGTTATTAGCGCTTAAACGAGTTCGCGCTGGGGTCTGTTGCCAACTGAACGTAGGGAGTAGCCACTGCTGTTGATTGTGGGTAATAGTCATGGGGCTACTATTCACTAGCCAGCCATCGCCTTCTGGTTGCAGTTGCAACTGCCCGCTTGGAATCCGCAAATGATGTTGCTGTTCGCCTACCCGCCACGCCAATTGGTGTTCGCCTAATTCTAATAGACCTTGGGTAAAGCTATTCTGGGCGAAGTTAAGCCACATGGTGAAATTAAACTCAGCTTGCTGAATTTGGGTATCGACAATCTGTTGTTGTAACCAAGGGGTAATGTCTACCTGGTTCGCCGCCACGTAGAACTGCCCGGATAACGCCTGCGGATCGTTGCCATGTACGTCAATGATCAAATCTAAACTTTGCTCAGACACCCCAGTAAAACTAAGTTCGCCCACCCCTTGGTGGCGCGCACCGCGGTTCATCCAGCTTAACCGCTGTACTTGAATCGAGCGCTTCACCCCAATTAAGTTCACCAATTCAATCACGCTATCAGACACTTCAACGTGATCAAGTTGGGTCAGTAAAAAGCTAAGTAGGGTATCCGGAACATCCAAACTAGCGGCGTTATTTTGTTGGGTATCACGCAGGTCATATTGCAACCGCAGGCCGCTAAAGTTCACCTGCTCAAATTGCAGCGACGCCGAGGTAACACTTTGCCAAAAATTAAATTGCACGCGAGCTTCGTCAACACTCACTTGTGAGTTGAGGTTGGTGGCGGTTTGTAGGCGCACATCATGCAACACCAACTCAGGCCCTGCGCTACTCCAGTCGGCACTTAAAGTGCCCACATCTGCTTGCACTTGATACTGGGCAGCTAAGAGTTGCTCAACTTGTTTGGTCACATCAGGAATTTGCGGTAACAGATAGCGCAAGCCGGTTAACAGCATCGCAAAAAGCACCAGCGCTGAGGCCAGTGAATAGAGCAGGGTCCGAAATAACCAGCGTGCGGTAAATCTCAACATGGGGCTACATCATCACCACGTCAAACTGCTCTTGGTTGTACATAGGCTCGGTTAAAACCTTAACCTGTTTGCCAATAAACACTTCAAGTTCAGCCAAAGCATGGCTTTCTTCGTTCAGCAGCATGTCGGCCACTGCTGCCGAAGCATATACCATGAAATGATCGGCAGCATAAGCACGGTTTACCCGCACAATTTCACGCATCACTTCATAACAGACGGTTTCAACCGTCTTCATTGAGCCGCGTCCACTACACACTGGGCATTCGGTGCAGAGCACGTGCTCCAAGCTTTCGCGGGTGCGCTTACGCGTCATTTCCACCAAGCCTAAGGTGGTGAAGCCGTTAATCGAAGTTTTGGCGCGATCTTTAGCAAGAGCTTGCTCAAGGCTGTGCAATACCCGTCGTTTATGATCTGCGTTTTGCATATCGATAAAATCAATAATGATGATACCGCCTAAGTTACGCAGCCGCAGTTGCCGAGCGATTGCCTGAGTCGCCTCGATGTTGGTATTGAAAATGGTTTCTTCGAGATTGCGATGCCCAACAAAACCACCGGTATTGATATCTATGGTGGTCATGGCTTCCGTTTGGTCAATAATGATAGAACCACCGCTTTTGAGCTCAACTTTACGCTCGAGTGCGCGTTGCACTTCATTTTCAACATCAAACAAGTCAAAAATAGGACGTTCGCCGCTGTAATACTCAAGGGCATGACTCAGTTCAGGAATAAACTCTTGGACAAACTCGCGCAGTACATCGTAAGTAATGCGTGAATCAACCCGAATACGTTCAATTTCATCGCCAACAAAATCACGTAAAATACGGCAAGATAAATTCAAATCTTCGTACACTAAACCAATTTTCCGCATGCCTTTGCGGCGCTTTTGAATGGTGTCCCAGAGCCGCCGCAAAAATTTCGCGTCGCGCTGTAAATCGTCATCGGCTGCGCCTTCGGCGGCGGTACGTACAATAAAGCCACCGTCTTCGTCGCAATAAGGCTGGGCAGCGGCTTTCAAACGATTCCGTTCGGCTTCGTCTTCAATCCGCTGTGAAATACCAACATGCGGTGATTGCGGCATCAACACCATGTAGCGTGAAGGAATAGTGATGTCGGTGGTTAAGCGCGCGCCTTT
>JTFO01001079.1_pt1 | contig 11472 bp, 16 predicted proteins | sample 235411 | NCBI WGS metagenome assembly JTFO01 (sample SAMN03067590, study PRJNA260953) | activated sludge metagenome | biome: Sludge; feature: Wastewater; isolation source: CETP activated sludge from laboratory augmented bioreactor treating... | place: India:Gujarat | collected 2013-04
AGATTTTCTCGGTTTCGGTCATCACAACTCCTTGTTCAGTTTCACCAGTTTGATCGAAGCCACTTTCAATAGCATTCAACTCTTTTTGCATAGGACTGACTCTCAATGAATGCCACCACAGCAGCACGGGTGGACAACCGCCCACAACGTCCGAGTATTGACCGCGCCTTCCGCCAGGCGCTTACTGATCCGCGTATCAAAGCGGCAGTTAAAGATCGTTTGGGCTGGGATGAAAGTCAGGTGAGCCGATTCTTGTCGGGCCAGATGGGTTTGACCATCGACAGAATGGATATAGCCATAGACGTCTTGGGAATGGTAATCACCACTCCCGCTTACATGGACTTCTTGGCTTTTGGTGCTCAGATCGGCGCCCACTGTGAGTGCGCCCGGCAAGGCTTGGGTGAGTGCGGGAGGTAATCATGGATAAACAGGTTTTCCACCTTGTGAACCCGCTTGTGCGCCGTAACGCGGCCCGAGCGATTGCGGAAGCGCCTGAGAACTACAGGGTGGAGATCCGCCCACGTACGCGGTCGCTCGACCAGAACGCAATGATGTGGTCGATCTTGGCCGATCTGTCCAAGCAGGTTGATTGGATGGTCAACGGGGTGGCCACGAAGCTGGAGGCGGACGAGTGGAAAGACATTTTATCGGCGAGCCTGAACCAAGAGACGCGCATGTCCCAGGGCATCCGGGGCGGGATCGTGATGCTGGGCCAGCGCACAAGCAAGATGACGGTGCGCCAAATGTCCGAGCTGATCGAGCTGGCCCTGTCGTTCGGTACTGAAAAGGGCGTTCGCTGGTCGCCTACGTCCTTGGGGAGTGGATCGTGAGAGCCTACAACAGCACCCTCAAGGCCTCGACAAAGCCCATGGTACGCAGAGCCTGGAAGAAGTCCGCACCCAAGAAACGAGTGTGGCATGACAAATCCTACCTGGACCTGTGCCGTGGCCAGCCCTGTTATCTGCTTGTTCCAGGCGTTTGCATGGGCGCTGGTGGTATCGACTCGGTAGTGCCTTGCCACTCCAACCAGGCCAAGCATGGCAAGGGTATGGGAATCAAGGCAAACGACAAATTCACTGTGCCGGGCTGTATGGCCTGCCACCGTTTCATTGATCAATCTGGCGCACCCAAGGCAGAGAAGTTCGCTATTTGGGATTCCGCCTATGCCCGCTGGGCACCTATTCGAGATGGAGAGACGGCATGAGCACTTCGATGCCCTGGTTCCGTATGTATACGGACTTTCTGAACGATCCAAAGATGATTGCTTTGGCCTTTGAAGATCAGCGTCACTTCATCGGCGTGCTGGCTTTGAAAAGTGACGGCGCGCTGGATCAGGATTGCCCGTCAGATCTACTGGATCGCATCGTGGCTCAGCGCCTGTGGATCGACCACGCCATCATCCGCGATGTGAAAAAGCGCCTGATGGCAGCGGGCCTGATCAATGACGCATGGCAGCCGGTTGCCTGGGAAAAGCGTCAGTCTCGCTCAGATAGCAGTGCTGAGCGCACCCGTAAGTATCGGGAAAGACAGAAGAATCAGGAAAGTGACGGCGATGTGACGTCACCGAAACGTCACAGTGACGCCCTAGATATAGATAAAGAAGAAGATAAAGAAACAGATAAAGAAGAAAAAACAAAACCGCGTGCACGCGCTGCCGCGCCTGCTATCGATTTTTCGAGCTGGCCTGCCGAACCGAGCCCCGAGGTGGTTGCCGACTACCTGCGACACCGGAAAGAAATCAAAGCCCCTCTGACGCAGACTGCCGCAAACCGCCTGGGAACAGAGGCGCAACGGGCTATGGCCATGGGCTACAGCGTTGACGACTTCCTGGCCGAGTGCATGCTGCGCGGCTGGCGAGGTGGCAAGGCCGAATGGCTGGAACAGCGCTCAACTCCAAAGCCGCCAGGCCGTATGCCGACTCAAGCAGAGCGTAATGCCGACTGGACAGCGCGGTTGTGGAAAGGGGCCGCACCGGTTGAAAAAGACATGGGAGTGATCGATGCAACTGCAAACTGACCGCCAGCCAATGCCGATGGCTTGGATTGACCGCTTGTTCATGCGCCTGTCCGTGATGTACGGCCAGCAGTTTGCTGCTCAGTGGGCCAGTGTGAACGAGCAGGCCATGAAGGCCGCCTGGGCGCAGGACCTTGCGGGTTTCTCGGGCGAAGAAATTGCCGCAGGCGTGGAGGCATGCAAGAGCCGTCGATACGTGCCAAATCTGCCCGAGTTCATGATGCTGTGCCGTCCGGCATTGGATCCAGTGACCGCTCACGCAGAGGCTGTGCTGGGAATGCAGGACCGCAAGCGCGGCGAGATAGGCGAATGGTCGCATCCCGCTGTGTATTGGGCCGCTGTGAAGCTGGGCGCTCACGACCTATTAACCCAAAGCTACTCGGTGATCCGCGCCCGCTGGGAGAAAGAACTGCGCGAGAGCTTCGCCAAGGGTGCATGGGAGCCAGTGCCAGCTCCGAGCGTGGCGTTGCCTGCTCCTGGCGCTGATGTGACTTGCAATGCAGAAGCTCAGAAGAAGATCGAAGCCATTGCCGCGCAATCACAGAAGCCCCGGAAGGATTCCAAAGGCTGGGCCCGAAAGATTCTGGACAACCAGAAAGGCCGCTCGCCCACGGTGCTGGCCATGGCCCGCGCTGCGCTATCGGAGGCCGCATGAAGCGCAAGTACGGAAACCGCAAGGTAGTGCTGAACGGCATCAAGTTTGACAGCCTGCGTGAAGCGGAGCGATACGTCCAACTCCAACTGTTGGAGCGTGCAGGGCAGATCGCCGACCTAGAGTTGCAGCCGCGTTTTGAGTTGATCCCCAAACAGCGCAGGGATGACGGCAAGCCCGAGCGGGCCTGTGAGTACGTGGCCGACTTCCGATATACGGACACCGCCACTGGCCAGACCGTCATCGAGGACGCCAAGGGCATGCGCACGCGGGACTACATCATGAAACGCAAGCTGATGCTCCAGGTTCACGGGATAACAGTACGGGAGGTGTGATGAGGCCTTATGACGCTGACTCGATACTTTGGAACTGGGCTCGTTGGTGTGGTACCGGCCCGACCGTGGGCAACATGGCCCCACATTACGCAGATGACGACAACAGCGAGCGGGTAGACATTCGCCAGGCCGAAGAGGTCGATAGGCTGCATAAGACTCTGCCACACCCAGAGCAGATGATCGTCATTGCCGAGTACCCGCAACGTAACGGCAGGTTTGAAGGGCTGACCGCCCAGCAGCGACGGGACGCCGCCCAACGCTGGGTAAAGAGCGTCACCGGCGTTTGGGTTAGGGAAGTGGAATACAGGCTGTACGTAGGCCTGTTCAAGGATTTGGTTTGGAGGGAGTTGGGATGAAGTACGCCAAAGAGATCATTGAGTTCATGGCAGAGAACCCTAATCGTGAGTTTCGGACAGGGGTTCTAGTAAACCATGTCTCCGGGGGGAAGCCTGCTACGAGCCGAGAGCGAAATGCCGTGAGGCAGGGTGTGGCAAGGGTTCTTGACGCGATGGTGAAGTCAGGAAGCCTCATGCGCCGTGACCCTATCTCAGGAAGGGGTGGGTATGCCACATACCAGCTCAAATCAGAGGAAAAGTGCGACACGGGAATAGAGGAAAAGCAAACGGATTGTGCCACAATGGGGCGTGGACAGTTGCGCCCCGAGCAAATGCAGCTTTTAGCTAAGATACGAGAGTCTGTGCGTGCAAGGGGTTTGCGAGATCCATGGTACTCATACAGGGCACACCAGAAAGGCGCGCTGGAGCGCGGAATCGGATTTGAGCTCGATTTCTTTGAATGGTGGGATATATGGAAAGACTTGTATCATCTTCGCGGAATTGGTGATGGCAAGTACTGTATGGGTCGGTTCGGTGATGTTGGCCCTTATGCAGTTGGGAACGTGTACATCACCACGAATAAACAAAACCGTCAGGATTTTTATTCCTCTGTGAAGAACGCTGAAGCCAAGAGACTTCGTGCTGAGCAGAAGAGAGCTAGGCTAATGAGCCTGGTAGAGCATTTTGATCAACGCCATGGGCCTAATCCACCATATGAGCTGATGATTGAGACCAGACGCACACAATTGCGCCCGTAGGATTTGAAACTGGCCCGCCATCGAAAGATCGGCGGGTTTTTTATTGGATACACACATGGCCCTGACTCCAAAGCAGGAGGCCTTCGCCCTTGCTTATGTAGAGACGGGCAATGCCTCCGAAGCGTACCGGCGCTCATACAACGCTGAAAAGATGAAGCCGGAAGTTATCGCTGTGAAGGCAAGCGAACTCCTGGCACACGGTAAGGTCTCGGTAAGGGTAAAAGAGTTGCAGGCCGCTCACGCTCAACGGCACCAAGTGACCGTTGATGATCTGCTGGCTGAGCTAGAGCAAGCAAGGCAAGCCGCGCTGACAGCCGAAACTGCACAGTCCTCTGCTGCGGTCGCCGCAACGATGGGCAAAGCCAAACTGCTGGGCCTGGACAAACAGGTAATTGAACACACAGGCAAAGACGGCGGCCCAGTCGATCACAGCATTACCGTCACATTCAAGTAATCCATGGAAGTCGAATTTCCCGAGAAGCTGCGCTGTTTATTTCAGCCCAGCCGGTACAAGTTCGCCCGTGGTGGTCGTGGTGGTGGCAAGTCCTGGGCAGTTGCTCGGGCACTACTGATTAAAGGCGCAGGGCAAAAGCTGCGTGCTTTGTGTACTCGTGAGGTCCAGAAGTCGATTAAGCAGTCTGTGCACCAGCTGCTCAAAGATCAGGTAACTGCAATGGGCCTGGACTCGTTCTACCAGGTTCTGGAAACAGAGATCAGGGGGAAGAACGGGACGCAGATCCTTTTCAGTGGCCTGTCTGATCTGACCGCTGACAGCATCAAGTCGTTTGAGGGTGTGGATATTGTCTGGATCGAGGAAGCTCAGAGCATCACGAATCGAAGCCTAAAAATCCTCATCCCGACAATTCGTCGGCCTGGGTCTGAGATTTGGGCCACGTTCAACCCTGAACTGGACACCGACCCGATTTATGTCATGGCGGTTAAAGAGCCGCCACCAGATAGCATCAGCGTGGAGATCAACCACAGCGATAACCCTTGGTTTCCTGAGGTGCTGGAGATGGAGCGTCAACACGCACAAGCAACGATGAAGCCCGCTGAATACAACCACGTATGGGAAGGCAAGTGCCGGCCCGCAGTCGAAGGCGCTATCTATGCCGACGAGATTGCCAAGGTTGAGGAAGAGGGGCGCTTGTGCCGCTTGCAGTACGACCCACGACTCAAGGTCCACACGATTTGGGATCTGGGCTTTAACGACGCGATGTCCATCATTCTTGTGCAGCGCCTGGCATCCGAGATACGCATCATTGATTACATCGAGGACACACGCCGTACGATCGACAGCTACATCACAGATCCTGAGCAGCCATCGCTGGCGCAGCATCCAAACTGGAACTGGGGCAATGACTGGCTGCCGCATGATGGCTGGGCCACTCGGCATCAATCAGGGCGAAGTGATGCTGAGGTGATCAAATCCATGGGCCGAAACCCAATGCAAACGCCAGGTGCCGATGTCGAGTCTGGCATCCGCTCTGCCCGCATGCTGTTTCCCCGGGTGTATTTCAACAGTGAAAGCGCAGGAGTTCGGGAGCTGGTTGAGCATCTACGCCGCTACCGTCGCCACGTAAACAGGCAGACCAACGAGCCAGGGGCACCAGTGCATGACGCGCACAGCCACGCTGGTGATGCATTCCGATATTTGGCCTTAGTGGCCGACCAACTGCAAAACGAAGTCCAGAGCCAGCCAGAGCCGGAAATCTCTGTGTCAGCTGGCTGGATGGGTTAGGAGAATTACTATGGTTGATCTAGTGCCGGGCACAGCTAACCGGGCTGTACGTGAGGTCGTGGACGGGAAAGAGGTGTTTACGCCTATCGTCCAGACTGCAGCGGGGCCAGCTCCCACCGGCGTGGCGACTGAAGCCAAGCAGGATGACATCATCGCATTGCTGACGCAGGCAGTCGGCCTGCTTGAAGACATAAAAACCAATACAGCCCCAGCACCGTAATGCCAAAACACAACGAAATCCTATCTGCGGCTCGTGAGCGGATGTCTCTTTGCGTCGACTCAGAGTCAACAAACCGCACCAACGCGCTAGATGATCTGAACTTTCTAGCTGGAGAGCACTGGCCAGCAGAAGCAAAGCGTCAGCGTGATAGCGAGAGGCGCCCCTGCATCACGGTAAACAAACTGCCGGCATTTTTGCGCCAGGTCACGAATGACCAGCGCCAGAACACGCCTGGTATCAAAGTTCACCCCGTTGATGGTGGTGCGGACGTAGAGACGGCCGAAGTTCTGCAGGGCATGATTCGCCACATTGAGTACGACAGTAATGCTGATGTGGCTTATGACACTGCAGTGAACAGCGCGGCAGCCTGTGGTATTGGCTATTTTCGAATCCTGACAGACTACGAGTCGCCCGATTCATTCAACCAGATCATTCGCTTTCGCCGTGAGCGTAATGCTCTGAGCGTCTATATTGACCCGTACAGTCGAGAGCCTGACGGCTCCGATATGCGCTTTGCTTTCATCACGGATACGATGAGCAAGGAAGAGTTCAAACGGCAGTACCCTGACGCCAAGGCAACAGACGGCCTCACGCTTGCTGGAATTGGTGACAGCGCCACGCACTGGATGCCAGAGGGCCAGGTTCTGGTCGCTGAGTATTATTGGGTAGACGAGAAGCGCGCCACTCTGGTTCAGCTGTCAAACGGCGCCACGGCGTACAAGCAGGATACAAGCGAGGACGAGTTGGCTCTCGCTGGGCTGCAGATTGTGGCTGAACGTGAGACCACACGAAGAACTATTCGTTGGGCAAAGATCACCGGCTGCGATGTATTGACAGAGTCTGAGGTCCCGTGCGACTGGATTCCGGTTTTCCCTGTCTACGGAGAAGAACTGGACGTTGGCGGCAAAGTTGTGCGCAAGGGCATGGTGCGTGACGCCAAAGGCCCTAGTCAGATGTACAACTACTGGATCACATCAGCCACTGAAGAAGTGGCGCTGCGTCCGAAGATCCCGTTTATCGGGGCAGAGGGACAGTTCGAGGTAGATAAAGCCAAGTGGGCCACCGCGAATGCCCGCAGCTATCCATACATCCAGTACAAACCAGTCACCGTTAACGGACAGATAGCGCCAGCACCTCAACGCCAGGCAATGGCAGACATCCCAATGGGTGCTCTGGCAATGCTGTCACACGCTGCTGACGACATCAAGGCAACCACTGGTATCCACGATGCCAGCCTGGGAGCCCGTGGAAATGAGACAAGTGGCCGCGCAATCTTGGCACGTCAGCGAGAAGGTGATCTAAGTAATTTTCACTTTACCGATAACCTGAACCGTTCGGTGCGCCACGCAGGCCGATGCATTATCAATATGATTCCCCGCATCTACGATACGCCCCGCGTTGTGCGTATCCGTGGCGAGGATGAAAGCATGTCGTCTGCACCGGTAAATCAGCCTGAACTCGATCGGGAGACCGGCGTTGAGCGCATCCTGAATGACCTAAGCATTGGCAAATACGATGTGACGGTTACGGCTGGGCCAAGCTATACGACACAGCGTCAAGAGGCAGCTGAGGGAATGAGTCAGCTTGCGCAGGCCTACCCAGCTTTGATGCAGGCCGCTGGCGATTTGGTTGTTGGAAGCATGGACTGGCCTGGCGCGGATGACATCGCTGAACGTCTCAAGCGGACCATTCCGCCGCAGATTGTCGGCCAAGAAGATGAGGGGCAGGAAGTGCCGCCTCAGGTTCAGGCGCAGATGATGGAAATGCAGCAGGCGCTGGAACAGGCGCAGCAACAACTACAAGAAGCTGAAAGCGGCCTGGCTAAAGCCAAGATCGACGCAGATAGCCGTGTGGCTGTGGCGCAGATTAACGCCCAAAGCCGCCAGGATGTGGAAGAGCTCAAAGGCATGGTGCAGATGCTCCTGCAAAGCATGACGCCGCCGCCACAACTTACCGCGGCCGCATATCGCAACGGTCCAGAAAGTCCGCCGCCGCAGGCCGTGCCTGTACAACCCATTCAGCCATCCAGCCCGCCTCCAGCGGGTTTTTTAATGCCTGAAGCACCAGTATCCGCGCCATTAGGCGCACCGTTCGCGACTTCCGGCGCGCCCATTCCGGATGACGACCCGATGAGGATTGAGCAATGAACCACGCAGACCAACAGCCGCAAACTGACCCTGATGACATCACGCCAGGCCAGGAGATTGACCAACAGCAGGGCGACGACCAGCAACCGCAGGTTGATCAGCAAACGCAAGGCGGTCAACAGGAAGGTGAGGACAAGAAGCCGCGACTGACACCGCAAGAGATCGAACTGCAGCGCCAACAACGACGCATTGATCGATTGACACGTAGCAAGTATCAGTCGCAGGCCGAGATTCAGCAGCTGCGAGCAGAACTCGCCCGCCATCAAGGCGGTGCAGATGACCAGCAAGCAAATGCGGATCAGTTTTCGCCATCCGATCTCCGGCAGCAAGCAAAAGAAGTGATTGAGCAGGAACGCTTCAATGCTCGCTGTGATGATCTGGTCCGAACCGCAGAGGCCCAATACACGGACTTCCGCGACAAGATCAGTGAATTGGCGCAGGAATTGCCGCTGTTTGACCAGCAAGGCCGCCCAGCTCAAGTTCTTCACGCCATTTTGGACGCCGACGACCCGGCTGCGATTTTGTATCACCTGGGGAGCAACCCCGACGAGGCCGCTGAGCTGGCAGATATGACGCCACGCCAACAGATGCGCCACCTGATCAAGATCGAGCAAAGCCTGGTCGATAAACCCAACACCCAGCCGGATTCATCTGCAAAGCCAGATGTTAAGCCTGCAACGAAAGCCCCAGCCCCTATCCAGCCTAACCGTAGTGCTACCGGCCAGTTCTCGAAACCGGCCGAGGCTATGACGGATGCTGAATGGTGGGCTTCGCAACGAAAGTCTTAATTTCAAGGAGCCATCATGGCAACCAGTAACGTACTCACTCACCAGATGATCGCTCGCGAATCTGCCAAGATGTTTTTGGAAGAAGCGCCTTTCATCGCCAACATCAACAAAGGCCGTCAAGAAGAATTTGGCGCTGTCACCCAGGGCTTCAAGAAAGGTGACACTGTTCGCATCAAGATTCCTCCTGTACCGACCGTTTATAGCGGCGCGGTATTCGCTGAGGGCCAAACCCCGGACGACTTCGGCGAGCGTGATGTGTCGCTGACTGTGGACACACAGAAGCATACCGGCATTCAGTTTGGCTCGGCCCAGAAAAAACTGGACCTGTCCGAGTTCAAAGAGCGCTACCTGCGCCCGGCTATCCAGACGCTGTCGTCAGTGGTCGAAGCCGATCTTTTGCAACGTGCTTATGCGGGCGTTCCCAATCTGGTGGGCACTCCTGGCTCGGTTCCCACCCAAATGAAGGTGTACGGCCAGGCGCGCAGCAAATTGCAGCATTACCTGACGCCTGCCAGCGACCGCAGTACAGTGTTCAGCTCCGATGCCAACCTGGAACTGGTTGATTCTTCCAAGGCACTGTTTCATGCCAAGAAGGAAATTGACCGTGGTTTCCTGCGCGGCAGCATTGGCGAGGCCCAGGGTGCTGATTTCTACGAGCATCAGTCCTGCCCGATTCACACGAACGGCTCCAAGGTGGCCGGCATTACCGTTTCCGGCGCGAGCCAGACCGGTATGCAATTGACCATCGGCGGCCTGGCTTCTGGCGACACCATCACCAAAGGCTCGGTGTTCACCATTGCTGGCGTGTATGCGACCCATCCACTTACCGGTCTGCCATACGCCCACCTCCAGCAGTTTGTGGTGACGGCTGACTTCACAGCAACCGGCGCGACTGGCTCTATCGGCATCTACCCAGCCTTGAAGGCAGCTATGCCCAACAAGTCCGTCTCTGCGCTGCCTGCAAATGGCGCCGCGCTGACGTTTGTTGGCACGGCCGGCGCTGCATATCGCCAGAACTTGATGTTCCACCGCGACGCGTTCACCACCGCGATGGTACCGCTGGATGTTCTGCCGGGCTGCGAAGGCTATACCGCCAAGCTGCCCAATGGTTTCAGCGTCCGCGTGATGACTGGCGGCGACTTTACCAACGACCGTGAAGCAACCCGTATTGACGTTCTGTACGGTTTTGCCACTGTCCGCGGCATCCATGCCTCTCGCATCACTGAGTAACCAAGGCAAGGGCCAGGCCTAGGCTTGGCCCGCCCATGGAGATCTTCATGTCTTTTCAAGAATTCCCCAAGGCGCTCTACCGAGGTGAAGAATTCACAACCGTGGATTCTGCTGACGCCGAGGTCGAGCATCGCAAGCAGGGTTGGCACGATTATGGTGACCAGCCCGCAGCACCGGCCAACAAGCCGAAAACCACCAAACAGCCCGCAGCACCGGCCAACAAGCCGAAAACCACCAAACAGCCCGCAGCACCGGCCAACGAGGCATAGATGACGAAAGCAATGGACCTGATCGCTCGGGCTATGCGGCGCGCCGGAATATTGGCTGCCGGTGAGTCGCCTGCTGCTGATGAAACGATGGACGCGCTCGCCATCTTGAATGGCATTCTTGAGCAATGGTCGATTGATTCGTTGTCTGTGTTTCAGCGGAAGGTTGAGGTGATTAATCCAACAGGTGCGCCATCCTTCACAATTGGTCCGTCTGGCGATGTTGTGACAGACCGTCCAGCACAGCCAATGCTGGAGGCATTCACTCGGTTTGATGGTCTGGATACGCCAATCAGCATTGTCAGTCTGGAGTTCTATAACTCCGTGCCCGACAAGCAGTCAGCCGGACGGCCTGAGATGCTGGCGTTCTCGCCTGGCATGCCTAATTCCACTGTTTTCTTATGGCCTGTTCCGGATGCTGGGTACGAGTTGCACCTGACGGTTGCTCGGCAGTTTGAGCGCTTGCTGGCACCGGCTGATGAGCTGGAGCTGCCACCAGGGTACGACCGTGCTCTGTTTTTGACACTTGCGGTTGATTTGTGTGTGGAATTCCAGCGTCCGGTGCCGGAAGGACTGGTTGGCCTAGCCATCGAAGCAGTTGCGTCTATCAAACGCAATAACATTGCGCCTGTTGATGCGGTATTTGATGCCGCATTGAGATGCGGGCGGTCTGACGGCTGGCTTGGTTTCAGGAGCGGGACATGACGCGCATGCGTATTCCATTCGTCGGCCCAGCCTACGAGGCCCGCAGCCCCAACCAATCCGCTCAGCGTCTGATTAACTGGTATGTGGAAGCCACAGAGCAGGGAGGTAAGACGGAATATACACTGTATCCGACACCCGGCCTGCGTATCGGGGCTTCGCTTGGCACGGGACCGGTACGTTGCGCCGTTGAGGTGAACGGCGGCCACGTGTACGTGGTGTCAGGCTCTGAGGTATTTCGGGTGTCGCCTGGATTCACTACTGCCAAGGCGGGAAGCATTGGCA